>FXBF010000504.1_pt1 | contig 13472 bp, 15 predicted proteins | sample 5335321 | NCBI WGS metagenome assembly FXBF01 (sample SAMEA103928391, study PRJEB20085) | sediment metagenome | isolation source: sediment | reverse complement strand
CTGGTGGTATGACCCCGCCGCCAAGATCTACAACTTCATCGGCAAGGACAATATCCCCTTCCACACTTTGATCTGGCAGGCGGAGCTAATGGGTGTAGATCGCATCTACGAGCAGGATGAGAACCTGCATCTCAATCTTCCCTTCGATGTTCCCGCCAACGAGTTTATGACCTTCGAGGGAGCACAATTCAGCAAGAGCCGCAGCTGGGCGGTTTGGCTTCCTGATATTCTGGAGCGGTTCGACGCGGATGCCATCCGCTACTACATCGCCGCGGCGATGCCGGAATCGCGGGATAGCGACTTTTCTTGGGCGGATTTTCTCAGTCGCAACAACGATGAGCTCGTTGCTACGTGGGGAAATTTGGCCAACCGGGTGAGCTCATTTGCGTACAAGCATTGGGAGGGTAAGGTGCCCGAGCCGGGGGACTTGAGTGCCCAAGATCAGGAGCTATTAAAACGGGTTGAGGGCGGATTTGAAACCGTTGGTGCGCACGTGGAGGCGGTGCGGCTGCGGGCCGCGCTGCAAGAGGCGATGCGGTTGGCCCGCGAAGTCAATGGCTACCTGGATCGGGCCCCTTGGTTTGGCGTGATCGATGAGGACAAGCCGGCGGCTGCCAGGACCGTCTATACCGCGCTGAAAGCGGTCGACTCGTTGAAGGTGCTGTTTGCGCCCTTTTTGCCGTTCAGCTCCGAGAGACTGCACACCGCGCTCGGCTACGAGGGTCGGCTGTTTGGCGAGCAACGAATAGAAACCTACCAGGAAGAGACCCGCGCGCACTCCGCACTGATCTACGATGGAGCAAGTGCCATCGGCCGCTGGGCGCCGAGCGAACTGCCTCCTGGTCAATCGTTGGCCAAGCCGAAGCCACTCTACAGAAAGTTAGATGAAGACATCGTGGAGTTGGAGCGGGCGAGGCTGGGAGCGGAAAACGCATCGTGAAATCCGACTGGCTTAATTCATCATACTGCTGGTCCGCAGCTCCCAACTAAGCCCCCCACTTCTCCCGGAAGCGCTCCGATGCTCGCGCACGGATCGGTTTGCCGTGTCCGAAGACGGCTACCTCAAACTCAAGTGCCGCAAGGCTTCCAAGGGTCTCTCGACCGAGCCCAAAGTCTTCGAATATGGGCGGGTATCCTAGCCTGAGGAAGTTACTGGCCGCATCGGCAGCGATCAGGACCTCATCATGCAGCAATAGGGCGACCTGCCCCGCGGCGTGCCCGGGAGCGTGGATAACCCGCGCTCCTCCCGCAAATTCAAGGATCTCGCCGTCCGACAGCTCATGCTCGATTTCGGTGGGCTCGATCCCAGATTTGCGTCGTTGGGCAAGACCCGAAATAAATTTCCGAAGGATTCCGGGAGCGGGATCGAGCGGTCGCATGGTTTTTCCCGCCCGGACCATCGCTGCATCCTCTGGATGCATCCAGGCCGGGGCGCCCGTGCGCTCTTTGAGCGCCTTAAGGCTCCCTGCGTGATCGGCATGCAGGTGGGTCACTAAGATGTTCTTGATATCCTGCGGTGTGCGTCCCAGTTCCTCTGCCGCCGCCAGGATCTTGTCGGCGCTGCCTGGGACCCCCGTGTCGATCAGAGTCAGGCCACTATCGCTATCCAACAGAAAGGCGTTGACATAGCCTAGCGAGATCTGGTTGAGGCCTGGAACAATGTTCTGCATTGGTCAGGCTGTCAGCGCGCTCCAGAAGACTCCGAGAAGCTTACCCACCCCGGGTTCGGCATCGAAATAGGCCAACCGCCTTGTGAATGCAGCCATGCGCTTCTTGGTCACCAAGAATGGATTGGGGAACTTCTTGAACGGCGCGCGGATGACAGCCTTTTGGGTGCGTTCGAACATGAGGGCGTTGCAGATCACTCCGATTCCGGACTGCACATCATAGATGTCGTCGTTGGGGTAGCTGCCCCAAGGGGTGACCACCCAGCATATGCCAAAGCCCGTGAAGTCATTGACATAGACCGTTCCGTAGCGTAGGTCGGCGACGGCTCTCTCGAACGCAGCCGCAATCTCTGGATCCCGGAGCGATTTCGGGTGAACCAGAATCGTGGCGCTTAGCGTTCCCCAGAGACGATCGTTGGCGAAGGCAACGGCCCGCTCGAGATACTCGGCAACGCTATCCGCCTCCAAGGCAGTCTCTGCCATAAGTGAACAGAAGCCTTCGGTCGTGAATGCGATGTCGTCCTCCCGCGTTGAATCAACATCCGCGATCAGTGTCCAGGGTAAGTTGCCTTCCTTTGCCCGACCGAAGCGCAGCGCCTCCGGATGCTCGGCCATAAAGGACTCGTGAATTCCAGCCGAGCCGGGATACCAGGCCTTACGAGTTTCCACGCTTGAGAAGACATCACCCAGTTTGGCGATCAGATTCTGCCTGTGGATCCACCCTTTGTGCTGTATAAGCACGCGCGGCGTAAGGCAGTAATATCCTGAATTGAAGATCAGCCAGGTCGCGAGTTGCGTCGCCTGGTATTTAAGGTCGCTCTCGCTCCAGGGTCCGGGCACGACGATCACCGGACTCACGTTGCCGAGCTCCGCTTCGATTCGCTTCGTCAGTCTTGGATCCCGACGCGCCTTCCTCTCGTGCCGCTCCTTGCCCACTCCGAACACGATTGTCTCGAAAGTCTTGTCTGAGCCGGTCAGATGGATCTCGTCCACTAGCGGGTGATCGGTCAGGTAAGAACCTTCACTTACGCCGCCATACACCATCCGCATGTATCCGCGGTCAATGAGCGGGCGGAGCACCTTCTCCATGATCGGACCGATATAGGCGTTAACGGGGTTGAGCTTCAGTATCACGACCTGCAGCGGCACTAAGAGCTTGTACAGCGATTGGCCAAGGGGCAAGTATGGGATGTTACCGGCGCCGAGAACCAGCGCCACCTTCCCAGCTGAGGGCGGGTTTCTGTAGGGCAATGCCTGCTCCGCAATCAAGTCCCGCTGGCTTACCTCAGGCTGCATCCACACCTCAGCCTTGGTCCCGAGGTATATGAGGCTTTCAAGCGAACTCTGAGGAAATACCTGCGCCACGACCTGGCCATCCGAGCGCTGACGGATCGGCCCCGGAATGCGTGGCCTGCCACTCACGCGTATGTCTTCAAGTGACTGGCGCAGGATGCGCAGGAGACGAAAGATGGGCCAGATCGAGGCCCATTCTTCGCCTTCACCAAAGCTGCCACGCGCTTCGTTCTTCATCTCGAGGCTGACAGCAACCCACTCTTCGGAGGTTTCCTTCATGGCCTCCATCATTTCGTCCAGGATCTGGATGCGTTCCTCGATCTCAAGGGATGCCCATTCATCTTTGTGAGCCGAAAGCTCGTTCAGGGCATCGTCCATTGCGGCCTGAGAGGTTTTCCGGTATTCCCCCTCGAACTCGGGGAACTTGATCGTCCCCGTAGCTCTCTCAGCTTGCGTTTCTACACCGTGAACCATATCTAGCCTCCTGTGGCAGAAGGGGGAGCGGAAATGATGTGATTGCTAGTTTGAACACCGCGAGGCAGGAAGAGCTATTTCGATCGACTGCGCAGGAAAAGACTCGGCCTACTTGCCCTGAAACTTGGGCTCGCGCTTTTCCAGGAACGCCGCCACACCTTCGGCGTGGTCCTCGGTCCGCCCTGCAATCTCTTGCAGTTCAGCTTCGTACTCGAGGGTCTCTCTGAGCATAGCCATGTTGGCGCGGTTGATGGCGCGTTTGCTGAGCCCGTAGGCCCGAGTTGGCCCATTGGCGAGCTTGGTCGCCAATTCACCGACCGCCTCGCCAAGCTTGTCGTCCGGCACGACCTGGTTGACCAGGCCCCAATCTAGCGCCTCCTCCGCAGTTACAGCCCGATTGGTAAAAGCCATCTCGACCGAGCGCGCCAGACCGATTAGTTGTGGCATCGCGAGCGAAGTTCCCGAATCGGCGCTAAGGCCGATCCCTACAAATCCGTAGATGAATCTGGCGCTCTCGGCGGCCACACGCAAATCCGTGGCCAATGCCACTCCGAGCCCCGCTCCAACCGCGGGGCCGTTGATGGCGCCCACGATAGGTTTTTCCAGACCGCGCATCTTCGTGATGACCCGGTTGTAGGTGCGGTAGAGATGCTCGCGGAAGGAGACTTCTTCCTGATTGAAGGCAGTCAGCTCCTGGCCCGCGCTGAAGATGCGTCCGGTCCCGGTCAGGACCAGGCAGCGCACCGAGTCGTCCCGCTCCGCAGTTTTCAGGACCGAAAGCCACTCTTCGATCATAGTTTCATCGAAGGCATTCGCCTTGGGACGGTTCAGCGCAGCGGTTAGCACACCGCCTGACTGATCGAGGTTGATGAACTGGAAATCGCCCATTTATGGGCTAGGAAAGGGGGTCGAAGCCGTCGTCCGGATAGTCATCCGGACCATCGTCGAAGTCAATGCGTACCTGAAAGGGATCTTGAACCAGGCGAACCCAAAGCAGCAACATCTGATTCTCATCCACCTCTCCCCACCGGGCAGCAATGATCTGCGCCTGGTCCGTGAGGCCCTCTTCCGAGCGGTATTCGAGGGTCATGGGCTGGCGATCTCGCCAGGCCCTATAGCAGCGCTCAACAAGCTCTGGGGCGTTTTGGCTTCGGAGGCGACACATCGCCACCTGCGAGGGGACTGGACCTTCGACGAGGCCTGGCAGCCACGAGTCTGTGTCCAGCTCAAACGTCGGCGGGGGGCCTTCGATGATGGTGATTTTGTCGGGTTCCGCCAATTAAGCCTCGAATTTTGAAGGTGCGCGCTATCTTACCACAAGCGCTCATTTGTAAGAATTTGTACCCGTGGCGTAAGCTGGGCCGCGTAGAATCATTGAGTGGAATCTCGCTACTCTTATCTAGGTGCCCTCACAGTTCGGGCCGCGAATCATATCGCCAATCGAGTGCTCGGCATCGGCCCGCGTGACCTGCTGAATCCTGAGCCTGCTCAGAGCGGCCTCGAGAATCCCGCGCGCAACCTAAGAAAGATCGCCAACGATATGCGCGTACAGGCCATTTCTCCCAACACCGGCGAGGTGGACTACAGCAGGCTGATGGAAAGCGAATCCTACGCGCGGTTCAGAATCTTAACGCGAGCCCTTCCCTCTTGCACTAAGGAAGACCTGGGGGATAGAGCCCAGCAGATCGCCTTCTGGATCAATCTATACAACGCACTGATCCTGCATGGGGTCATCCACTACAACGTCAGCGGCTCAATGCTGCGTGACATTGGATTCTTCCGCAGGATCGCCTACAACGTGGGCGGGATGAGATTCTCTGCGGATGATATTGAGCACGGTGTGCTGCGCGGCAACCGGCGCCATCCCTATCTCCCTTTCCTTCCATTTGCCAAGGACGATCCGCGTCTGATGATGAGTATCGAGCATCCCGACCCGCGCGTGCACTTCGCGCTGGTATGCGGGGCGCGCTCATGTCCGCCGATTTCAGCCTACGATGGCGAACAGCTCGACGCACAGCTTGATCAAGCTGCTGCTGCCTTCATCAACGGCATCGGCGCTCAATTTGATCCGGGGACCCGGATTCTTTCTCTATCTCGCATCTTCAAATGGTATTCCGGGGATTTTGGTGGGAGGGAAGGCGCACTGCGGCTAGTGGACGAGTACCTGGATATGCCAGAAGATATCACTGGCGCCCGAATCCGCTATCTTCCCTACGACTGGTCGGTCAACTCGGCGGCCTAACCTGCCTCACAGAAATCATGATCGCAGTCACGCTTCGACGGCTCGACCGAGTGTGTTTAGGCTGTTCGAGACGATGTAGGCGTGTAGCTAGCGAATCATCCAAGACGCCGATTGCGATGTGTCATTGCGAGCGTAGCGAAGCAATCTCCCCCAGGATGTTGGGGATTGCGTCGTCGCTGTGCTCCTCGCAATGACAGGACCCTCGAGGTCTCGGCAGGGTCAGGCTGAGGATGACTATACGCGGTGGAGACTAGAACGTCAGCGTGACTTTGATAGCGCCGGTTCGCTTGTCCATGGCGGTGGAAATGGCCTTTTGATATTCGGCAAACGGAAAGCGATGCGTGATGAGCTCGGCCTCGCTCAACGCCCCCTCCTGGAGCATCTCAATTACCAGATCGAAAGTATGCACTCTACGGCCGTCCAATTTTTCCATTCCAAAGGTCTTAGATCCAATGAGATCGACCTCCTGGAACCAGATCGGCGTCGTGTCAAACTTCATGCGATTGAGCGATATGCCGACGATGACTACGGTCCCGCCGGCCCTCACCAGACGTAGGGAGTCTCGCAACGTGAACTTGCTTCCCACACAGTCGTAGACCACATCGTAGCCACCCAAGAGCATGCCTCGATTTAGCGTACCCTGGTAGTACTTCGCCTTGGTGATACGCGCGGCCTTGGCATAGATGTCTCCCCCATCGCTGATCACCTCGTCCGCTCCCAGTCGCGCGGCCGCCTCCCCCTGATGAGAATAGCGCACGATCGAGGTGACGGGACTCTCAGGAGATAGGGCCTTCAGAGCTTGCAGGGTCAGTAATCCGATGATCCCTGATCCAATTACGAGTACCTTCTCACCTGCCTCAGGTCGCCGTCGCAGCACGGCGTGCACTGCCACCGCCATCGGCTCGATCAGCGAGGCCTGATCGTCAGTGAGATCATCCGGAACGGGCCAGACCTCGCTCTCGTGGGCGGTATAGCTGTCGGCCCAACCGCTTCCCGCTCCCGCGGGGGCCATACCGAGCGAACCATTCTCGCACAATCGCGTATCGCCTCTCGCGCAGTACTCACAAGGTGTATCGATTTCCTGTGTGTAGCAGTTGGGGCTGCCTCCGGGCCTGGCCTCGATGACGACCCGGTCGCCAACCTTAAACCGCTTCACTCCCGGCCCAATCTCAACCACTTCTCCCACGGCTTCGTGGCCGAGGTAAATGCGGTTGAAGCCCGGCAAGGCGGCCGGCGCGACGCGGGGATCTATATTCACAAAGAAGAGTGAGAGATCGGTTGCGCAGATGCCGCACTGGCGATTCCGAACCCGCAGCCACTTGGGTCCCGGAAGCTCTGGATCGGGTATCTCTTCCACGCCGGTGGGTGCGATCGGGGTCCACACGACCCCCGGCCAAACCCGCTTGATCGCCTTGGTGGCTAGCCCTTTGGAGATGTTCTTGTCAAAGTAGACGGCCTTCAGAAGGCTAACCGCCTTTCCACTCTGCCGGACGTTTCTCCACGAAGGCTTTCATGCCTTCCTTTTGGTCTTCCGTGCTGAAGAGGAAGTAGAAGCTGCGGCGCTCATCCGCAATCCCATCTGCCAGAAAAGTTTCGTATGCGTTGTTCACCGCTTCCTTGGCGAATCGAATGGCCAGCGGGGCGCGCGCGGCGATCTCGTGAGCCAGCTGGATGGCGTTCTCCAGGTAGAGTTCGACCGGCGCCACACGATTGACCAGTCCGTAGCGCAGCGCCTCATCTGCGGTGAGATTGCGGCTGTTCAGCACCATCTCCATGGCCAGCGCTTTACCGACCGCTCGCGTCAGGCGCTGCGTGCCGCCGGCGCCAGGCATGACCCCGAGGTTGATCTCCGGTTGGCCGAATTTGGCCGTCTCAGAAGCCACGATCATGTCGCAGCCCATGGCCAACTCGTGTCCCCCACCCAGGCACCAGCCCGAGACTGCCGCAATCACTGGCTTCTTGATTTTCCGGAGGCGGTCCCAGCGGGAGATGCGGTCGGTCTTGAGCATATCCACTGATGATGCGTCCACCATCTCTTTGATGTCTGCCCCGGCTGCGAACGCGCGCTCGTCGCCTGTGAGCACCATTGCGCCGATATCAGGATCGGCGTCAAATTCCTCCAGCGCGATCGCCAGTTCTTCCATGACGGTCGCGTTGAGTGCATTAAGGGCCTTGGGGCGGTTGATCTGAACCAGGCCCACTCGGTCGTGAACCTCGATTCGGATGGTGGAATAAGTCATCGGTGCCTCCCGATCTCCAACCTATAATCGCTGCTTGATTTTTCGAATGTGCTGCGTGTGATCGCGCTCGTGCCACAGGGTGCGCCGCATCACCTTGCGAGCCGACCAGGTCTCTCCTGAGAGCGTAACTACCCCTTTACGCGCGGCGAGCGCCGGCAAGCTGGCTAATGTGTGATCCCGCACCTTAATGAGCCGGGCCCGAGGGTCGGCCGGCAATTCGCTGGTGGAGAGCGCCAACCCCATTCGGTCGAAATACCATTGTTCCGCGGATGCGACATGGTCGAGCACGCCCATGATGGACCACTTCTCGCCTGAAAGCTTGGTCGTCGCCGCTTCGTGGCTGATCCCCTCCAGTTCAGTTTCCAAATCCTGGCGAGTGGCATGCAGAATCTTCTCCAATTCCTGAACCTCGCCCTCCGTAAGCGAGGGTCGATCGGAGGCGAAGAAGGCGTTTACTTCGTAGTCCTGCTCGTAAATCCATGCGCGGGCCACCTCAGCCACGATCATGGGTCCCGATAGTCCCGAAATTCGAAATCCGTGACTATTGAACCATTCCACGTAGCCATCCACGGCTTTCGGAACCCCGCTGATGGCGGCCTCACGCTCCTTATGCGTGTTGTAGCAGCCCGGCAGATCCGGGACATGTGCCACCCAATTCCCATCCAATTCCTCCGCGCAGACGACGTAAGGCACCTCAGTTATCTCCCATATGCGCTTTGTGAACGGAGAGCTATTGCGTCACTAAAGGGATGGCCTATACTGGCCATGTCATCCGATTTATCCGGTCTATTGAGGGCATTCATGTTTTTTTCTTCCTCGAAGGGCCAGGGGCTCGTTGAGTACGCGCTGCTGATCCTATTGGTGGGCATAGCTGTGATCGTGCTCCTTGCACTTTTTGGAGCAGGGGTAGGGAATATGTTCAGCAACATCGTAGCGAACATCTAGGCCCCCCTCCCCAGGCAATACAGCCTAGTTCATTCGGGAGCGCGCTTTGCGCGCCCCTTTAGATCTGCGAGCAGCTAGTCTTAGCTCCCCTTCTCGACCCAATCCTTCATCCGGCGAGCCAAATCCCGCCGAGGAAGCAGGATCCTGCGATCACAAGTCTGACATTTCAGACCGATATCTGCCCCTAGACGGACCACGCGCCAGTCCGAACCGCCACACGGGTGCGGCTTTTTGAGACGCACGATATCGTCCATTCGAAGTTCTACAAGCACTTGCGGTCCTGCCTTGTGGGGGTCGGGGCATTATATCATTTGGCGCCTTGGGGCCGATTCGCGGGCTCATTCCGGGCCTCTGGGTTTCCTACCTGCAAACAGGCACCCAAAGGGCGAATGGTATAATCGCCCGCCATGCTCGCAGGGTTAGGCAACAACCCGGTTCAGTTCGTGTATCTGGCAATCACCCTGGTGATTGCGCTGACGGTACACGAGTTTGCGCACGCGTGGGTGGCCTTCCAGTTGGGGGATGATTCCGCCCAGCGCGCGGGCCGTCTCACTCTAAATCCCCTTAAGCACCTCGACCCGCTTGGCACGATCATATTCCTTGCGATCGGATTAGGATGGGCTAAGCCAGTGCCGTTCGATCCTTACGCCGTGACGCGTCGCAATCCGGCAGGCATCATGTTCGTGGCCGCCGCAGGGCCTCTCTCCAACCTGCTGATGGCCATTCTGGCTTCGATCCCGTTCCAGACCGGCTTTCTCGATTCGGCGTTCGCCTCACAGGGCTTCTCGTTCTACGCTGCAGCCTTCCTCCAGACATTCATTTGGTACAACCTGATCCTTCTCTTATTCAATCTGATCCCCGTTTCGCCGCTCGACGGAGAGAAAGTACTGACCTACTTTCTACCTCCAAGTGGCCAGGCCACCATGGCTAGAATTCGCCCATACGGCCCAATGCTGCTGTTGCTGCTTCTTTTCGCAGGTCGCGGCTTTTTCAGCACACTGATTCTTAGACCCGCAAGTCAGCTCCTGCAATTCCTTGTTACCTAACTCAATTCGATTAAGCTAGCCGACGGGGGAATCTATGACCAAGACCGACTGGATCTCGGATGAGATCGCCGACCTTCGGACGGCGGGATTGTTTACCCAGATCCGCACTATTGAGTCCCCACAAGGGGCCTGGCTTGTGGTCGACGGCCAAAAGGTCCTCAATTTCTGTTCCAATAACTACTTGGGATTGGCCAATCACCCTCGCTTGGTGATGGCCGCCAAAACCGCACTCGATCATTATGGTGTGGGACCCGCGGCCGTGCGCACGATCGCCGGCACGATGGACCTTCACCTCGAATTAGAGTCGCGTTTGGCAGCATTCAAGGGCGTGGAAGCCGCCCTCACGTTCCAATCGGGCTTCAATGCCAATCTAGCCGCAATTCCAGCGCTGGTAGGAAAAGGTGATGGGGTCTATTCAGACGAGTTGAACCACGCCAGTATCATTGACGGGAGCCGGCTGTCCGGAGCAAAGATTGTCCGCTACCCACACACGGATGCTCAGGGGCTTCGGCAAGTCATCCAGGAGCACATGGGGGAGGATTTCAATCGCTCGCTCATCGTCACCGATGGGGTGTTCAGCATGGATGGCGACATCGCCCCGCTGGACGAGATATACGCCGTGGCCCATGAATTTGACTATCTGCTCATGGTTGACGACGCGCATGGCGAGGGGGTGCTTGGCAACGGTGGACGCGGGATCGTCGATCATTTTGACTTACATGGCAAGGTCGATATCGAAGTCGGTACGCTGTCGAAGGCCTTTGGCGTCGTCGGCGGCGCGGTCGCCGGCAATCAGGTGATCATCGACTGGCTTCGGCAGCGCGGTCGTCCATTTCTATTCTCGTCAGCCATGACTGCCCCGGACGTTGCTGCCTGCCTGGCGGCTATCGACCTCCTGGAGGAGTCATCTGAACTCGTCGAGCAGCTCTGGGAGAACACGAAGTACTTTAAGGGGGAAATGGAGCAACTGGGCTTCGACACCGGACTCAGTTCGACACCGATAGTTCCCATCATGCTGGGCGAAGCGCCGCTGGCTCAGACTTTCAGTCACCGACTGTTCGAGGAGCAGGTCTTCGCAATGGCGATCGGCTTCCCAACCGTTCCGCGCGGCAAGGCCCGCATTCGAGTCATGAACTCGGCCGCCCACACTCGAAATGATCTCGATCAGGGGCTGGCGGCTTTCGAACGTGTTGGGAAGGAACTGGGAGTAATCTAGACGGGGAAAAGAGATAGCCCTGGCTATGCTGTGATGTTCTACCGCGGGCGGTGATCGACGAGGCCAGGGCTCGGGGGATTATAGTGCAATCTGTGACATTGGTCACGATCAGCGCAGAAGATGCAGAGTTGGGGACTAAACTGGGGGATTAAAACTGAAACCGGGGTTGATGCCGTACGATCTTGCGTCTGTAATTAACGACAAATTCCTGGAGTCGACCCTCCAACTCCAGGAACTCCTCCGAAGACAATCCGTTCTCAAGCGCCTCGGGAGTGTCTGCCATAAATCCCATCAAGCGTAGCGGGTAGGGGCCATAGGCCGTGTGCCAGGCTTCGCACATGGGCAGGCCCAAGTTCTCCATGGCAGGTATGAACTCACCGAGCACGTAGCGAAAATATTCCTCCCGGTGCTCGGGAAGCGGATCATAACTCAGTAGAACCTTCACGCTCTTGCCATTGACCTGCACGCGATTCTAACCTATCGCACTGGGCGGGGCCGTCGAAGATACAGGTCTTCTGCGGTTCCCTTCCGAACAGTGTTGGCGTTTGTTGGCCACACTCCCGGTATTTGACTTCCGCAAGTTGGGCAGCTTCCAGTATCCGTTAAATGGTAGGCGAGGATAACATATCCGGCTCGCTCAATCAGGCAGGTTCTGCATGTGGGGCAATAGGTGTTCTCATAGGTCTCCACCCTTCCAGGAAGATTTCCCGCGTATACGAAGTGCAGACCAGCCTCGAGACCAATCTCGACCGCCCGGATAAGGGTCCTGGCAGAGGTATTGTCGGGATCGGTCATCTTGTAGTCTTGATGGAAAGCAGTGACGTGCCATGGAATATCCGGAGAGATGGAAGCTATGAAGCGTGCGGCGTCCATGAGTTCGTCGGTACTGTCATTGAATCCAGGGATAACCAGCGTCACGACCTCCAGCCAAAAACCCATCTCATGGACCCGCTCCAAGCTGTCCAGCACGTTGTTGAGCACACCGCCCAATCGGCGATATTGCCTGTCCTGCATGCACTTGAGATCGATTTTATAGCCCGTTACATAAGGTTTCAAGAATTCAAGCACTTGCGGAGTGGTGTTGCCGTTGGAGATGTAGAGAGAAGTTAGGCCCTGTGATTGCGCCTCCTTGAACACCTCTACCGACCACTCCGAGGTGATCAGCGGCTCGTTATAGGAGGACCCAACCGCCTGGACCCCCATACGCAGGCCATACCTAATCAGTTCTTGTGCAGAGATGTGTCGCAATCCGGCGGCAGATATATCGGCCGCTGAATCTCGCATGGCCTGCGATGTCACCCAATTTTGGCAGTAGCCGCAATGAAAATCACAGCCCAGCATTCCGAAGGTCAGCGTGTCGGAGCCTGGATAAATATGAAAGAAGGGCTTCTTTTCGGTGGGATCACACTGAAGGGCGCCTACGTATCCCCAGGGGACTCGCAGACGCCCATTCTGGTTAAACCTTACTTGGCAGATGCCTCGCCGACCTTCCCGAATTAGGCATCGGTGGCCGCAAGCGTAACATCGGACCGCACCATCCTTCAAGGGCTCGTAGAGTTCTCCCTCGATCGTTAGTGGGTCAAGTAGATCTCCGAGGGTGCTGGTGGGCCGCATCGCGAAGTTCGCGGATTATATCACCCGGGTAAAATCGGCCCATGCTTACGATCGCGGTTCAGGCAGGCGGACGGTCTAGCAGGATGGGACATGACAAGGCGCTGCTTCCGCTAGGGGGAATACCGCTCATCGAACACGTTTTGCGGCGGGTGGAGGGCCTCGGAGATGAGGTCCTTATCACGACCAACCAACCGGAGGATTTCGCCTTCCTTGGGATGCGACTGGTGGAGGACCGGCATCCCGGGGCAGGTGCGCTCCACGGCTTGTTGACTGCTCTGGAGGCCGCGCGTGGCGAGCGCGTTTTGCTGGTGGGGTGCGATATGCCCTTCGTTAGTCGATCCCTACTTGAGCATATGCTGGCAATAGCGACGGATGCCGAAGTGGTTATCCCCCGGCGTGGAGGGAAGCTTCAGCCGCTGCACGCGATCTACTCCAAGACCTGTGCCGGGCCTGTCAGCCAGGCATTGGAGGCCGGCGAGAAGCGCATGATCAGCTTCTTCCCGCGCATCCAGACCAGGATCGTCGAGCAGGGTACGCTGGATCAATATGACCCGGATGGTCTGAGCTTCTTCAACGCGAACACGCCGGAGGAACTGGCGCAAGCGGAGCGGCTGCTCGGTGAAGTGGGTCTGTAAGCCAGATCTGCAATTGATCAATTTGGTCCACACTCCCCTTAAAAGCACAGGCAGACATCTAGATGAGGGGGACACCCAGACGTCTGACTGTGCGCGCTAG
>FXBF010000503.1_pt1 | contig 13487 bp, 11 predicted proteins | sample 5335321 | NCBI WGS metagenome assembly FXBF01 (sample SAMEA103928391, study PRJEB20085) | sediment metagenome | isolation source: sediment | reverse complement strand
CGCTTCTTCCGGGCCGGCGCCCCCGGCGCCCCCGGCGCCCCCGGCGGCCGCGAGCGCCGCCGCCCGCTCCGCGGCGCGGCCCGTGGGGAGGGACCGCTGGCCGCCCGGCCGGCGCTCCACCAACGCGTTCAGGAGCGGGAATTCGTCGGCCAGGTCCAGGAGCACCGACTCCAGGTCACGCTCCACGGGCCCGGCCGCCCGGCGCCGTTCCCTGTCGCGCCGGTCGCGCAGATCGCCCCACTCGGCCAGCTGGCGGCTCAGCGCCTCCTGGATCGCCTTGCGGTAGGCCAGGTAGATCGCGCCGCGCTGGCCGGAGCGAATGAAGTCCCCCTTGCTGAGGGTCAGACACTCGGCCAGCCCCGGCGCCTCGATCAGGCCGCCCACTAGCTCCGGCGCGTCCGGCGTCACGCCCAGCCAGTCCCAGCCACGCTTGATCACCTTGCCAAACGTGCTGATGGCGATACCGCGGCGCTCCTCGGGGAGCGGAACGTCATCGCGTATCAGGTAGCCCACGGCGGACGGCTTGCGCTTGCGGGGAAGCCTGACGGAGATCGGAGCCGTCTCCCCGGCGACCCACGGTCGCTTGTCCAGTTCCCGTCCGTTGATTAGCAGACGCACGCCACCCACATAGTGCCGCGACAGGAACTCGTCGAAATGGGGATCGAGCAGCGGCTGAAAGTGCCGGCGCAGACTGGCCTCGACGTAGCCGGCATCGACGAGCGGCGAGAGGGCGGTCTGAAACGTGAGCCGGACGGCGGTGCCCCGCTCGCCGACGAGCCCCGGCGGCACCTTCAGCCAGTTCCATGGCGCGCGCCGCTTCGAGGCCAGCCGCCAGGTCGTCGCGGCGTGCACCTTACCGCGCCGCGTCTCCGTCAGCACCTCGTGGCAGACCAGGAGACCCAGCTTGATGCCGACGCCGGCGAACCCAATTCCCCGCCCGCGCGTCTTGGTGGTCGCGGCGATGTCGTGGTAGCGTCTCAACTCGCGCCGCTGCATCCCGGACCCGTCATCGACGACGCTGAGCGTCGAGGCGTCCGGGTTCGTGGTCAGAGCGATGGTGCAGGCGCCGGAGTCGAGTGAGTTGGCCACGATCTCGGTGACGATCGTCTCCTCGATGGCGCCGGGGTAGGCGTCGCGCAGGTCCTCGAGCAGATGTAGAAGGTCTACCCTGGTCTCACCCATCCGTTTACCTCCGTTCGGGTCAGTCTCGTTCATCAGTATAGAGTACCAGACCGCCGCCGGCGAGATCGCGGTGAGGCGGCGGCGCCCAGCGCGGGTCGCGGCTGCCCCGACGGTCAACGGCCCACTAGCTGGAACTCTGTCGTTGCACGCAACGCACCGTTGTACTACATTGCACACATGGACACGACCATCCGGAATCTGGACGAGACCGCCTACCGGGCGCTCAAGGCCCGGGCCGCCCTGGCGGGCAAGACGATCGGCCAACTGGTCAACGAGGCGATCCGGCTCTACCTGGCGCGGCCGGACTCGCTGCCCAAGCGCGGCAGCCTCGACGACCTCAGGCCCGAGGTCTATCCAGAAGGAAACGAGCGGTTGAGCGAAGAGGTTGACGCCATCGTCTACGGTGCCTGAGGTCCGTTCCCGGTGATCGTTCTCGATTCCAGCTTCCTCATCGCTATTGCAGGCGCGGGAGGTGGAGTTCGTCCCCTGCTCCGAGCTCTTTCTGGATGCGCGGAACGCTTGAGCTTCACCGACGCGGCTATCGTGACGGTGGCGCGGCGTCACGCGCCGGGATTCATCGCGACATTCGACCGGGACTTCAGTAGCGTCGAAGGCGTATCGCTCATCCCCGAATGAGCCCGGAGAGCTGCGGCTACGGCTACCGATCGGGCTCGTCTGCTTGAGATAGCGGGGCTCAGTCCCCGAAGACGACGACCCGATTCGGCCTGGTGAAGTGGAACCGCACCTGGGGATCATGACCCAGGCCTCGCGCGGCGGCTCGATAGAGAAGAGCCTGCAGCCGGTAATCTCGGGCCGTGCCCTCGACCTCGTCCGGCCCAACGTCGTGCGTCTTGAAGTCGACGATCCACTCGGGATCGAGGCGGAAGAGATCGAAGGCGCCCACACGCCACTTGCCCGGGCTCACCAGCTGCACGAACGGCAGTTCCCGATGATGCGCGCCCTCGGTGTACTCCTTCCACTCGTCGCTCGTCACGACTCCCTCGATCTCTGCCTCCAACGCCCGGCGATACTCCGTCCCGGGGGCGAGCCGCTCTTCCAGCTCCGGCGCGTCCAGCGCGCCGATGGTCACGTCGAGAAGTTCGGTCAGCTCCGACTCGTCCTGGATGCGCTCCAGCACCCCGTGGATGATGGTGCCGCGCAGCCGGGCCGGGACTTCGTCCGCGCCCGCCGACTCGCGGGCGAAGTACCACTTCGGTATCACGCCGTAGCGATATTTGAGCTCCCACTCCCGGCGATCGCGCTTGTAGGTCATGAGCTCGGTGGCGGAGCGGAAGTAGCGCACTCGGCGCAGCTCGACCTCGCGGGCCGACGCCGGCAATGACGACGCCTCGCTCACGTCCGCCAGCCACTCGAGCTGCGGCTCCGGAGCCGCCGGCGGCAGCGTGACGCTGGGCATCTCATCTGTGACCGCCGCATTCTCCTGGCCCTCGAGCAACCACGAGACGTGGCCCTTGAGCTTCTCTACAGGCGCCGTCGGCCCGGTGAGGATGAGCCTGTCCTTCGCCCGGGTGGTGGCGACGTAGAGGACCCGGGCGCTCTCCGCCGCATCTTCTACCTGATTACGGCCGCGCAGATAGGTGCCCCGGGCGCCGCGCTCGCGATCGGCGTGACAGATGACGGGGCCCAGGTCGCGATCGCTCCAGAACTGGTTCCAGTATCTGCGCGCTTGCTCTTCTTTCGTGTCGACGAGGAAGACCACCGGCCACTCGAGCCCCTTGGCGCTGTGGATGGTGGAGAGCGTGACGACCTTATCGCCCTTGCTGTAGAGCGGCGCCTGAGGGATACCCAGGTCCTTCGCCTCCCAGCGGGCCCACAGCTCGAGGAAGGTGCCCACGGTGTGATAGCGGTAGTCTTCCAGCAGCCGTAGGAAGCGCTCGATGTTCGCCAGCTTCGGTGCCGGCTGGTCCATCAGCTCCAGGTGGGCGCGGTAGCCGCTGCGCTCGAGTACCCGCGCCAGCAGCTGATCGAGCGGCCAGCGCGAGCGGAGCGGCGACAGCTCCTCGATCAGCGCCAGACCGTTCCGCAGCGCTTCCCTCTCGATCGCCACGATCTCGGGATGCTCCGGCGCCTCGAACCACATCTCGTCGCGCTGAACGTAGTCCACAGCTCTATCGAACAGCGATCGCCCTCTCACATCCCAGTCGAGCTTGATGCGCGCGATGACTTCATCGCGCAGCCCCACAAACGGCGAGCGGAGGTAGGCGAAGACGCGGAGATCGTCGCGCGGGTTATCGAGCACGCGGAGCACCGTGAGCATGTCGGCGATCTCCTGCCGCTCGGTCAGCCCCGCGTCGCCCGCCAGGTAGTAGGGAATGCGATAACGCCGCAGCGCCTCCTCGTACTTCTCGAGCCCGGTGCGTGCACGGAAGAGGATCGCGACGTCGCTGTAGTCGCCGCCCGAGTCGACGTGCCGCCGGATCCGCGCCGCCACCCGCTCGGCCTCGGCGGCGCGGCGGTCCCCGGCGCTCAGACCTTCGGACGTCTCCATCCACTCGACACCGCCGGCCGCCGTGGCTTCCCGATACGGCTCGAGCTTAGTGTAGCGAACCCGGGCCCCGACGCCCTCGGCTTCCAGCGCTTCGCCCGTCACCCCGATGGCCGACTCGCTCACCGCGTTGGCGAACTCCACCACCGCCGGCTCGCTGCGGAAGTTCCGAGTCAGTCGCAGCGGCTCACCGTCCCCACACAGCACTTGCCGAACGGCGTTCCACACCGAGATGTCGGCGCCGCGAAACCGGTAAATACTCTGCTTGGGATCCCCCACCAAAAACAGCTGCGGCCGCTCACCATCCCTCCGCTCCCACTCACACTCGCACTCGTACTCGTACTCGTACTCGTGATCGTACTCGCTCTTCACCCCGGCGATGGCAAAAGCAATATCCCTCTGCGCCCCATCGGTATCCTGAAACTCATCGATGATCAGAATCCGATACCGCCTCCTGAGACTCTCCAACGCCGGCCCCCCGTCACCCGAGGTCAACAGCCGCCTCGTTTCCAGAATCAGACTGTCAAAGTCCCGAACGTTCTCCTCTTCCTCGAAGTCCTGCCAGGCTTCCAACGCCTCCGCCGCCAGCTCGTACAACGCCACCAGCAACGCCCCGCTCGCCGAATCCTTCTCGTCCCAATACTCTCCGGCCTGTTCGCGCAGCGCGTCGATGTCGAGGGAACCCGACGCCGCCCACACACGATATCGCTCGGGATGCCAACGCAAGTCACGCAGCATGTCGCGAACGAAACCCACCGCCCCGTGGCTGTAGGCGTGCCCTTCCAGGCGATAGCGCTGCACCAGGTCGGCGACGACCCGATTGTCTTCCCGCAGCTTCCTGACGATCAGGTCCTTGATGATCTCGTCCTGCTCGAGCTGGGCCTCCTGCTCGTCCAGGACGCGGAAGGTGGGATCGATCCCCAGCCGCAACGCGTGCTCCTGCAGCAGCTCCTTGCAGAAGCTGTGGATCGTCCCGATCGAGGCTTCCTCCAGCTGCCACAACAGCTCCTCGCGGCGCGGCGAGATCGCGATGGCTTCTCGCAGCTTCTTCTTCAGGTCGTGCGCCGCCTTCTCGGTGAACGTGATGGCGGCGATCTCGTCCAGCTGGCAGGGATTCTCGCAGGCGGGGATCTCGACGCCCGTGGTCTCATCGATGCCCACCGGCAGTCCCAACAGCCACTGTACTCTGCCGATCACCGTCGTGGTCTTGCCGGTGCCGGCGTTGGCCTCCAATAGCGTGTGACCCTCGGCCCGGATGGCCCGGGACTGTTCGCCGGTCCAGGTGAATTCACTCATCGGAGACCAAGAATTGCCGAGCCACTTCGAGGAACTCGTCGGCCTGGGCGATCATCTCATCGGCGTCGGCGGTAGTGATCACGCTCTCCGCGGTGTAGTCCGCGAGTAGTCGCTTGTCGAAGGCGTCCAACAGCCAGCGGTGAAACTTCGGATCGAGGGTCCCGCTCTTAGCGAAATCTTCTCCATACGCCGCGTGAACGCCGCCGTGCTTGCGGTAGCGGCGCCCCTTTTCAGCAAGCAAGGCCTCGGCGGTATAGAACATTGCGTAGTAGGCTCTCCCCGCAGCGAAGTCCGCGTCCCCGGTCGCCAGCAGCGTCCGGGCCGCGGCGATGGCTCGCGACGCCTTCTCGAGCAGCTTCGCCGTCTCTTCTTTCATGCCGGCACAGCTTCTTCGCGTGCGTTCAGCAGGAACGCGCTGTCACCGTTCGCCCACTCGCTCTCGGTAACGAAGACTCTGGAGATGCTGACACCGTAATCGAGAGACAGGCGCGATATCAGCTCGCTGGTCTGATCGATTTCCGACGCGTAGTGGTCGACCTCGTTCAGTACCACGACGACATCCAGATCGGATTCGGGATCTTCCTCACCCCTGGCGTATGACCCATAAGCGTAGAGGCCCTTCATGCGGGGACCGTAGATCCGAGCCAGACCTTCTTTCAGCTCCCGCAGCAGACTCCGCACCGGGTCGCCCGGGGCTCGCGCTTCCCGGTCGCTCTCCCACAGTGGCTCGAGTTGCGACTCTAGCAGGTGCTCGGCTTGCTCCCGGCCGCGAAGCGGATAGTGCCAGAGATCCAGGGCCAGCTGGAGCGTGCTTACCACTGGGTAGCCTCGATGCCGTTGCAGACCCCACCAAACCGACCGCCTGTAGAACGGCATCATGACGACCAGGTTGCCCTCCTCGGCACCGCGCCAACCGGCATCGCGCGCCAAGCGGCGCACCTCAAGGACCTCGCCTTCGGCCAGGTACAGGTGGATCCGTTTCCAAGCGGCGTGCGGGGCTGTCAGGGCGGCGCCAGCCTGAAGGCTAAGAGCCCAACGTCGCTTCCCGATGGCTCGCTTGAGCCGCGGAAGAAACTTGTATGCGTCACCAATCGGCGCGTCGAAGCCATAGAGGGCGTTACGGTCCCAGCTGTACACCTGAGTCCACCTATTGAACAGCGCTGCGGGGTCCCTCACCTGGATGCGAGAGGACCGACCCTCGCGCTCGAACTCGACCAAGGAGTCGGCCGACAATACACGCACAGCGCGGGAGCAGGTGGATGGGCTAATGCCCGCCGCCACAGCCAACTCGCGTACCCCCCAAACCCGAGAAGTCGGGTTGGTCAGGAGCACACGCAGAGCCAGGGAACTCTGGTCCGCGAACGGATCGATCAGCCTTTTCCCCGCGCGAGGCGATGGCGACAACGGTTTCAGGTCCGAGCGATCGACGATGAGGCCCGGGAGGTTGAGATGCACCATCCCCCTCAGGTCGACGAACGAGATGCCCTCCTGCCGCAGTCTGCGCTGAAGCTCCAAGGAACCGCGACGAATCACCCAGACCGTAGGTAGGCCGCTTCGCCGCGCCGACCGAACCGCACGCCCCTCCCCCCTCCCATCCCAGGGCCGTAGGAGGAAGTCGAGACCGAGCCCGTGCTGGGCCTCGAGCCGGACCGGCATGTCGTCAGGGTGGTCCGCCGAGGGCAATCGTTTGACACGGGCTTTGCCCTGGAGGGCGCTCTCGACGAGCCAGACCGCGTCGTCCAAGATGTAACGTCTCATCTCAAGCGTTGCGTTCGATGTCGTTTGTTGCACATATATGCAACAATATGCTATATAAGCAACAATCAGTCAACAACCTCGGTATCGGCCGGATCGAACCGGCTCCCTTCCTCGTGCTGCGCACGCGTCCGGCAGACATCGATCCCGGGGTCCCACGTCTGCCATTCGCTCGCCGCCGCGACTTTTGCCTCGAACTTGCCCGCACGCACGCGCCCCGGGATGCTGAAGGCGTACTTCAGCGCCGAGACGAACCGTTCGGCACCCCAAGCGACTCCGGCGTGATTGGGCATTCGTTCCTTGTCGCCGAGCGAGCGGTACCGGCCGAAGGTGACGTCGTACGCTTTCGCCTCGGCCAGCGCCTTCATATAGAGCGGAATCTGCAGGGTCGAGCCGTCGTCGTAGCCTTTCGTCTGGCCCGTGCGGCCGCTCTTGTAGTCGAGGATGTGGATGCCAGCGTTCTTGCCCCTACTTACCTCATCCACCCGGTCGATCTTGCCGCAAACCTGCATGGTCCGCTCGACGCCCTGCGCATCGACGCCGGAAATGACCACGACCTCGTCGTCGAACCCGAACTCGTACTCGAACTCGATAGGCCGCTCGCCTTTCTTCGCCATGTGGGTCAGCTCGCGGCTGACGTAGTCCTTCACGTCGTCGTGGGTCGACGCCCGGGTCACCGCCCACAGCGCCGGCACGCCGAGATACTCGCCATTTTTTTCCTGTCCGTGCCACCTGTCGAACACCTGGTCGCAGATCGTCTCGAACAACGCTTCGGCATCCCCGTCCAACGCATCGGGATACTGGGGGCCCAGCTCTTTGTAGAAGCGCTCGAGGATCTCGTGGGCCACGCTGCCGTAGATGAGCCGCGTCGTCTCCTCCTCCGCCTCCTCCCGCTCGTCCAGGCGAAGGACGCTGTTCACCAGGAACAGGAACGGGCAGGCGCCGTAGCTCTCCAGCTTGCTGGCGGACCAGCGGTAGTCATCGCCGAAGCGGGTCCCCAACCAGTCGAGCAGCCACGGATCCCGCAGCTCGCCGTTCCAGGGGCCGAGCATTCCCGCCTCGCGGTCATCGCCGGCCCAGCGCCGCGTTTCGGCGAAAGCGGCGAGCACAGCCTGGCGCAGCACCGCCGGGTGCACCACTTCGATGGTCTTCGCTTCACCGTGACGGCGGGCATTAGCCAGGTCGTGTGCCGCCTTCTGCAAAGTCTGCGCACGGTTGAGCGGGACGTCGGGCAGGAACTTCGTGCGCTCTATCGCGATGTCGTCTTCATGATCCGGCACCAGCAGCGACGGCAGCAGCGGCGTCCCCTTCAAGTCGGCGGTGCGGTAGGTGACGGTGACGTTCCGGTTCCGGGTCACCGCGCGCCACAGCGCCCGCTCCCGGCTGAGCGCCAGCTCGCGGTGCGAGACAGGGAGCCCCCGCTCCGCCAGCGCCTCGCGCTCCTCCTCCGAGTACAGCCCGCCCGGCCGCATCGCCCTGGGGAACTCGCCGTCGTTGGCGTGGATCACGAAGACGTGCTCGAAAGGAAAGAGCGCCGCCTCATGCGCCTCGAGGATGCGGACGCCGTTCGCGCGCGGCGTGCGCAGCGTGATCTCGCCCGACTCGAGGAAGCGCCGCAGCCGCGCGTACCACTCGCCGGCATCCACGACTTCGCGCCCCTCGTCACCGATCGTGCGGGCCCAGTCGGCGAGCAGGCGGCGCAGCGCCTCGATCCCCTGCTGGTCGAGCCGTACGATCTCGTAGTCGTAGGCGTCGAAGCGGCAGGCGCGCTCGCGAAAGCCGAAGAGACCCGGATCGAGCAGCCGCTTCGTCTCCTCGATCCAAGCGCTGAGCGCGCGTTCCCCGCTCAGGCGGGCGACGGCCAGCCGAAACGCGTCGAACGTCTCGCAGGCCTTGTCCATCGTGCTCGACCAGATGCCCAGACGATTCAGCGACCCGCGACGCCGCGATGACTCGGCCTCCTTTTCCTGGCGCGCCGCTTCTTCCTGCAGCCGGCACAACTGAAGCGCCCAGTGATCCAGCTGATCGACGCGCCGTTCCACCGCGATGTAATCGATCGGGCGCAGGTCAACGCCGGTGTCGAAGTAGGCGCTCTCCAGCACGGTGCGGAGCGGCCGGTAGCGCCAGCCGGCCGCCGCGCCCCGGAACAGGTGGAGGATCGCCTTCAGGGCCGGGACCTCGGCCAGCGTCGTGCGGATCCGCGCCGTGGCCGGTATGCCGGCGGCACGCAGCGCCTCGTAGGCGGGCCGCGTGTCCTCTCGCCCGGTCCGGGCGACCACCGCGATGCTGTCGGACTCCGCTGCGTGCTCCAGCAGCAACCGCTTGATCTCGCAGGCCACCCAGTCCAGCTCGCGCCGCGCGTCGGGCGCCGGCTGCACGACGATCTCGCCCGGCGCTTCGCCCTCCAGCGCTTCCACGTCGTGGCCACCGAATTCGTCCTCTTCGGGCCCGCGCTCGTCGGGCGCCGGCAGGTAGAGCGTTACCTCGACCTCGGTCTGCGCGGCCAGGGCATCGGCCAGCTTTCTGCGGGTTCGGAGCGAGGTGAGACCGTAGATGTGGAGCTTCCGTGCACCGCCCAGGACTTCGGAGAGGCGGCCGGCGGCGATCCGGTCCGCCACCAGCGAGTGGATCTGACGCGGGTCGTAGGCGCCGGCCTCGGCGAGTGACTCCAGGTAGGCGCGGTAGACGCCGCTCACCCAATCGTTGCGGCAGCGGGCGAACTCGTCGGCGCCGATACCCTGTAACAGTTCCTCCAGTCGTTCCGCCGTCACGCCTTCCGGCAGCAGCTCGCCGAACAGCCCGTCCAGCGCCTGGACGACGCCGGCCCGCTCAGGCAGCGCGCCGCCGATCCCGCACGCGCTCCCCAGTTCCCGGGCCAGCCGCCCGATGACCGCTCGGCGGCGCAGCGAGCCGATGGGCTTCGCATCGATGCCGAAAAGCTCGGGCAGATCGGAGAAGAAGGCGATAGGCGGCGCCAGCCAGCCCGGCAGCCCGCGGCTGGCGGCCTTCTTATATAGAGCGTCGCGCTGGATGCGGTGGGTGAACCAGACGAAGGCGGGATACGAGCTCCGCCCGTTCGACGCGCTCAGATCATCCAGGAACTTGTCCGTCAGCTCCTGCCAGAGTCGTTGATTGCTGGAAGCGCTACAGTATCGAACCGCCAATATGACCGTGCCTCACAGGTGAATGGCCTGCAGGTAATATGAGATACCGGTCTGACAAGCGGGGGCTGGGGTCAAGTGGCCATAGCCTAACGTGACCGCGGCCTAGTTATCTCCGAGCCAGCGGACGGAGGAGATCCCGCTGCCGACCGAGCGATAGAGCTTCTCGTCGGCGGTCACTAGGTCGGCAGCCGCCTGGCTCGCCGCGGCGATGAAGACCGCATCGTAGACCGTGCAGCCGTACTGCTGTGCGATCCGGTAGGCGGCGGCCGCCAGCGAGCGGCTTGGGAAGACGGCCTCGAACGGGATCCGGGCGAAAGCGGCCACGATGATGGCGCCGTCTTCGGGAGCCAGCGGACCTCGGCGCACGTGGCTGCGCACGGCGCTCGCGAACTCCGGGTAGATGAGATCCGGCGCCAGAAGCGAGACGGCGCCGCTGCGGGCGGCCTCGAGGATCGCGACGGCGCGTTCTGAGAGCGGCTCGCGCAGGAACCACTTCGCGGCCACGCTGGTGTCGATGACGAGGCGCTCGACAACTCCGGGCACGGCACTCAGCGTTCCCGGTCCTCGCGGATGTCGGCGGTGCTGTCGGGAAACGAGCCGTAGCGGCGCTGGACCATCTCGCGCACCCGCTCGACTTCCGCCCAGGCCTCACCGGGCGTGGCGGCCTGGGAGAGCGCGGCCTCCAGAATCCACGCCGCTTCCTGCGTGATGGAGCGGCGATTGTCTCGCGCCCTCTGCTTCAGGCGCTCGAACACATCGTCGGGCAGGTTCCGGATCATAACAGTGGCCATGGGTCGTCCCCCGTCTCTATTAGCCGCATTAGCCGCCGCCAACATATATGGCGGACATCATCATTTTGTCAACAAATTAATGCAATCTGATGACGCGGAACACGGAGCCGGGCGCGAAGGCTGCGCTGAGCTCAGTCGTCTCCGAGAATCGCGGCGACGGACGCGCTGAGCGCCGCCAGCTCGTTCTCGACCACGGCCCAGACCTCCTTGAGGTCGATGTCGAAGTACTCGTGGGCGAGCACGTTGCGCATGGCCGCGATCTCGCGCCAGGGAACCTGGGGATGGTCGCGCTGGAATTCCGCCGTCAGGCCGCGTGCCGCCTCGCCGATGATCTCCAGGTGACGAACGATCCACACCTGGATGAGCTCGCTCGTCTCGAACTCCGCCCAGCCCACGCGCGCGTACTTATCGATCCGCTCGATCGCCTGCTGAATGTCCAGGAGACGTTCGCGGTCGTCTCTCACAGCGGGATCGCTTCTTCGAGCACCCGCTGGCGCACGCGCTCCCGCAAGCTGGATTCGGTCGCCACGTCGACGGCGCAGCCCAGCAGCTCCTCCAGCTCGACCAGCAGCCGGGCACGGTCCAGCAAGCTGCGACCCGCCTCCATGTCCACCAGGAAGTCCACGTCGCTCGCCGCCCCTGCCTCACCTCGCACGACCGACCCGAACACCTTCACGTTCCGGGCACCCTGTCGCCCGGCGATCGCGCTTATGTCATCGCGGCGCGAGCGAAGCTCGTCCAGCGTCAGAATGCGCCGCCCCCGGCGCCGCCCGGAACGCGGGCCCGGCTCCAGCGCCTCAAGCCGTCGAAGCCGGACGCGGTCGCGCCGTCGCAGCAACCGGAGCGCTTCGCGCACGACCTCGCTGTTCGATGTATAGAGCCCGCTCTCCACCTTCTCGGTGACGAAGCGCTCGAGCTCGCGGCTGAGTGAGACGTTCATGGCGCCCTGACCTCTGGCTAGCAGGGTTGATACAGCTGACCGAAAGCTGGGCCCGGCTGCGAGTGATGTCAATACCTGTCATTTTATGTCAGTTTTCGTCATTCCCCGGCCTGCAATCCCCCTCCAGCAGGCCGGCGGGCCCCGCAACAACTCGGGGCTCGGCCAGCTTGTGAACGGCTACAAAGCGTAACACGTACCCAGTCGGAACAGCGGGCGGGCACAATAAATCGCCTTCAAGGCCGAAACCTCGGCCAGCGTAGCACCTCAAGTGGTCGGAAAGGGGCCCAGGGTCCGCGCGGAGCGGACCGGCGAAACGGGCGGTACGGGGGGGGGGTAACGCCCTGAGCGCCCTGCTCGGCTACATCTCGTCCCGCGTCGTCGCCGCCCAGATCACGTCGTCGTGGGCCTGAAGCAGCTCGTTCACCCGGGCCCACACGTCCGGGTGCTCCTCCGACATCGTGCCGACCAGTCTGTCGAAGAGGTCGTCGATGTCGTCCCAGCTATCGAACATGTAGAGGACCTTAGAGTTGTGGGGGCCGCCCGTGTTGTGGTTCAGCTTCACCCACCCGCTCAGGATCCCATCGCTCATGGCCTGCTCGAGGATCGGAAAGGCCACGTCGGTCCACAGACGGTTCCACTCGTCCATGTCGGCGAAGCTGACCCGGAACGTGGACGCGTACATGTAGTTGATTTCCGCGTCCGCGGGCACGTGCGCCTCGTCGACGTCCCAGATCTCGTCGCGATGCTCCACGATCATCCTGCCGCTGGCCTCCCAACCCTCCGCCTGCATCGCCTCCCGTAGGCGCGAGAGGTACTCGTCCCAGAACGTCTCGAGCGAGGCCCAGTCGTACGTCCGGGCGGTGAAGCGGATGTTGTACTCGCTCCCGGTTTGGTGCTCCCACTGGCTCCAGCCCTCAATCACCCCTTCCTCCCGCAGCGCCTCCAGGACGGGGACCGAGTAGTTCCAGTACCGCTGGTTCCAATCATCCAGGTCGGCGTAGTCGATCCTGTAATACGCCTCGTAGACATGTGCCGGCGGGCGCTGCTCCTGGCTCGCCAGGGGTTGGGCGCCGATAGCGCGAGACGGCCTCGAACCACAAACTCGAATCACCGCGAAAGCCCCGGATACGTCGGTTCAGCCGAACCAGGTGCTCGCCGACGCCGGGCCGCAGGGCGGGATGATCAGCTCAGCGCCGTGAAGCCCTCCCGCTCGAAGTCGGGGTCGAACGCGAACACCTCCTCGATGGCCTGCCGCCGCATCGACACGAAGGAGACGGCGTCGACCAGGCTCAGGCTCTTGCGTCGCCGATCCAGGAGCAAGTCCAGTCCTTCCTCGTGTGATGACCTGTCGACCCAGACGAGCTCGAGGAGCGGAGCAAAATCCTCGCGAAACGCGGCGACAGCGTCGAGACCTATTCGGCGCCCGAGCAAGGCGTAGCACTCGACAAGCACGTACGAGGTCGTCACGAGGGCCGCGTCGCGCACCCGAAAGGAGTCGAAAGTCGCCCGGGCGCGGGCGTGCTTCTCATCGCTGGTGACCAGGAGCGCGTAGAGGGCCGAGGTGTCGACGAAGACCCGGTTCACTCGAAGGCGCGCTCCAGGTAGGCGTCGTGCTCCCCCGCGACGTCCTCGGCGTCCTCGTGATCGGTGAACGCCCCCACCAGCCTGGCGGCACGGGCATAATGCTTACGCCGACCGGGGATTTCCTCGTCGATCGCCCGGTCGATGCAGCGGCGGACGATCTCGGCGAGGGAAACGCGCTGCTCCTGAGCGGCGCGGCGCAGCTTCACAAGCTGCTGGTCGGTCAATTGGATCTGGGTTCGGATCACGAACTGAGTGTAATCACTACATGT
>FXBF010000502.1_pt1 | contig 13493 bp, 13 predicted proteins | sample 5335321 | NCBI WGS metagenome assembly FXBF01 (sample SAMEA103928391, study PRJEB20085) | sediment metagenome | isolation source: sediment | reverse complement strand
TGGGCAACGAAGACTGGAGCGGCGTACTGCACTGGGTCAACGAACTTACGCCGACAGAACGCCAGTCCGACACCTGGCGCTACTGGCATGCCTACGCGCTGGATGCCAGGGACCAGGCCGGAGACGCCTTTACGGAGTATGCGCGTCTGAGCGGAGAACGCAGTTACTATGGTTTTCTGGCGGCCGACCGGCTGCAGCGCCCCTACCGGATGAACGATGCCCGGCTGGACTATCAAAAATCTCAACTGGAAGCTGTTGAGCGCATCCCGGGCATCGTACGCGCCCGTGAACTGTACCTGGCCGGCAAACGTACGGAGGCGCGCCGCGAGTGGTTCCATACCACCGGATTACTGCCACAAGGTCAGTTGAAGCTGGCCGCATTGCTGGCGCACCGCTGGGGCTGGCACGACCGTGCCATCCTCACAGCGGCACAGGCCGGGTACTGGTCAGATCTGATGCTGCGCTTCCCGCTGCCACACCGGGAATCTATTTTTAACTACGCCAGACAGTACGACCTGGACCCGGCCCTGATCTACGGTGTCATCCGCCAGGAAAGCGCCTTCATGGAAGACGCACGCTCTCCGGTCGGCGCCCTGGGCCTGATGCAACTGATGCCCGACACCGGCAAACAAACCGCACGGGCGCTGAAAATACGCTACCGCGGCAGCCAGGCGCTGCTGCATTCCGACAAGAACATCCGCCTCGGCAGCGCCTATCTTAACAAGCTGCTGCAACGCTATAACGGCTCCCCGGTGCTGGCTGCCGCCGCCTACAACGCCGGTCCGCAGCGCGTCAGCCGCTGGTTGCCTACCGACCACAGCATACCGGCCACGCTGTGGGCGGAACGCATTCCCTTCAAGGAGACTCGCAGCTACGTGCGCCGGGTGCTGGCCTACGCCACAGTGTTCGAGTGGCGCCTGGAACGACCGGTTACCCGGCTCTCGCAGCGCATGCCTGCCATACAACAGCGCTATTGACCGGTAGACATCACCGTCAGGCCATTTAAAATCGGCCAGACAAAAGCGGTGACAGAAATTGTATCTGCACCCACGACAAGGGGATCCTCATGAAAGCGCTACGACTCTGCGTGCTGGGCGGCACAGGCTTCATCGGCTCACACCTGGTATACCGGCTGGCCGGCCTGGGGCATTCGGTCACTGTACTGACCCGGCGTCCTGAACGGCATCGCGAATTCCGCATAGGTTCAACCGTGCGACTGCTGGAAACAAACCCATACGATGCGGGTGCCCTGCAAGCAGCCATTCAGGACATGGACTGCGTTATCAACCTGGTCGGCATTCTTAACGAAGCAGGGAAAAGCAGTTACCAGGGCGCGCATGTCGATCTGCCACGTGCTGTTGTCAAGGTTATGCGCGCAGCCGGTGTTACGCGCCTGCTGCACATGAGCGCACTGAACGCCAATGTGAATGAATCGCACAGCCGTTATCTGAAATCCAAAGGCCAGGGTGAAGACCTGGTGCACCAGACACCCAGCATTGATGTAACCAGCTTCCGGCCTTCGGTGGTATTTGGGCCGGGAGACAGCTTTTTCAATCGTTTCGCAAAGCTGCTGCACATGTCGCCACCGCTGTTTCCACTGGCCTGCGCCGGTTCACGGTTAGCGCCGGTGTACGTAGGCGATGTTACAGATGCCTTTGTCAGGGCACTCGACGACGACAGTCTCATCGGTCAACGTCTGGAGCTGTGTGGTCCCAAAACATACAGCCTGCAGCAGCTTGTACAGTACACCGCGAAAGTTACCGGCCGTAAGACGCGGGTCGTTGGTCTGCCTGATTTTGCTGCCCGGATTCAGGGCCATATGCTGGGCCTGGTGCCGGGCAAACCGTTCACTATCGACAACTATTACTCGCTGCAACGGGACAGTGTGTGCAAGGAACCGGCACTGGCCGCGTTGGGAATCACACCACGCTCCGTCGAAGCAATAGTTCCCACCTACCTGGGTGACAGTTATTTGCGTGCGCACTATGTCCGCTACCGGTCACAGGCACGCCGACCCTGATGGAAATTTACCTGGTAGGCGGTGCGGTGCGCGACAGACTACTCGGCCTGCCTGTCCGGGAGAGGGACTGGGTTGTGGTCGGTGCGTCGCCACAGGAAATGCTGGATCAGGGTTACAAACGGGTAGGCAAGGACTTCCCGGTATTCCTGCACCCTGAAACCGGCGAGGAGTATGCGCTGGCGCGTACCGAACGCAAAACCGGCCCCGGGTATAAAGGCTTCGCCTTTCATACCAGCCCCGATATCACACTGGAACAGGACCTGGAGCGCCGTGACCTGACCATTAACGCCATCGCCGAAGCACCCGACGGCACACTCATTGATCCTTACCATGGTCAGGAAGACCTTCAGCTCGGCCGGTTGCGCCATGTCAGCCCGGCCTTCGCCGAAGACCCGGTGCGTATCCTGCGTGTGGCGCGCTTCGCGGCACGCTTCAGCAAGTCTGGCTTCAAGGTAACGCACAGTACCAACGCCCTGATGAGCGCAATGGTAGGCAACGGGGAGGTCGATTACCTGGTACCGGAACGTGTCTGGTCGGAACTGGACAGAGCCCTGGCTGCGGATTCGCCGCAAAAATTTTTCACCGTGCTGCGCGGTTGCGGTGCACTGACTGTACTGTTCCCCGAAATCGACCGCAACTACCAGGAACACAGCCGGACGCACAGCGGGCAATCGCTTCCACCCGCTCTGCAGGCGCTGAAAATAAGCGCGGCACACAACGACGACCAACAGGTCCGTTTTGCTGTACTCATCAGCACTCTCGGCGCCGACCTCGATGAAAATACCCGCACCAGCCGGGCCGAAACCCTGTGCAAACGCTTGTGCATCCCCAACGACTACACCCGGCTGGCGCTGGCCGCCATCAGACTGGCGCACTACGCAGCCAGCGAAATGCCGGAAGACACCCTCACATTGATGGAGTCCGGCGGTGCCTTCAAAAATACCGGGCGCTGGCAGCAGTTACTGTCCACCTACATGACAACCGGCGTACTCAACCAGGCCCGTACCGACAAACTCATGGCACTGGTGGAAAAGGCCGGCAGCGTAAACGCCGCCCTACTCAACGACCAGAACCTTCGCGGATCTGCAATAGGTGACGCGATACACGCCAGAAGACTGCAACTCATTGGTGAAGAAGGCTAAATTCGGGGTGCTACCGGCTGAATCATCGGGGTTGGCAGCTCAACATCCCCCGTGTACGGCCGATACAAAGGATACTCCTGACCGCATCCTACAGCTCCCGGAGACAGCATCATGTGCAGCACACCCAGAAGTTCCGGCAAGTCACGTCCTGTCGAGCGTTTTCGCGATGAACCCGATTACTCGTCCTACTCGGCAATGCTCAGACGGGCATCACGACACATGGACAGGGTGGATCGGCAGCGGGAAGAACAGCGTGACCAGGAAAACGGTCACAGGAACAGCGCGAACAATACAACGCCCAGTACGAACCGGTAGATCACAAACGGCAGCATGCCGATTCGGTCGAGCAGTTTCAGAAAGTAGTGTATACAGGCGTAGGCGCTGACCGCGGACACCACCACACCGATCAGCATCGGCACCCACTCCACAGCCCCTCCAGCGAGCAACAGATTACGGGTTTCATAACCTGCCGCCATCAGGATGGCCGGTATCGACAGCAGAAAGGAAAAGCGCGCTGCGGCTTTCCGATCCAGACCTACCAGTAACCCTGCGGTAATAGTCACACCTGATCTTGAGGTCCCCGGAATCAGTGCCAGCGCCTGCGCAAAAGCAATAATGGCGATGCGACTTGCGCTGAGCCGGTATTCGCAACGTGTCCGCGGGCCTTTGACGTCGGCATACCAGAGCAGGGCGCCGAACAGGATGGTGGTTGTGGCGATGACCAGCGGTGAACGCAGACTGGTCTCGATGAAGTCGTGAAACATCAATCCGAAAAACCCCAGCGGGATGGTACCCAACAGCACTGCCCAGGCCAGTTGGGCTTCTTCATCCGGGTGGCGCGAGCCCAGCGACCGGAACCAGGACGATGCCATATCAGCCAGTTCAACACGGAAATACGCCACTACTGCCGTCAGGGTGCCGAAATGTACTGCCACATCAAACGCCAGACCCTGGTCCGGCCAGTCGGACAACATGGGCACCAGAATCAGGTGTGCTGAACTCGAGATGGGGAGAAATTCGGTGAAGCCCTGTACCAGTGCCAGAACGAATGCCTGAAAATTATCCATATAAACCTTATAAACGACTACGCAGGTCCGGTGAACCGAAACCCCTGACGCCGTTCTTGAGTTTTCGCGAAAAACCTATGGCCTTGAAGCGCTCGCCCATTTCGCCGGGCAACATCAGGCGCTTGGCTTCGTTACTCAGTTGCAGAAAACGCTGCGTATCGTTCGGATCTGTTGCCGTCATCAGCTGGTCGATTCCGCAAGCAAGCAGGAACTGCGCCTGACTGGTATAACCTTCCAGGTGCATGCCCGAATCGTCCGCCGCCTCTGCAATAGCGGTGAAATCCACAAATGCTGTAATATCCTGCAGGCCCGGGTAAACGAATGGATCGGCGTGTGCTGTGTGCCGGTAGTGACAGATCAGGGTACCCATTGAGCGTTGCGGATGATAGTACTCGCTACGCCCGTAACCGTAGTCAATCATCAGCAATAAACCCTGTGCGAGACAATCTGAAAGACTGTTAATCCAGGCAGGCAACGCGGGGCAGTACTCGGATGTGTAGTCGCCGTCCCACTGTCCCTGCTGCGCCAGTTGGCAGACATACGCCTCTAGCTCATCGCTACCGGAACACTCGCACTCTGACAAACCACCATTCTTCCGGCCTGCGCCAAGCTCCCTGACGCAACCGTCATTCCAGCGAAATCGCTTGACCGGCAAGGCATCCGCGACCTCGTTGCCGAATATCACACCAGCGAACGACTGTGCCGGAGGCGCATCCAGCCATGCAACCCTTGCTGCGATTTCGGGCAACCTGCGCTGCAATGTTTCTGCCTGCAAGGCACGCATTGCGGCACTGCGCTCAAGGATGTAATACCGCTCCGGTAACACATCAAGATTGTGCAGCGCGCTTAACAGGTCCGCCGCAAGCACGCCGCTTCCCGCACCCAGCTCCATCACCGCGCCATGCTCAAGCGACTCCAGCACCGACGCAATACACCGCGCCAGACAACGGGCGAACAGACTGCCGGACTCAGGCGCTGTAATAAAGTCACCCTGCTCGCCAAACGGCATCAGGCCATTGCTGTAATAACCCAGCCCGGGCTCATACAGGGCGGTTTCCATGAACTCGTCAAAAGGAATGCAGCCACCGCTTCGCTCAATACGCGCGCGAATCTCTTTCAAAAGCGTATCGCTGGCGGCGCCGGCTTCGGCACCGGGGGGTGGCAATGATACGGACATGCAGTAGTGGAATTATTTTTCCAGCGGCCACATAGGCTGGGCAGTCGGATCGAACGCATCCCAAATCGCGGTAAAGCTGAAACCGGTAACGGGATGCTTCATATCGCCCGCGATTTCAGCCAATGGCTGAAGCACGAAGGCATATTCCAGAATCTCCGGCCTCGGCAACTTCAAACGAGGTTCGTCCAGAACCATGTCATCGTAGAGCAACAGATCCAGATCCAGGGTACGGCTGCTGAATTTGCCAACGCTGCGATCCCGACCGTGTTCGTCTTCAATACGGTTCAATACTTCCAATACCTGCTGCGGCGTCTGGCTGGTCTCGAATGCAACGACCAGGTTGTAAAACGCATCACCTTCAAAACCAACCGCCTCGGCCTCGAAAATCCTCGACTGTTGCAGATCGCTGTATTCCCCGACCATTTCGGTAAGGGCGCTTGCGACGTTACGCTCACGATCTATATTACTTCCGACACTGACATACACCTTTACCATGCGCTCAACTCTCCGCTGTGCCACGTTCAATAATCACACCCACTCCCTTGGCACCTCGCACTGCACCACCCTTGTTTAAAACCAGACGCACCCACGACACAGCAAACTCCTCGCGCACCAGCTCCACAATCTGTTCAGCCAGTGTCTCAACCAGCTGGAAACTGCTTTCCTCGACAAAGGCGATAACCCGCTTGGCAACAGCCTTGTAATTGAGCGTATCCCCGATCTGATCGCTGGCCGCCGCTTTGGCAATATCGGTAGCCATTTCCAGATCGAGATGCAGGGTTTGCTTGATTGAGCGTTCCCAGTCGTAGATACCGATTACCGTATCAATGCGGAGATCGCGTATGAAAATGATGTCCATGCCGCTTTATTCAATACCGTAAACAATCGGCGAACTATATACAGAATAGGCGCCGCCCTCCAGCGATACCGGCATTTGAAGCATGCTTGACCGGCAAGCTGTAAAGCTTTCCAATAGTGCGCATGATAATGAACCTGTTCCTGATTGCGCTCGGCTACCTGCTCGGCTCGCTGTCATCCGCCATCATTATTTGCCGGTTGCTTGGGCTGCCCGATCCGCGCAGCCAGGGCTCCGGTAACCCGGGCGCAACCAACGTATTGCGCATCGGCGGCAGGAAAGCCGCTGCTGCCACCCTGCTCGGTGACATGCTCAAGGGCCTGATCCCGGTGCTGATCGCCAAACTGCTCGGCGCCGACCTCGCCGTCCAGGCCGGCGTCGCCGTCGCCGCCTTCCTCGGCCACCTCTACCCCCTGTTCTTCGGCTTCAAGGGCGGCAAGGGCGTCGCTACCGCGCTCGGCGTCCTGCTCGGCATTCACTGGTCTGTTGGCTTGCTGACTATCGCGACCTGGCTGGTCATCGCCAAGGTCTTCAAAATCTCATCCCTGGCCGCATTGCTCGCCATCCTGGTGACACCACTCTATATATGGTGGCTGATACCCAATGAATCGCTGCTGATAGCCATGCTGTTCATAGGCACCCTGCTGTTCTGGCGACACCGCTCCAACATAAAAAGCCTGCTGGCCGGTACTGAAGAAAAAATCGGGGGCAAATAACGATCCGCACCCGTGTTCTACGCCTTAACCGCTTCCAGCTCTTCCAGAGACCAGCGCGGCCGCACCTCTATCTCCAGCCCCTGCCGCTGCCCGGCACGCAACCGGCACGCCCCGGCATAAGCGATCATCGCACCATTATCGGTACAGAATTCAAGCCGCGGGTAAAAAACCTCGGCAATAAGTTCATCGCTCAACGCATCCAGCCCGTTGCGCAAAGCCCGGTTGGCGCCTACACCGCCAGCCACTACCAGCCGCGACACGCCGCTCTGACGCAAGGCTCGACGACACTTGATAACCATGGTATCCACCACCGCATCCTGGAACGCCCGGGCAATATCGGCGCGCGTCTGCACATCGTCCCCCTGCTTTTGGCAGGTCGTCAGCGCAAAGGTTTTCAAACCACTGAAACTGAAATCCAGCCCGGGCCGGTTGGTCATCGGTCGCGGAAAGCGAAACCGGCCGGGATCACCCTGCTCGGCCAACTCCGCCAGTACCGGCCCGCCCGGATAAGCCAACCCCAATAACTTGGCGGTTTTGTCGAACGCCTCGCCGGCCGCATCGTCCAGCGTATCACCCAGGATCCGGTAGGCGCCGACGCCATCCACCCGCACCAGCATGGTATGCCCCCCGGAGACCAGCAACGCCACAAAGGGAAATTCCGGCGCCGGCGACTCCAGCATCGGCGCCAGCAAGTGTCCTTCCATGTGATGAACGCCCACCGCGGGTACGCCCCAGCTCCAGGCCAGGCTGCGGCCGATTGAGGCACCGACCATCAATGCACCGATCAGACCGGGCCCGGCCGTATAAGCTACTCCATTGATATCTGAGGATTTTAAACCCGACTCATCCAGCACCGAGCGCAACAGGGGCAAGGTCTTGCGCACGTGATCACGCGACGCCAGCTCCGGGACAACGCCACCGTATTGCGCGTGCAGATCGATCTGACTGTGCAGCGCGTGGCCCAGCAACCCGGCTTCGGTATCGAACAGTGCGACACCGGTTTCATCGCAGGAAGACTCTATTCCCAATACAAGCATACCGTTATGGTACCGGCACCAGCCTTAACCCGCACTTCTCACCGCGGGGCGAGATGATCGCGCAGAGATTTGGATGCACAGTGGGTTTTCTGATGGAGCGGAATACGGGCTGTATTCCCGACTGAAGAAAATCCGCTGTGCATTCAAAGATCAAGCGAGGGCTCGTCATCGTGGTGAGAAATGCGGGTTAAATATCTGCGGGCAGTTCCGCACCGGAATCAGTGATTTACCTTTCAGGGGAGCATTGGTACACTACGCGGCCTTTATTTCCCGATTGATGAGGAAACGGCTTTGCCACAAGTAAAAGTACGTGAAAACGAGCCTTTTGAGGTCGCTCTGCGGCGCTTCAAGCGCTCTTGCGAAAAGGCGGGCGTCCTGTCTGAAGTCCGCCGCCGTGAGTTTTACGAAAAACCCACCCAGGAACGCAAGCGTAAACAGGCTGCCGCAGTAAAGCGCCACGCCAAGAAAGTCTCACGCGAAAACGCACGCCGTACCCGCCTGTATTAATCCCCGCCCCGGTCACTCAATAACATGTCCCTGAAGGATCAGCTCCAGCAGGATATGAAGGACGCCATGCGCGGCCGCGACAAGCCGCGGCTGGGTGTCATTCGCCTGATTCTGGCTGCCGTCAAGCAGCGAGAGGTGGACGAGCGCATCGAACTGGACGATACGCAGGTCATCACGGTGCTGGACAAGATGTCCAAGCAGCGCCGGGATTCCCTCGGGCAATATGAAAAAGCCGGTCGCAACGACCTGGCCGAGCAGGAAAAATTTGAGCTTGGCATCCTGAAAACCTATCTGCCGGAACAATTAGACGACGCCGAGATCGATGCCCTGATCGAGGAAGCCATTCAGGCCACCGGCGCCAACAGCATGAAAGACATGGGCAAGGTCATGGGCCGGCTCAAGGACAAGCTGCAGGGACGTGCCGATATGGGCACGGTCAGCGGCAGGATCAAAGCCCGCCTCGCCGGCTAACGCCCCTCATAGACAGCACCTGTTTGTGCTGCGGGAAATTTGCTGTTCCCTTACCATAAGCTTTATGGCCAGCCGTATTCCGCAAACCTTCATCGATGATCTGCTCAACCGGGTCGACATCGTGGAAATCATCGATTCACGCCTGAGCCTGAAAAAGACCGGCCGTGAATACCAGGCCTGCTGCCCGTTCCACAACGAGAAAACCCCGTCCTTCACCGTCAGCCCGAACAAGCAGTTCTACCACTGTTTCGGCTGCGGCGCCCACGGCAGCGCCATCGGTTTCCTGATGGATTATGAAAACCTGGAATTCCCCGAAGCTATCGAGGAACTGGCGCGTTCGGTGGGCATGGATGTACCACGCGAGTCAGGATCCGACTTCCGTCCGGACCCCCGTAAAGACGACCACTACAGCCTGCTGCAACGCGCAGACCAGTTCTACCGCGCCCAGCTGCGCGAACACGCACAGGCTGCAAAGGCGGTGGATTACCTGAAACAGCGCGGTTTAAGCGGTGAAATAGCGGCAACGTTCGGACTCGGCTATGCGCCACCGGGCTGGGACTCGCTGCTGCGCCACCTGGACTCCGATACGGAAACACAAAAAGCCGCGGTCGAGCTTGGTCTGCTGGTGCAGAAGGACGATGGCCGTTTGTATGACCGCTTCCGCGACCGCGTAATGTTCCCGATCCGCGACCGTCGCGGCCGTACCATCGGCTTTGGCGGGCGCGTGTTCGGCGATGAAAAACCCAAGTACATGAACAGCCCGGAGAGCCCGGTATTCCACAAAGGGCAGGAACTGTACGGACTGTTTGAAGCGCGCAAGGCCAGCCAGAAACTGGAGCGCCTGCTGGTAGTCGAAGGCTACATGGATGTGCTCGCGCTGGCACAGTTCGGCTTCAGCAATGCCGTCGCCACACTGGGTACTGCGACCACGCCCGAGCATCTGGAACGCCTGTACCGTACGGTGCAGGAAGTGGTGTTCTGTTTTGATGGCGATGCCGCCGGACGCCGCGCCGCCTGGCGGGCACTGGAAAATGCGTTACCCGTGTTGCGCGACGGCAGGGAAGCACGTTTTCTGTTCTTGCCGGAGGGGGAAGATCCCGACAGCCTGGTACGGGATATAGGCAGTGACGCTTTTCGGGAAAAAACTGTCGATTCTGTTCCACTTTCAAGGTTTTTCTATGAATCGCTCAGCCAGCAGGTCGATACCGGTAGTGTGGACGGACGGGCACATCTGGTGGAACTGGCGCGGCCGCTGTTACAGAAATTGCCGGATTCGGTGTTCCGCGATCTGATGCTGGACCAGCTCTCGCAACACAGCGGACTCAACCTGGAGCGGCTGCACAACCGCGTTTTCGGTAACCCGGCACCGGTAGCGCAGCAGAAAGCCCGACAACGGACGCGTGGCTCAAGCCGCAGTCCGGTGCGTATCGCGATCCGCCTGCTGCTGGAACAGCCGGACCTCAGCGGACAGATCCAATGTCCATGTGGATTCGAAGACCTGGAGCTGGCCGGCGTCGAATTGCTCGTGGAGCTACTTGAATTATTGAGGCAGCGCCCGCATCTGTCTCTAGGCGGCATCCTCGAACACTGGCGCGGAAAGCCCGAGGAAGAGCACCTGGCCAGGCTCGCGACACAGCCTCTGGAAGTGCCCGTGGAAGGATTTGCAGAGGAATTTATCGGTGCGACGCAGCGCCTGCTGGAACAACGGACCCGTCAGCGCACCGAACAACTGCTTTCCAGGGAGCGCGACAAAGGATTGACGGAAACAGAGAGGGCCGAGTTAAAACAGTTGCTTGTTGCGCACCAGCCGATCTCGGGGTGATGCGTATTGGTGGCAACAGAACTGGCTAATATAGCCTGCGTAGGCTAAAATGATCGTTTGACTTTTTACCGGACGTTTACCTAAACGGGGACACCATCAGGTGATGAACCAGGACCAACAATCGCAACTCAAGCTGTTGATCGCAAAAGGCAAGGAACAGGGCTTCCTGACCTATGCCGAAGTCAACGATCATCTGCCGGATGACATCGTCGATCCGGAACAGATCGAAGACATTATCGGCATGATTAACGACATGGGGATCCAGGTGCACGAAACCGCACCGGATGCGGATACCCTGAGACTTTCCAGCGACGCGGCCAGCACCGACGAAGTCGCTGCGGAAGAAGCCGCTGCCGCACTGGCAACCGTCGATAGCGAGTTTGGCCGCACCACCGACCCGGTCCGCATGTACATGCGTGAAATGGGAACGGTTGAGCTGCTGACCCGCGAAGGCGAAATCGAAATTGCAAAGCGCATCGAAGATGGCCTGGGACAGGTGTACTCGGCATTGGCCAGCTACCCCGACTCTTCGCGGCTGTTGCTCGCCGAATACAACAAGGTTTTATCCGGCGACGCCAGGCTTTCCGACCTGTTTACCGCCTTCATCGATCCAAACGCTGTCAACGAGCCGATCCCGGCACCGGCTGCGCAACGCAGCAGTGCCACAGACAACAAGGATGATGACGATGATGACGCAACCCCTGTGGATACCGGCCCCGACCCGGAAGAAACCCGTGTTTTCTTCTCGGATCTGAAAAAAACGCACGATAAATGGCTGGCTGCACTCAATAGCAAGAGCAAAAACCAGACAAAGATCGAAAAACTGCGCAACCAGATTGTCGCTCACCTTGCCTGCCTGAAACTGGCACCGCGCATGGTCGAGACACTGACAGCAAACCTGCGCAAAACCGTTGCACAAATCCGCTCCCACGAACGCGTCATTATGGATATCTGCGTGCACAAGGCGCTGATGCCGCGCAAGGATTTCATCACCTCATTCCCGGACAATGAAACCGACCTGAAATGGCTGGACCAGCAGATAGGCGGGGGTCACAAGTACTCCCCGGTACTGGAACAGCACAAGGAAGAGATTCTGCGCGCCCAGAACAGGCTGGTTAACATTCAGAACGCGTCCAGCCTGATGATCAGCGGCATCAAGGATATCAACCGCCGTATGTCTATCGGCGAGGCCAAGGCGCGGCGCGCCAAGAAGGAAATGGTGGAAGCCAACCTGCGCCTGGTGATCTCGATTGCCAAGAAATATACCAATCGCGGCCTGCAGTTCCTCGACCTGATCCAGGAAGGCAACATCGGCCTTATGAAAGCTGTCGACAAGTTCGAGTACCGGCGTGGTTACAAGTTCTCGACCTATGCGACCTGGTGGATTCGCCAGGCCATTACACGCTCGATTGCCGATCAGGCACGCACCATCCGTATCCCGGTACACATGATCGAGACTATCAACAAGCTCAACCGCATCTCGCGTCAGATGCTGCAGGAAATGGGTCGTGAGCCTACATCTGAAGAGCTGGCCGAACGCATGGACATGCCGGAAGACAAGGTGCGCAAGGTGCTCAAAATCGCCAAAGAGCCTATCTCCATGGAAACACCCATCGGTGATGACGAGGATTCGCACCTGGGTGATTTCATCGAAGACGCCACCATTGATTCGCCGGTCGATTCAGCCTCCGGAGCCGGCCTGAAAGAAGCCACCCAGGGTGTGCTCTCCGGACTGACGCCGCGCGAAGCCAAGGTGCTGCGCATGCGCTTCGGTATCGACATGAACACCGATCACACCCTGGAAGAAGTCGGCAAACAGTTCGACGTCACCCGCGAGCGCATCCGCCAGATCGAAGCCAAGGCGCTGCGCAAACTGCGTCATCCGAGCCGCTCGGAACAGCTGCGCAGCTTCCTGGAAATCGAGTAAATCCCTGAGCAGGTGCGTCACCCGCCAGTGACGCACCTGCCTCTTCAGAAATCCTCCAACGTAACAAAACCAGTAAAAAACCTGCTAGAATCGCCCGCTTATTGGGCCTGTAGCTCAGTTGGTTAGAGCAGGGGACTCATCACAAAGGTGCGTTCATACGGAAACGTGTGAAATGAACGGGATGAATTCAGGGAAACCTTAACAGCAAGGCTGATGGTAACCCTGAGCCAAGCCGGAAGTACACTTCCGGAAGGTGCAGAGACTACCTGGGGGCTTCAGTGTCCTTAATAACAGGCTAGAGCGTCCCGCACCCTAACAACCCGGTTGAGGGTGGTGAGATAGTCCGCTCCTGGTAGAAATATCAGGGTACAGTGAATCCCTTGGTCCCAGGTTCGAGTCCTGGCGGGCCCACCAAAAACATCCGTGCATCGTCCTGCCGAGCATGTATCCATTCGTCGGCCACTCGGGATGGCGGTAATCATCGGGTTACAGCCAGCCCCCCGTTAGTCTTTATACGGCCATATGTTTCCGTTTAGGCCACGTAGGTCGAGTTAGGCGCGCAGCGCCGTAACCCGACGCCACACCTAAAAAAGGGGAAACGTGGTCTGTCCCGCATTACTGTTGGTGGAAACGGGAGTATGTGCCTGGATTCGGGGCGATGACTTGCCCGCTTCGCGGGTTCCCTGCGCTTCTCGTAAAAAGCGGCGCGAACCCAAACTCGCGGTTTCTGCGAAACCACTCAGACAAGGGT
>FXBF010000501.1_pt1 | contig 13505 bp, 11 predicted proteins | sample 5335321 | NCBI WGS metagenome assembly FXBF01 (sample SAMEA103928391, study PRJEB20085) | sediment metagenome | isolation source: sediment | reverse complement strand
TTTTATGTGTTTGAGGATGCCGTCGAGTTCATCGAGGCTATTGTATTGAATGACGAGCTTTCCTGAACCCTTGTGCGAATGATCGATTCGCACTTTTGCCCCGATCTTGTCCGTAATCTCGACCTCGAGCCTCCGAATGTCCGGGTTGCTGCTTGTCTGGGCTTGCTTTGCCGGCTTGTCTGCCTTATGTGACAGCAGGCGCCTGACGAGCCGCTCGGTGTCACGCACCGACAATTGCTTTTTGATAACCTGCCGCGCGGCGTCGAGCTGGTCTGCGGTACCGCTGATCGCAAGCAGCGCCCGGGCGTGCCCCATCTCGATTTGCCTTGACTCGAGCAATGACATGACGCGATCGGACAGGTCCAGAAGCCGCAACAGGTTGCTGACAGAAACGCGTGATCGGCCGACCGCATCGGCTGCTTCCTGATGCGTGAGTTTGAACTCTTTAATCAGGCGATCGAGCGCCCGGGCTTCCTCGAGCGGGTTGAGGTTTTCTCTCTGAATGTTTTCGATGAGCGCCATCACGATGGCAGCGTCATCGGGCACGATGCGAACGACCGTCGGTATATCGGACAGGCCGGCCATTTGTGCCGCCCGCCAGCGGCGCTCGCCGGCCACTATTTCATATCGTTGTGTCTCGCCATTCGTTTTTGACAGTGGCCGGGCGACAATCGGCTGTACGATGCCCTGGGACTTGATCGAGCTTGCAAGGTCTTCCAGCGTGTCCTGCCGCATGTCGACGCGCGGTTGATACTGGCCCTTTCGCAGGTGCTCAAGTGGGATATTCTTGAGCGTGTCCTGATCGTCCCCTGTCACAGAAGCGGTATCTGCGACGGGTTTGCTCAGGAGTGCCTCCAGTCCTCGGCCCAGTCGTTTTTTCTTAGCAGTCATTTAGATATTCTGTCGGCGGCGGACTCGGAGTCTGTCCCTGCCGTCATTTATGTGTCTCTGGAAACGGATTCAGTGTCTTGTGCCGTCCCTGCTAGTTTAGCCAATCGTGATCCCGTCTGCCCAATTGCCTGGCGCTCGTCCTCACGCCGTAGCACTTCGCCGGCCAAAGCAAGATACGCCAGTGCCCCGCGCGATGACCTGTCGTGAAACAGCACGGGACGACCGAAGCTCGGCGCCTCGGCAAGACGTATGTTCCTCGGTATGACGGTCCTGAATACCTTGTCGTCGAAATGGGCAATAAGTTGTGCCGACACTTCGTTCGACAGGTTAATCCGCGGATCGACCATCGTGCGCAGCAAACCGAACACCTCGAGTTGCGGGTTGACTGTTTGTCTGACCTGCTCGACGGTATTCAATAACGCACTGAGCCCTTCGAGCGCGTAGTACTCGCATTGCATCGGAATGAGCACGCCGTCAGCGGCCGTCAGGGCATTTACCGTCAGCATGTTTATCGACGGTGGGCTGTCAATCAAAATAAAGTCGTACAGACCGCGAACCGGTGCCAGCGCCTGACGCAGACGCATCTCCCGACCGATTTCCTGTAGCAGCTTAACTTCAGCGAGCGTCAGGTCCTCGTTGCCCGGCAATACGGCGAAGTCACCTTCGGGCGCGGAAACGATTGCATCGGCCGCTGTCTCTTCGCCGAGCAATACGTCGCAGGCGGAGCGTTCGAGATTCATCTTGTCGATGCCGCAACCCATCGTCGCATTGCCCTGCGGATCCATATCCACAAGCAAGACACGGCGTTGCGTCGCGGCCAGCGATGCAGCCAGATTGACGCAGGTCGTCGTTTTTCCAACGCCGCCCTTTTGGTTCGCTATGGCAATGATGCGCGTCATGCTTGCTCTTTTCTTCGGCGAAGCGTGACGACGTGTCGCGCGTCCTGTGCTGGTACCGCCAACTCGGTCACTTTATAGTCCCATGCATCGGGTATGTCTTCCAGTTCGTCGGCCGGATACCGACCTTTTTGCGCCAGCAAAATGCCTTTTTCCCCTACCAGGTGGCCGGCAAGCTCGATCAGGCGCGGTAATGATGCCAGCGCTCTTGCGATCACGGTATCAAAGCGCTTGCCGGGTGCATAGCTCTCTGCCCGCGATCTGACTGCCGTCGCATTGGAAATATCAAGCTCACCAATGACATGCTGCACGAAACCGATTTTTCTAGCGTTGCTGTCCAGCAACGCAACGGTCAGTCCCGGCTCGGAAATTGCGATGGGCAGGCCAGGAAAACCGGCGCCTGTTCCAATATCGATCAGCGACTTGCCGTGAATAAGGGGTCGTACTGCCAGGCTGTCGAGCAGATGCCTGCTAACCATTTCGTCTGCGTTGCGAATTGCAGTCAGGTTGATCCGGGCGTTCCAGCGATCGAGCTCGCAAAGCAACCGTGCGCATTTATGAATGCTTTCTTCCGAAAGCTCCTGCCCCAGCGAGTCGACGCCGCTTGCGATATGTTCAACTAACAAATGGGGACGGAAAGGCACGCGTCTCCCCATTTATCAGGTTACAAGCAATGCCATGAAGTCATCGACGGCCGTTGCGGCAAGCTTTTCCTGGTCTGCGCAAAGAGCCTGCAGTTCTTTCCATTGTCCGGGTTTCAGTTTCGGCGAAATGCTCGTCTCAAATTTACGTACCAGAACCGGGAGACCTTCTTCGCGTCGCTGACGATGCCCGATTGGATAGTCGACGACGAGTCGTCCGGTGCTCGAACCATCTTTAAAAAACACCTGCACGGCATTGCCGATGTAGCGCTTTTGAGGATCGAAATAGTCTTTCGTGAAGCCCTCGTTTTCCATGACCTGCATCTTGTCGCGTAGCGCATCGATTCGCGGATCGCTTGCTACATCATCTTCATAGTCGGCAGCGGTCAGGCGGCCGAATATCATCGGCACGGCTGTCATGTATTGAATGCAGTGATCTCTGTCGGCGGGGTTATCGAGCGGGCCGGTCTTGTCGATGATGCGCACGCCGGCTTCCTGGGTTTCGATGACAACTTTTTCGATTGTCTCGAGCCGGTCTTTGACTTCCTCGTGCAAGGTCATGCCTGCCTCGACTGCAGTCTGTGCGTGGAACTCCGCGGGGTATGAGATCTTGAAGAGGATGTTCTCCATCACATAACTGCCGAAGCCCTGCGGGAAGGTGAACGGCTTGCCTTTGAAAAGCACATCGAAATAGCCCCAGGTCTTTGCCGACAGCGCCGACGGATATCCCATTTCGCCGGTCATTGCGATCAATGCCAGCCGTACTGCACGGCTCGTGGCATCGCCTGCTGCCCAGCTCTTGCGCGATCCGGTGTTCGGCGCGTGCCTGTAAGTGCGAAGTGCCCCACCATCGATCCAGGCATTGGATACGGCGTTAATCACCTGCTCGCGGTCGCCGTCGAGCATCTTTGTCACGACAGCGGTCGATGCGACGCGAACGAGTAATACGTGGTCGAGTCCGACGCGGTTGAAGCTGTTCTCGAGCGCCAGCACGCCCTGGATCTCATGCGCCTTGATCATCGCGGTCAGAACATCCCGCATGGTTAAAGGAGGATTGCCTTCAGCCCGATTGCGCCGGCTCAGGAAATCGGCGACGGCCAGGATACCGCCCAGGTTATCCGACGGATGGCCCCATTCGGCGGCCAGCCAGGTATCGTTAAAGTCCAGCCAGCGGATCATCGCCCCGATGTTGAAAGCAGCGGCTACGGGGTCGAGTTCGTAGGATGTTCCCGGCACGCGCGCGCCGCCTGCCAGCGTGGCACCCGGTACGACAGGGCCTAAAAGCTTGGTGCATGCCGGATAATCGAGCGCCTGAAAGCAGCAGGCCAGTGTATCCATCAGGCAGTAATGTGCCGTCAGATAAGCAAGCTCGCTGTCGATATCCGTGTCGCAAACGAAATCGGCAATATCGACGAGAAGCTGATCCGGATCGGCGCGCTTTGCCGACCGGCTATCTGCTCCTGACATTGTCTTAGTCCCGCTCGTCAATCGGCACCCAGGTCTGAAGACCGGGGCCGATGTAATCTGCTGCCGGCCGGATAAGTTTGTTGTCGGCTCGCTGTTCCATGATGTGTGCGGCCCAACCGGTGATTCGCGAACACACAAAGATGGGTGTGAACAGATGAGTTGGTATTCCCATGAAATGATAAACGCTCGCCGCGAAGAAATCTGCATTGGCAAACAACTTTTTCTCGTCCCACATTACTTTCTCGACTGCCTCGGATACAGCGTATAGATGAGTGTCGCCGGCCTCCTCCGAAAGTACTTTCGACATTTTCTTGTTGACCGAATTACGTGGGTCCGAGGTCGTATAAACCCGATGACCGAAGCCCATGATTATTTCCTTGGCTTCAAGCATCGCCAGCACGCCTGCGGTCGCTTCCTCGGGCGAGGAGAATTTCTGGATGAGCTCCATCGCCGCCTCGTTTGCACCACCATGCAGCGGCCCGCGCAGAGCGCCGATCGCACCGGTCACAGCCGAGTGCATATCGGACAAAGTGCCCATAATTACGCGCGCGGCAAATGTAGACGCATTGAACTCGTGCTCGGCATAAAGAATCAAGCTCGTATCCAGTGACTTGCGATGAAGGTCGCTGGGCGCTTCGTCATGCAACATGTGGAGAAAATGGCCTGAAACACTATCGTCGTCCGTCTCGACATCAATGTGCTTGCCGTCAGCATGAAACCGGTGCCAATAAAGCAGCATTGATGGCAGACAGGCAAGCAGACGATCAGCAACGTGCTGCTGGTTTTTGAAATCTCCCTCGGGCTCGACGTTGCCGAGAATCGAAACACCGCTCCTCAGCACATCCATCGGATGAGTGTCCGCCGGGATCCTTTCCAAAACCTGCTTCACCTGATCTGGCAGGCCGCGCAAAGATTTGAGGTTCGCGATGTATGTGTCGAGCTCGGATTTATTCGGCAATTTACCTTTCAATAACAGGTAAGCAACCTCTTCGAAAGTGGCGTTATCGGCCAGATCGTAAATATCGTAGCCACGGTAGGTCAGGCCTGCGCCTTCCTTGCCAACCGTACACAGAGCGGTTGCTCCCGCAGATACGCCTGCGAGCCCACCGGTTTTCTTGTCTCCTGTCATCGTGTCTCCAGTTTAGACGCCAGTTTCGGGCTATTCCTTAATCTTTGGAAGCAATCCCGCTGTCCGCGAACAATTCGTCCAGTTTGTCTTCGTATTCGTGATATCCCAACACGTCGTACAGCTCTGACCGGGTCTGCATCGTATCGAGGGCACCTTCCTGAGTGCCTTCGTTACGCAGTGTCATGTAGACGTTCTCGGCCGCGGCCGACATGGCACGAAAGGCCGACAGCGGATATAGCGTCAGGCGCACACCTGCGTCCGCCATTTCCTGTGTCGTAAAAAGCGGTGTCTTGCCGAACTCTGTCAGGTTGGCCAGCACAGGCACATTAATCACGGACGTGAACTGCTTGTACTCCTCCACCGTCGTCAGTGCCTCGGCAAAAATCATGTCTGCGCCGGCTTCTACGTAGCTCGCAGAACGATCAAGGGCTGCCTGCTGTCCTTCGACCGCATGCGCGTCCGTGCGGGCCATGACTACGAATTTCGAGTCGGTCCTGCCATCGACGGCCGCCTTGATCCGGTCAACCATCTCCGAGGTATCGACGAGCGACTTGCCCGGTCGATGACCACAACGCTTTTCGGCAACCTGGTCTTCGATATGACAACCCGCGGCACCGGCCCGAATCATCTCCCGAATCGTCCGGCCGATCATGAACGCACCGCCCCAGCCGGTATCCGCATCGACGAGTAACGGCAAATCGGAGGCATAACAGATGCGACGAACGTCCTCGCAGACATCGTTCAGGGTCGTCATTGCAAGATCGGGCAGGCCAAAGGAGGCGTTGGCCACACCAGCTCCCGACAAATAAAGGGCTTTGAAGCCTGCACGCGCTGCCAGCAGTGCGGAATAGGCATTGATCGTGCCGACGACCTGCAGCGGTCGTTCCTCTTCAAGTGCCTGCCAAAGTCTTGCGCCTGCGCTCATCGTTGTCCTCGAAACAGATTAATTTAATGCAGATTAAAATCCCGGGGGCCCGGATTCTAACAAATTGGCACCTTCGTTTGCTGATGAGGAACTATGGTGCCGGTGTACAGTTTCTTAAGTTATTTTCAGGAAACACGATTTGCCGACGATAACTCAAGAAACTGTACACCGGCACCATAGTTCCCTGAAAATAACTTAAGAAACTGTACACCGGCACCCGTTTTCTTAGCCGATTTTGACGACGGTGCGGCCGGTCACTGTACCTTCAACATAGGCCTGAAAAGCATCGGGCAATTCGTCGAATTCGATCGTCCGGCTACCGATTAGGTCGAGGTGCCGGGGCTGAAGATCTCCGCCGATTCGCTCCCAGACCCGGAGCCTGAGGTTCCTCGGCGTATCAACGGAATTGATCCCGAGCAGACAAACGGCGCGAAGAATGAACGGTAGTACCGTCGTATTCAGCGCCGGGCTTGCTGCCAAACCAATGCTCGCGATATTGCCGCCGTATTTGACGGTACGCGTCAGCCAGGTCAGCGCATCGCCACCGAGATTATCGATCGCACCGCCCCACTGTGCTTTTTCCATCGGTCTCTTACCGTAATCGACTTTGTCCCGCAGTAGAATCTCGTGAGCGCCGATACTCCTTAAATAGTCCGACTGTTCCGCTTTGCCGGTAAGGGCGACTACTTCATATCCTCTGGCGTCCAACATATCGACTGCGATACTGCCAACCCCTCCGGTCGCTCCCGTGACAACGATGGGTCCAGCCTCGGGACTCTGGTTGTTTTGTTCCATGCGATGAATGGCTAGCGCCGCCGTATAGCCCGCGGTGCCGATTTGCATTGCCTGTGCCGCGGTCATACCGCCCGGCACTGGTACGACCGAGTCTGCTTTCACCCGCGCATATTCAGCGTAACCGCCATCAACTGTTTCGCTCAGCCCGCAACCGTTAACGAGTACTTCGTTCCCAGTGTCGAAGCGTTCGTCTTCCGAGCTTACAACGGTTCCTGCGAAATCGATGCCGCCGACGAGCGGGTAAGTTCTTAAGATCTTGCCGGCTCCGGTAGCCGCAAGCGCGTCTTTGTAATTGATCGTCGAGTAACTGACTTTGATGACGACCTCGCCAGGGCTCAGGTCATCGAGGCCAAGATCGCAAAAACCTGCAACAATCTGATCATTCTGCCGGTCAATCCGAAAAGCGCGAAAGCTTTTCATATCAGCTCCTTATTAGCGGTCTGGTACGCGTCAGCAAAATGGTCCAGCCAGTATTCGATGCCCATGGTATTAAGCATGACATCCATATCGAGGATTGCGTGGAGCCGATCCTCATCCGCAGAGAAACCATGCGCCTCCAGGGCCTCGGCAAAATACGAGAACATGCTTTTCTGCATGGCTTCGGTTCGATTGTTGTCGTTCGCGTGCTTTCTTGCAATCGCGACGAAGGCGTCTATTCGTTGATGCATGTCGTCTGCGAGCCGCGGAGGATCCATTACGCGACTGTAATGCGTAAGGTATAAAGCCTCAGGCTGCAGGCCCATGATCCGGTCGATCGCCTTGTGGGCCTCCGGGGGGTCGAAGTGTATTGGCGTTGTCGTCGGGAAGATGAATTCGCCGCTGGCTGTATCGAGCTCCCTGTATGACACGCCGAAGCTGTCGCCCGTGAATACTCCTCTCGATGTCGGGTCCGACAAACAGTAATGGTGGCGGGCATGCCCCTCCGTGAAAATGCACTGCAGTGGTCGCCCCTGAAAGTCGATCGTCTGTTCGTCGTCGACGATGACAACGCGGTCCTCATCGATCGGCAGCAGATCCCCGTACATTTCCTGGTAACGCTCTTTCCCGTAGACCGCTTCGGCTCCTTTGACGAGCTTCGTCGGATCCACCATGTGGCGCGCGCCACGCGGGTGTATGACGGCCGTCGCGTTGGGAAGATGCTGCATCAAGGCCCCGGCGCCTCCTGCATGATCGAGATGGACGTGGGTCAGAAATACGTAATCGACCGCAGCATTGTCGACGCCTTGGCGTTCGAGCGCGTCAAGCAGCAATGGAACACTGTGGTTTGTTCCGGTGTCTACAAAAGCTGCGTGCCCGTCCTGGACGATGACGTGGCTCGCATCGAATAACGGTCGCACATAATCAGTGTCGATCGCCGATATGCCGTGTTCGAGCTCGGTGATGTGGGCCGTCGTCTGCTTGTTCACGAGTTTTATTCGGACAAAGAAGAGCGCGCTATGGTAGTGACCGGGGACGTTGAATTCCAGCGCGGCGCTGAATGGCCATGCTAGCATGCCTGCGTTCAGCGTATTTGGATAGGGACATATTGTGAATCGGTGGTTTGTTGCAGCACTAATTACGCTTGCCTTGATCTTTCTTGTTTCACCCGGCATCGTCGGCCGTCTCGCGGAGAAAAGCGTCGTGGAGAATCTCAATTTTGCGGCCAGTGAAAGCGACGAGATTGTTGTCACGACCGAAAGCTTCGAGCGCGGCTGGTTTACTTCGGAAGGTCGGCACCGTATCGAAGCGCGTAACGCCACCCTTCGCTCGCTACTCCAAGGCACTTCCGGCGACTACACTCAACCGCCGTCACTGCTTATCGATACACACATCGATCATGGCTTGCTCCCCATCAGTTCCATGTCTCGCGACGCCGGGTCGCTAAAACCAGCGCTTGCCAGTACGGTCTCCACGATCAAACTTGACCCCGGCAATGGCGAACTCATCGACATACCGGGCAAGATTTACAGTGAGGTCGGTTTGACGGGCGAAACGGCAGTGCGTTTCGTTCTGGATGCCGGCTCGACACAAATCGCCGACAAGTTGCTTGAATTACAAGGCGCCGATATTACCGTGCTAGTGAATCCCGCAAACGGGGCGATTTCGGTTGAGGGCACCGTTCAGCCCTGGTCGCTCCGCTACGAGCGCGAGGGCGGGGTTTTTAGCCGCATTGAGGTTGGCAGCGTCGAGATAGAAGGAAACCACCAAATAGGCAAACATGGCTTCGCCGTCGGCAGCATTCTCCTTGAGATTGGCGGTGTGGACGTTGATAACGGCCTTGTACGGCCATTCGGTTTTCAAAGCTTATCGCTTGACGCCAATAGGGAGATCGATGGCGACAGAGTTAATGCCGCATGGACGCTTGATATATCGGGAGTTTCGTCTCCGGGCTCGGGCGAAATTGACCTGAGCATGGATGTGGTTTTGAATCGGCTGGATGCGGCATCTGCTTACAAAGTGGCCCAAGTCCTGCAAGACGCCCAAAGCTCTGCTGACCCGCAGGCCGCGTTGGCCGACATGTATCCTCTTATCGAGGCCGACCTGCAGAAACTCCTAACCGCCGGCTTGGAAGTTCGATTCGACAAATTCGATGTCACGTTGCCGAACGGCGAGCTGACGACGAAATTCCGATTCAATTTGCCGCCTTCCGATCCGGACTCAGATTTTTCCTGGCCGGCTTTGCTGCTTGCGCTCGATGCGTCTGCCGATCTCCGGCTTCCGGTCGAGCTCTACGAAATGGCAGAGATGATGAGCCCAGATGTCAGGATGCTCGTTGCAATGGGCATATTGAAGAAAGATGATGACTACTATGAGATGCGTGCCGAATACGCCAAGGGCCTGGTAACGGTCAACGGCGCACCGATGCCGATTCCCCTGCACGATTGAGGTGCCGGTGTACAGGTTCTTAAGTTATTGTTGGCAGGTCCTATCTCCTGGCAATAACTTAAGAACCTGTACACCGGCACCTATAGATCCAGCTCCGCAGCCCGGTGGCATGCGACGCTTGCCTTGTCGAGGCCCTGCAATTCCGGCACATCGTCGCCGCAGCGTAAGACCGAATAAGTGCAACGCGGATGAAACACGCAGCCCGCAGGTGGTTGCATCATCGACGGCGCTTCGCCGAGTTCGCTTAGCACGACAATTCCGACATCAGGATCCGCAATTGGAACTGCATCCAGAAGCGCTTTCGTGTACGGATGCTTGGGTCGCATGAACAGGCTTTCTGTATCCGATAGCTCGCAAACCCTGCCAAGATACATGACCAACACGCGATGGCTGATCTGCCTGACCGTTGCCAGATCATGTGTTATGAAAATCAACGACAACCCCGACTGTTCCTGCTCTGATCGCAGGAGTTCGAGAATTTCATGGCGAACCGAACCGTCGAGCGCAGCGACCGCTTCGTCGCAGATCAGAATTTTCGGTTTGAGGACCAGCGCTCTCGCAATTGCAACGCGCTGTGCCTGTCCACCCGACAACTCGTGTGGATATCGTTTGCTCAATACTTCGTTGAGCCCGACCCTTCGAAGCATCCCTGCTACCAATTCTTTTTTATTTCCTTTGATCTTGTCCGGCTCGTGAACCGTCAATGGTTCGATAATTATGTCGTCAATGCGCATCGCCGGGTTCAGCGAGCCGACGGGATCCTGAAACACCATTTGCAGGTCACGGCGCAATGCGTTGGACCGCGACTCGACCAGGCCCTTTAACGGTTTTCCAAGCAGCATCATGCTGCCGTCCTGTGCCGGCAGTAGCCCAACAATGGCGCGGGCCAGGCTGGTCTTACCGGAACCAGACTCGCCCACGACTGCAACCGTTTCGCCGGGCGCGATGGTCATGCTTAGCTGCCGCACCGCCTCCAGTTTTCTCCGGCTTCTCCTTTCACCCGGAACCGCATAGCTAACGGCCAGACTTTCGATTTCCAGCGCAGGCCGGTCATCTGCCGGCCGTTCCAGAGCACGGGGTAGCAGATCCGATCGCTTTGCTGCCGTAACCATTGCCTTCGTAGCGGGGTGTGCCGGCGCTGTGAATATTTGACGGGTCGGGCCCTCTTCGACCAGCTCACCGTCTTTGAGCACGAGCATGCGCTCGCAATTGCCGGCAACCACGCCCAGGTCGTGCGTAATCAGGAGTAACGCCGTGTTGAGCTCATCCCTTAACTGTCGCAGCAGACCGAGAATCTGTGCCTGCACGGTGACATCGAGTGCCGTCGTCGGCTCATCTGCGATCAGGAGCTCCGGTCTGCCAATCAACGCCGCGGCAATCATCACACGCTGGCGCATTCCCCCCGATAGCTGATGCGGATACGACCTGTATTGCCTCTCTACATCGGGCAAGCCAACCAGTTGCAGCATTTCCAGCGAGCGGCCGTCCACTTCGTCCTCGCTTACCAGCTCGTGCTCGATCAGGATCCGATTGAGTTGGTCACCAATTCGGACATAGGGATTCAACGCAGACATCGGGTCCTGAAACACGATGCTCATGCGCCTGGTCCGATACTGGTTCAGCGTGCGCGCAGGCAGGCCAAGAATATTCTCACCGTCGAAGACAATTTCTCCCGCGGCCCTGGCGTTGTCGGGCAGCAGCCCCATAATTGCGAGCGCCGTCTGGGTCTTGCCGGAGCCCGATTCGCCGACCAGGCCGACGGCTTCACCCTTCTCTATGGCGAAATTTAGGCCGTCGATCACGGGCGGTGATCCTGGATAATTGATATTGAGTCCGTCGACTTTGAGCAGGCTCATTTGGACTCCTGCCTCGGGTCGAACAGATCCCTCAGTCCGTCTCCGAGAAAATTGAAGCACAGGAGTATCGCCGCAAGCAGCACAGCCGGTATCAACAGCATCCACGGCGCCTGCTCCATCTGGCTAACGCCCCCGTTTACCAGAGCACCGAGGGACGTCTGCGGCTCTTGAACGCCGAGCCCTAAGAAACTCAAAAACGATTCAACGAGAATCGCCTGCGGGATCGTCAGGGTTACGTATACGATTACAACACCAAGCAGGTTCGGCGTAATGTGTCGGAAGATAATCCTCCACGACGGAACGCCGATCAGTTTCGCCGCATCGACGAATTCACGGTGCTTCAGGCTGATCGTCTGGCCGCGCACAATGCGTGCCATGTCGAGCCAGTTGATTGCGCCTATTGCAACGAAGATTAGTAAGAAGTTTCTCTCGAACACCACCATCAAGAGAATGACGAGAAAAATAAACGGCAGTGCGTAAAGCGCATCTACAGCGCGCATCATGAGCGCATCGATACGGCCGCCCACATAACCGGCAACAGCGCCGTAAGCGACACCGATGATCAGACTGACGATGCTGGCGACGATCGCAACGAGCAGCGTAATTTGTCCGCCCAGTAGTGTGCGCACAAAAAGGTCGCGGCCGAGGTCGTCTGTGCCGAACAAATGAAAGCTGTCCAGTGTCGGCTCGACGAATCGGCCATCGAAATCTGTCGTCAGATAACTGTGCGGGCTGATGAATGGCCCGATGATGGCGAGGACTGCGATAGCAACGAGAATGCCGCCGCTTATCATGATCGATCGCGAACGTCGCATCTCCGTCGTAACCCGCCAGACAAGAAATCCCGCGCTCATCGGTGGCGAATCCTCGGGTCCAGAAAACCGTAAAGCACATCGACAATGAAATTCAGGAAGATTACGAGCGCCGCATAGAAAATCACGATCCCGAGGACGAGTGTGTAATCGCGATTCAATGCACCGCGGATGAAGAACTGGCCCACGCCCGGTATGCCGAATATCTCTTCGACGACCACAGAGCCCGTCAGAATCGCGGCAATCGCCGGACCCATGTAAGACAACACCGGCAACATTGCCGGCTTCATCGCGTGGTAACGGACGATTGACATCGCACCGAATCCCTGTGCCCTCGCAGTGCGGATGAAATCGCTGCTGAGTACGTCGATCATGCTCGCCCGTGTAAGACGGGCGATGTATGCGACCTGTGGCAACGCAAGCGCGACAACCGGCAGCAAAAAGCGCCAGCCGCTGCTGCTGCCACTCCAGCTCGCCGGCAGCCAACGCAATTGCACCGCGAAGAACAGAATTAGCAAAGGTGCAACGACGAAAACCGGAATCGAAATTCCGCTCATCGCAAAAGCCATGGTCAGGCGGTCAAGGGTGGAGTTCTGCCGTACCGCCGACAACGTACCGGCGGCAATGCCCACAACGACCGCGAGCGCCATGGCAAGAACACCGAGTTTGAGCGAAACGGGAATGGCGTTGCCGATGAGTTCCGACACGGTGTAGTCGCGGTAGCGATATGACGGCCCGAGATCTCCTCTCAGAAGGCCATTGAGATATCGCGTGAATTGCTGCGGTAACGGCTCATCCAGGTGATAGGCCTTGGCGATATTCGCCTCGATTTCCGGAGGCAAAGCGCGTTCTGCATCGAAGGGCCCGCCCGGCGCCGCGTGCACCATGAGAAACGCGAGGAGAATTACCAGCAATAGGGTGGGTATTGCCCACAGGAATCGCAGCAAAGCAAATCGCAGCATGAGGCAGGCTAGTGGTCCAACAAGTTCATATTGATGGGCTCAGCGAGTCGTGAAGCGGTTGCACCCGAGGGCATAAAAAACCGCCAGGCGCGCCTCGCCGGTAATGGCGCGTCCTTGCCAAGAGGCGCAACACCGCGGACGACCGCTTCACGGCTCGCCCGAAGGGAGCCACCCGGATGATCCAATACGGCGTTGCAGTCCTTGAAAAGGACATGCCATTCCCTGCGGACTGCGCCTTGTCCTGGATCATCCGGGTAGCTCTGAGT
>FXBF010000500.1_pt1 | contig 13518 bp, 13 predicted proteins | sample 5335321 | NCBI WGS metagenome assembly FXBF01 (sample SAMEA103928391, study PRJEB20085) | sediment metagenome | isolation source: sediment | reverse complement strand
ATCACCAATCACCAATCACCAATCACCAATCACCAATCACCAATCACCAATCACCGATTTACCTTGTTCGGTGGGACTATCTGATAGATTTCTCCGGCCCGATGGTTAGCGAAGTAGAGTTCCCCATTTTCATCCTCCCCGAAGCTGCTAATATGGAAATTTTTATATTGCGCAAATTCCTTGTGAGCAGTGATACGGCGGCCGTTATAGCGCAGCCCCAACAACTGGCCGCTCATATAATCGGCATAGACATAGGTCCCGATCAGGGCCGGGATGCGCCGTCCCCGATAGACGTAACCACCGGTGATGGATTGGCCGAAATTCAGACTGTAGCTGTGAATCGGACGGAGATAGCCTGATTTATCACAGTCCGGATTGACACCGGGGGTGCAACGGAAGCCCTCCATGACCCGCCAGCCATAATTTCCACCTCTTTGAATGATATCGATCTCCTCTTCGGCATCCTGGCCGACATCGGCGAGATAGAGCAGGCCGGATTTGACATCAAAGGAAAACCGCCAGGGGTTACGCAAGCCGTAGGCCCAGATCTCCGGCCGGTAACCCCGCCGTTTGACAAAGGGGTTATCCCGGGGAATACCGTAGGGGCGGAGATTGCCGGTACGATTGACATCGATCCGCAACAGGGCGCCGAGCAGGGTCGCCGGGTTCTGCCCATGTCCGCGCGGATCGTTAGCGCCGCCGCCATCACCCATGCCGATATAGAGATAACCATCCGGTCCGAAGGCCAGTTGCCCGCCATTGTGATTGCCATAGGGCTGTTTGATGCGTAGCAGCACCCGCTCATGGCGACCATCGGCCTGGATGGAATTCCGACGGTGGAATTCCGACACCACGGTATACAGCCCTCCTTTACCGCTGGTGTAGTTGACATAGAATCGGCCGTTGCGACGGTAACGGGGGTGAAAGGCGACGCTCAGTAATCCCCGTTCGCCGCCAGAGGTGACACGTCTACGGATATCGAGGAAAGGCGTAGGTCGCAGACGGCCCCGATCAAGGAGTCGGATCGTCCCTCCCTGTTCGACGATATAGAGTCGGCCCGAGCCATCACCCGCATGAGTAATATGGACCGGGTTTTGGAGGCCTTTGGTGATTAGTTTCACGGCGATCGCCGGGATCGAAGGTGTGGCGCCGGTAAGCAAGGTAGGATAGGCGAGTGTCAAAAGCAGGCCTGTCCCCAGGATCATTCCACGGGCTGGGCTAGTTGTCTGCATGCCGATCATTTGCCATCAGCCGTAGTTTAGAGTTATCGCCAGGCGGCGCCAATGGCTATGCCGGCAGGCAGCTCTAATTCTGGCTGGCAGGTGCTGCAGGTTAATGTCGGTTCCGGCTTGTCATCGGCCAGAGCGGCAAGTAGACTGCCGGATTCTTCAACTCTAAGTGTGTAGTCGTCATTCTATGTTTCAGGGTAGTCTTGTCGCACTGGTAACCCCGATGCAGGCAGATGGGGCCGTGGACTTCCCGGCCCTGGACAAGCTCGTCGATTTCCATGTGGAGAACGGGTCTGATGCCATCGTCGTCGTCGGTACGACCGGGGAATCGGCGACACTGGATATGTCTGAACACTGCGATGTCATCCGGGCGGTCGTGAAACATGCCGCCGACCGGATCCCGATCATCGCCGGAACCGGCGCCAATGCCACCACCGAGGCCATTACCCTGACCCGCTGTGCCTTTGATGCCGAAGTGGATGCCTGCTTGTTAGTGACTCCTTACTATAATAAGCCCACCCAGGAAGGCCTCTATCGCCACCACCGCGCCATTGCCGAGGCGGTGCCGGTGCCCCAGATCCTGTATAACGTTCCCGGCCGGACCTGTTGTGATATGCTGCCGGAGACCGTGGCCCGGTTGGCCGAAATCGATAATATTGTTGGCATCAAGGATGCCACCGGTGACCTCGAACGTGGGGAGGCCCTGATTCGCCAGGCAGATGACGATTTCAGCGTATTTTCCGGGGATGACGGTACCGCCATGGAGCTCATCCTGCGGGGGGCTAAGGGGAATATCTCGGTAACGGCCAATGTGGCCCCACGAGCCATGCACGAGATGTGCAGCGCGGCCCTGGCCGGTAATCGGGAAGACGCAGAATCTATAAATCAACGTTTAATCAGCCTACATAAAGGTCTTTTTGTCGAAACCAGCCCAATTCCAGTAAAATGGGCGGTACAGCGGCTTGGCCTGATAAGGGAGGGCATCCGGTTGCCTCTGACCCCGTTGTCATCGGACTACCATGAAACTGTTACCCAGGCGATGCATGAAGCTGGCGTGTTGTAAAAGTGGGTACGAAAAATGATTGAGACTAGCTAAATGTTAAGACAACCAGGTTTAATGCGCATATCTGCAGTGATGGCACTGGTCGTGTTGCTCAGCGCCTGTTCAGGGGTCTTCAAGACCAAGACCGTTGATTACCGCTCTGCCCGCTCACTGCCGACACTGGAAATTCCGCCCGATCTCTCCAGTCTGCCAACTGACCGGAATCTGCCCGCTACTGTGACCGGTCGACCGACAACGGCGGTTTATTCTCGAGATGCCGCACGCGATAAGACCCGGGGGGTAAGCATTCGGTCGACATTGCTGCCGACATTTGACGGGATCGAACTCAAGCGCCAGGGTAACCTGCGCTGGTTGGTGGTTAAAGCCAAGCTGGATGAGATCTGGCCACAATTACGTGAGTTCTTTCTGCAACGAGGATTGTTGGTGGCCAAAGAGAACCAGTCCACCGGGATCATGGAAACTGCCTGGGCCGAGAACCGCGCCCATGTCGGCTCTAAAAGCCAGCGCAGATTAGGGAAATGGTTTAAAAGCCTTTATTCCACTGGTTTAAGAGATAAATTCCGTATCCGCCTGGAACAGGGGGGGGAACCCGGCACAGTCGAGATCTATCTGTCCCATCGCGGGGTGAAGGAGGTCATTGCTGGAGGTAGTGGATCCGATATCGTACAGACGATTTGGCAGCCGCGTCCGCCCGACCCCGGGCTTGAGCTGGAGATGATGCGGCTGCTCATGATTCACCTGGGATTGAACAAAGAACGCGCCCAGCGAGCGGTGGTCGCTGTCAAAGACCGGCCGTTACGGGCGACGCTCAAACGTGATTCGGCCGGTTTTCCCTTCATGGCGCTGTATGAGGACCCGGCCCGGGCCTGGCGACGGGTAGGCATTTCCCTCGATCGGGTCGGTTTCACGGTAGAGGACCGTGATCGCTCGCGCGGCGTTTACTATGTCCGTTATGTTGACCCGAAAAAAGAATTCAAGAAAAAGGGTTTCTTTTCGCGCATGTTCAGGAAAAAGAAAAATATTCCGTCCAAACAGCAATACCAAGTCAGCCTGAAGCCAGCGGAATCCGGGACCCAGGTCGCAGTCCTCGATGTTGATGGTAAGCCGGATAAATCGAAAATCAGTAAACGCATTCTCGCACTCCTGTACGAACAGCTTAAGTAATGCATTATTTATTTGTACACCATACCGAGGCGGCAACGGCAACAATCGACAATAATCAAAATATAATTACTGATGCAATTCGCTTACCTTGGTAGTGGTAGTCGAGGGAATGCCTTACTGATCGAAGACGGTAATACCTGTTTACTCCTGGACTGCGGTTTTTCGGCCCGGGAAACCGAGATGCGTTTGGCAAGGCTGGGGCGCGATGCCATGTCCTTGACTGGCATAGTCGTTACGCATGAACACAGCGATCATATAAGTGGAGTCGGTGCCGTGGCCAGGCGTTACCAATTGCCAGTGTGGATGACACCCGGTACCTATCAGGCCGCCTCAGAACGCTTGGGCAAACTCCCTGCTGTCAATCTGGTTGATCCGAAGAATGTATTCACGATCGAGGATATTGCGCTGACACCGATGGTCGTCCCCCATGATGCACGCGAACCCTGCCAGTTTGTTTTCTCCAATGGCACCAGCCGCCTCGGTGTCTTGACGGATATCGGCCATTGCACTGCAGCGATAGAAGCGAAGCTGGATGGATGTCATGCCCTGCTGTTGGAATGCAACCATGACCGTGCGATGCTCTTTAATGGGGATTATCCGCAGGCACTCAAAGACCGGATCGGCAGCGATATCGGACATCTCGATAATAATTCTACCGCCAATCTCATCAACGATATTGACTGTAGCAAATTGCAATATTTGCTGGCGGCTCATTTAAGCGAGAAAAACAATAGCCCTGATTGTGTCAGAAAAACCTTGACTGACCGCTGCGGCATTGATCCATCGTGGTTGCAAATCGCACACCAGGATGAACCCTCATCCTGGTTTATTATTAACGATAACCCAGCCTAACAAGTATTATGGGTGGCTCGACAGATAATCCAAAAGACAATAAAAAGCTATCGTCTGGTAAAACCCTGACGATCCTCCGTTTCAGCGGCTCTGCAGTACTCTCGCCCTTCCGATGTGAGCGCATGCTCAATGAACTACGCGCTATCATTACCGGTATTGAGGATGTCCATGCCGAATATTGCCATTTTGCGGCCGTCAACAAGACACTCAGTGCGGAGGAAGAACAGCGACTGCAAACACTGCTGATATACGGCCCCCGAACTGAGACGGTCGAGCACAAGGGAGAGATGTTACTGGTCATCCCGCGCCTGGGCACGATTTCACCCTGGTCGAGCAAGGCGACAGATATTGCCCATCTGTGCGGATTGAAACAGGTCGTCCGCCTGGAGCGGGGTGTTGCCTGGTATTTCCGGAAAAGCGATAACAAGGCGCTCACAGCGGTAGAGCGAGAGCAAACGGTTATGTTGGTGCATGACCGGATGACAGAGAACGTCCTGGGAGATTTCGATCAGGCCGACAAGCTGTTCAATATCGATGCGCCGACGGCGCTACAAGTCATCGACATTCTAGGTGATGGTAAGACCGCCCTGGAGACCGCCAATGATTCCCTGGGACTGGCACTGGCGGTGGATGAAATCGACTATCTGCTTGAGCACTTCACTCGAATGCAACGCAACCCTACCGATGTCGAACTAATGATGTTTGCCCAGGCCAATTCCGAACATTGTCGTCATAAGATTTTTAACGCCGACTGGGTGATTAACCGAAAAAAACAGAAGATGTCGCTGATGCAAATGATCCGCTACACCCATGAGCGTTGCCCTGATAGGACCCTGGTGGCATACAAAGACAATGCCGCAGCGATTACCGGTAGCGTTGGCCAGCGGTTTTTTGTCGACTTGACGACCGGTCACTATGGCTATCGGCAAGAAGATATTCCAATATTGATGAAGGTGGAGACCCATAATCATCCCACGGCGATCTCACCATTCCCGGGTGCGGCAACGGGTTCCGGTGGTGAGATCCGCGATGAGGGTGCGACCGGCCGCGGCGCCAAGCCCAAGGCCGGTATTACCGGATTCTCTGTCTCCAATCTGCGCCTGCCAAATGCCACCCAACCTTGGGAGATTGATCACGGTAAACCCGATCGTATCGTCAGCGCCCTGGATATTATGATCGAGGGGCCTATCGGTGCGGCCTCGTTCAATAATGAATTCGGTCGACCCAATATCGGTGGTTACTTCCGGACCTATGAACAGGAAGTACTGGGCGAGGTGCGGGGCTATCACAAGCCCATTATGCTGGCGGGCGGGCTCGGCAATATTCGCCCGCAGCACATCGCCAAAGCCGGTATCCATGCCGGTGCCAAACTGATAATCCTCGGCGGGCCGGCGATGTTGATCGGGCTGGGCGGTGGTGCGGCCTCGAGTATGACCAGCGGTACCAGCACCGAGGACCTGGATTACGCCTCGGTACAGCGTGGCAATGCCGAGATGCAACGGCGTTGCCAGGAGGTGATTGACCAGTGTTGGGCGCTTGGAGACGAAAATCCGATTATATCGATCCATGACGTCGGTGCCGGTGGCCTGTCAAACGCCCTGCCGGAATTAATCCATGATGCCGCCATGGGTGCCGATTTTGAGCTGCGGCAGATTCCCAATGATCAACCCGGTATGTCGCCGATGGAGATCTGGTGTAACGAGGCCCAGGAGCGATATGTCTTAGCCGTCGATGCCGAACAACTCAAGCGATTTCAGGACATGTGTGAGCGTGAGCGCTGCCCCTATGCCATTGTCGGCCAGGCGACCGGTGGGGGACAGTTGAAATTGCATGACAGTCATTTTGCCAGTGATGATGGTGATATCAAAGACAGCAGGCAGCGGGCAACACCGATAGACCTGGATCTCAGCATTCTCTTTGGCAAACCACCGAAGATGATCCGCGATGTCAAACGCCTTAAGCGTAAACCACCACATTTTAAAACCAAGGATATCGACCTGGTCGATGCCGTGCAGCGGGTATTGTCGTTACCCACCGTTGCCAGCAAATCATTTCTGATCACCATCGGTGATCGCAGTGTCACCGGCATGATCTGCCGCGATCAGATGGTAGGCCCCTGGCAGGTGCCGGTCGCAGATGTCGCCGTCACCGTCGGCGATTACCGGGGATATACCGGTGAGGCCATGGCCGTGGGTGAGCGCACCCCGCTGGCCTTGATTGACCCGGCTGCCAGTGGCCGCATGGCGATCGGTGAGGCCCTGACCAATCTCGCCGCCAGCCGTATCGGTGCACTTACCAATGTGAAATTATCAGCGAACTGGATGGCTCCGGCCGGCCACCCTGGTGAGGATGCCGCCCTCTATGACACTGTCAAGGCTGTGGCGTTGGAACTGTGTCCGGTGTTGGGTATTTCGATTCCGGTCGGTAAGGATTCAATGTCGATGCAAACCGTCTGGCAGGATCAGTCACAAATCGATCATGCTGTTGCCGCACCGCTATCGCTGATCATATCCGCTTTTGCACCGGTTGTAGATATTCGCAAGACCCTGACACCGCAGTTGCGTACCGATAAGGGCGAGACCGATTTAATTCTGATTGATCTTGGTAAGGGCAAGAATCGTCTGGGTGCTTCGGCGTTGACACAGGTCTACCAGTCGATCGGCAATCGTGCCCCCGATGTTGATGACCCGCGAACGCTACGCCTGTTTTTCTACTTGATTCAGGCGCTGAATGAACTCAATTTTGTCTACGCCTATCACGATCGTTCTGACGGTGGTTTGTTTACTACCTTGTGCGAAATGGCCTTTGCCGGGCATACCGGTATCAACGTGGATATCAGCGCCTTGGGTCGCGACGCCATTGCCGCCTTATTTAATGAAGAACTCGGGGCGGTGTTACAGATTCCGCGGGCACGGCGTAATGGCATCCTCGGCGCGATCAAAAAAGCCGGTCTGACCAGACAGGCGCATATTATCGGTACCCTCAGCGACGACGACGCGATCACGATTACCCAAGAGGGGCGGCCAATCTTCAGGGAAAGTCGTGCTGGTTTGCAACGTGTGTGGTCGGAGACCAGTTTCCATTTGCAGTCCTTAAGGGATAACCCTGACTGTGCCAAAGAAGAATATGACAAGCTGCTCGATATTCAGGACCACGGGCTTAATGTCGATCTTACATTTAAAATTGATGATGACATTACCGCCCCCTATATCAAACAGGAAATCAAACCGGTGCTGGCGATATTGCGTGAACAGGGTGTTAATGGTCAGCTGGAAATGGCAGCGGCCTTTGACCGTGCCGGATTTACGGCGGTTGATGTCACCATGAGTGATATTATCGCGGGTCGCAAACGACTCTCGGATTTCAAGGGGTTTGTGGCTTGCGGCGGTTTTTCTTTTGGCGATGTATTGGGCGCCGGCGAGGGTTGGGCCAAATCGATTCGCTACAATAGCCGTGCCAGTGATGAATTCAGTGCCTTTTTCCAGCGTAGCGACACCTTCGCCCTGGGCGTCTGTAACGGCTGTCAGATGATGTCGAATATCAAGACCTTGATACCCGGTGCCGAGAAATGGCCCCATTTTGTGCGGAATACCTCGGAGCAGTTTGAGGCCCGTGTCTGTCTTGCACACATCCCTGAAAACCCGTCGATTTTGTTTACGGGGATGAACGGCTCGGTCATGCCGGTAGTAGTCGCCCATGGTGAGGGTCGGGCAGAGTTTCTTGATGATGATACAGCCAAGGGTTTTATCAGCGATCGACTGGTTTCAATGTGTTATGTCGACAGTGCCCATAAAGTTGCCACGGCCTATCCCGACAATCCCAATGGTTCCCCCTACGGGATTACCGGTCTGACTACAGCCGATGGCCGTTTTACCATTATGATGCCGCACCCGGAGCGGGTATTTCGTACCGTTACCAATTCCTGGCACCCTGATGGCTGGGGGGAAGACTCCCCCTGGATGCGGTTGTTCCGCAATGCCCGGGTCTGGGTAGATTAAAAATAAATAAGTCAGTATCTAAATCAATGCAGGAGTCAGTCCGACAAGATTTGGATACCCTATGGGGCCTCTGGCCAACAGTGGGCCTGGGTCTTGCCATCGCCGTTATTTTTTTTGTTGTGCAGGTGGTCACCGCCGTCGTATATCTGTTTATGCAATCAGCGAGTGGGGCAGTCACGCCAGAACTCCTCGACAGATTGACAACAGATGGGACCTTTATTGCTGTCGCCACCATCCTTACAGCCGGTATTTGCACTCCGTTGGTCTTCCTCTTTGCTCACTTGAAACGCGGTAGTCGTGTCAGTGCCTATTTGGGGTTTAACTTTCCGGACATCAAGGTTTTTATAAAGTGGCTGTTATTAATCGCCGTTATGGCCGCGGTCTTCGATGGTCTGATGGTCTTGTTTGATAAACCGCGAATACCAAATTTCATTATTGAGAGTTATGGCAGCGTCGGTTTTTTGCCACTATTTTGGTTTGCCATCGTGGTTGCGGCACCGTTTTTTGAGGAAGTACTCTTCCGTGGGTTTATTTATGCCGGCTTAGCCAACAGCCGACTTGGTGTCTGGGGCGCCATCGTCGTGACCTCCTTGGCATGGTCTGTAATTCATCTCCAATATGACGCCTTCCTGATAATGTTGATCTTTATCGCCGGGCTCGTTCTCGGTTATGCCCGGTATAAAACCCGATCACTGACGATCTGTATCGCAATGCACATGTTGTTTAACCTCATCGCTCTGATTGAGGTCGCTGTCTTTCTCCAGCCGGCAGGCGCATAACCGTAGCTTTTTACCGAACTCCCCACCACCGATATACTGCCAAAATTCGCGTATCCGGATAAACCAAGGGGGCGCTGTGGGCGTCGATTTGACGCCAGGCGCCAACGATTATCATCTAAAAACAGGCATTTATGGGCACATCCGTTCCTGGCATGGTCTGTGCAATCTTGATAAGTCAGCTAGCACAGTGGGTAATGCCAAGGGAAATAGATGAAAAACCGACCTCCAGCAATCAAGGCACTGTTATCGGTCTTCGCTGTGACTATTGCCATTATCGGCAGCCCGTCGGCTTGGGGTGGCGTGGTTGTCTATCAGCTACCGGACGGGTCCCGCATTCTTACCGACCATGCCGTGAATAGCAGCAGCTACAAACTGGTACGGGCTGCCAATACCCATAAGAAAAAGGGCCGGTTGGTTTCCCGGCGGTATCGTTACTTATTAAATACCGATGTCAAGGCCTATGACCGGTTGATCAGGCGGACGGCCATTGTCTATCGGGTCGACCCGGCGCTGATAAAGGCCATCATTCGCGCCGAGTCGGCATTTAACCCATTTGCCCGATCACAGGCCGGGGCGTCGGGACTGATGCAGCTTATGCCCTCGACAGCAGAGTACTATGGTGTGGAAGATATCTATGATCCCCAGCAAAATATCCGTGCCGGCGCCAGACACATCAAATATCTGATGCGGAAATATAAATATAATGTCCGTCTGGCAGTCGCCGCCTACAATGCCGGTGAGAAGGCGGTTCGAAGATACAAGGGCATCCCGCCCTACAAGGAGACGCGTAACTACGTCAAGAAGGTCCTGCGTTACCACCGTTTCTATCGGTCATTGTAAAGCTCTTCCTATACCATTGATGAATCGTGCTGTTGCTGTGACAGCTTGAGCGCACATGGCAATCTGCTATGATTGCCGTCCCCGATTCGCAGAGAATTTCTATGAGACTGCTGGACGAGAAAGCAAAACACAATATAGGGCCTTATTTACTGCAGTGTGGCTTGGCGACCATCACCATCTTGGTAATCCTGATCTTTCTTGATGTTATCAAACACGCGGCGATTATTGCGACCCTGGGGTCCAGCGTCTTTCTGGTATTTGCCATGCCTTCGGCCTACTCATCCAACTGCCGCCCGCTCATCGGTGGTTATATTATCGCAATTGTTATCAGTTCGTTCTTTTATTTCCTATTATCGTTATCGTTTATTGAAAACTTACCGTTTTCATCACAAACCCATCATATTATTTTCGGTGCCATTGCTGTTGGGCTGACTATACTGGGAATGGTTATTACCGATACCGAACATCCCCCGGCGGCCGGCATGTCTCTGAGTCTGGTGCTCAATTCATGGGACACTAAAACATTAATTTTTATAATCTTTGCCGTGCTAGCACTGGCATCGATCAGGCGTGTACTCGGATCCAGGCTGGTAGATCTAACCTAGCAGCTATGACTTATCGTCATGGGTGATCTGATATACTGTCCTAATCTTAATTGATAAAAATGGTGTAGAAATAATGAGCGGGGCAACAAAAGACCTCAGTACAAACAAGGAATTCAGGATCATCCGGGCTATGAGACTGGTGCTACTGGCTGTCATTAAGGACACGACCGTAGAGCCCGGGATACGTCACCCCTTATCCGAAAAAACGATTGATGATATCCGCCACTGCCTGGCACTGATCTCTGCGCGGGAAAACGAACTGGGTGAAGAGGCTGGATTACCCAGTCAGATGCGGCCCTATTTCATAGACGATCCGCAGAAACATAGCACGGTCTCTATTGCCTCGATTAAATCCAAAACAAAAAAGAAAAACGACAAAGATTAAGCAATTGATCTTGAGTGAATAATGCAGGCAAAGACAGTAAAAGCCGGGCAGGGAGTCGAGTGGTTAATATGTGGGTGGGGATTATTCAAGCATGAACCCGGCCCACTGATCTTGATGACGCTGATATTTTTTGTGATCGGTCTTGTTGCTGGTTTTATTCCCTTTATTGGATCGCTCGCCGTTGCTTTTCTTGTACCTGCGCTCACAGGGGGACTGATGTATGTCGCCCGGGAGCTGGATGGAGGGCGGAAGATAGAGGTCGGTGATCTGTTTCGTGCCTTCAAAGTGGAAAAGAAGATCTACGATTTTCTGGTGATCGGCGCGATTAGTATCGGCCTAAGCATGCTGGCGATTATTATTGCTATCGTATTTGGTATAGGTAGCGTCTTCATGACCGTAGCGACCGGTGGGGACCCCGGACCCGGATTGTTGTTAAGTTTATTGATGTTTATTCTGCTGTTTGTACCTGTGATGTTTGTGGTTATCATGCTGCAGTTTTACGGTATCCCGCTGGTGATGCTCGATAACGCCAAGCCGCTTGATGCCATGAAGAGCAGTTTTTTTGCTTGCCTGAAGAATTATATCTCGCTAACGGTGTTATCGCTGGTTGTCCTGATACCGTTTATCCTTGCCATGATTCCCTTTGGTCTCGGTATGATTATTTTGGGGCCTATTCTTTATATGACACAATATTCGAGCTTCCGGAATATTTATCACTAAGTCCCTATCTGCCGAATACCACCCCGATCCCAAAATGAATCCGGGGACCACTGCCGGCATTCTCACTTGCCGGTGGCCAGAGATAAATTTTCTCGGCATTGATCACGGGATAATCGTAGGCTGATTTGCTGACCTTGCCGCGCTGGTTGCGGCTGATTGCCCCCAGTATGGTGACAAATCTGCCCTTGGCGAAATTCACTGTTTCGAGGTAACCATCGTGCATAGCCAGAAAGCGTCGGTGCGGGCGGGGGCCGGTGCGGGGACGTTGTGATTTGCTTAGGGGAAAACCGAGTATCTCCAGCCGCGTGGTTTTTTTCAGGTTTGTGCTGTTGACGATCATCCCACCCCAGATGACTTTTTTGCCATAATAGACTTCGTTACGAAGGACCACCATTTTCGGGGTAACACCTGTTAACACCTTATCGGTTGGGAATTTTGGCCCGGTCGCACAGCCGGAGATAATAATGCTGAGAAATACGAGCCAGGATGTTTTTAGTTTCATCGCGTGATTCCTTGCTTATCGATGGTGGCGGTGCCAGGGGTGACGCCAGGGGTAGTAGGGATAATACCAGTAAGGATCATGATAGTAGATGTCGTCGCGGTATTTCGGACTCTCCGGCCATAGATAATACGCGCTTACCTCAACAACGGGGTAAAGGTAGGCAAAATCACCGATCAGCCGGGAGATCGGTTGTCCCAGTTTACCCCTTACAGTGAGTTGCCGGCCTTTTTTGAATACCGCCGGGTCAATGAAGCCCCGGATTCTGGCCAGAAAACGCCCACCGCTGGCATCGCTATCCTTGGGCCGGCCATTGCGCCAGGGGTCGCGACCGATTACCTCGACCCAGGTCGTCTCAGTGCGGTTTTCGGTACGCACGATATCGCCACCCCAACGTACCACAGCGCCGATATAGCTCTCCGGGTTTTCCCGGACCTGACTGATCTGAGGGTTTTGCTCTGGAGGTTTACGGATGAGCTCCGGGACCGTGGTACTGGCACAAGCGCTGAGCAGCATCGCCGCCGATATAGCCACACCCAGACACCTGAAAGACAGCCGGCAGGCGGGTTTGGTAACAGGAGGCATAGTATTGTTTACCCACATATTGGATTCCCGGTATTATATCTAACGTTGGCCCGGGGCCACCGGGTCTTGCAGGCATTGCCGCGGAATCTGCTTGCGATTTCAGACCCGATCATTGATGATTGCCGTTTACAGTATCCAGAACAACTAACAGGAGTTTAGCGTGAAAATAAGACACTGGCTGATATCCGGGTTTATCCTCATCATTGCTACCGTGTTTATCCCGCCTGTGCAGGCCGGGGAAACCGGATTTTACGTGGGTGGCGGTGTCGGACGATCGGATGATGATGTCCTCAATGACACTGATTTCGCCTGGAAGGCCTTTGGTGGTTTCCAGTTCAGTCGTAAACTGGCGGTTGAGGTCGCCTATATTGACCTCGGTGATTTCAAGGTGGCTGGCGGTCTGGCGTTCCAGGATGGGTTTGCTTTTGATCTGGTTGCCATGATACCCGGTAACCGGGTCGATCTCTTCGGCAAGGCCGGTATTTTTTTCTGGGAATATGATGCGCCAGCCGGTTTTAATGACGGTGAAGACCTGACTGTCGGTTTTGGTCTGAATTTCAAATCGGCGGACAGGCGCTGGGCGATCCGCGGCGAATGGGAACGCTTTTTCGATATTGCCGGCGGCGATGTCGACCTCCTTTCTGCCAGTTTCATCTATAAATTCTAATAAATAATCAACATTCCTGATCAAAAAAAGCCAGGCAGTGCCTGGCTTTTTTAATTCGAGGGCTAATATTCTATGATTGTGGTCAAGTTTGGATATAGCCCCAGCCTTCTTTCAGGCGGGTAATGATCTGCT
>FXBF010000499.1_pt1 | contig 13573 bp, 12 predicted proteins | sample 5335321 | NCBI WGS metagenome assembly FXBF01 (sample SAMEA103928391, study PRJEB20085) | sediment metagenome | isolation source: sediment | reverse complement strand
CGCCCCGCCAGTATATTGGATGGGCGTGGGGTTCGGTGAGGCGGCGACGGGAGTCGAACCCGCTTCCGCACGGTGTTGTCTCTAGAAAACCGGCACTGTGTGGAGCCAGGGATTGCGAATCCTGCACCTTTACCGTTCGGTCACACCGCCACTTTGCTGACGCCCACGTTTTTCGGAGGGCCGGGCTAGAAATCCCGGCCCTCATGCTTTATATTATCAATATAAGCGTGCCATCACAAATCGCAATAGCCCAACAGCCCCGGTGTCTGCATAGCGATTCATTGTCGGGAAGGTAACCGTTGAGGACCGAGATAACAAGTCTGAAAGACACCATACGCGACCTGCATAACTGCGGTAGCGCCTGCCGGGAAAGCGTATATGTACAGGAAACGTATGAGAATGAGACCGTTTGGGAGGGTGACGTGTACGTTTTCGATCTAGAAAGGCACCCGAGCGCCGAAATCGCCTATGCCTGGGCTGCGCCCGTAGAAGGCTCCGACAAGCTACGTTATTACGCCGTTCTACATGCCGGGCCTGTCAAATCGCCTGCCGATGCGGTCAGGGCTGCTATCGCTGAGGAATACCACCGGACCCAAGACTGACGTAGGCTCTTAGTCCAAAGGGGCGCTAATGCAGTCTGCCAGCCGGGTGTATTTCAAGAGGGCTGAACCATTCCGACGTACCGATCATACTTGCGGGCGTAACGGACCGCCTCCGCATGTTGCGGCGACACGTAGATAGCTATTCGGTCAATGATCCGAACGACCGCCTCAATGACTCTTCGCCACGTATACCTAGCAATCAGACGACCGATGTATACGACTGTGTCGTTTGCTACGAGCATGTCGCTCATCGCCTTAAAGGTCTCTGCGGCCAATCTCTGAACCTCGGGCGGCTGGCGTCTGATGTCCTGAAAGAACTCCAAGGATTCGTCGTCCACGCGGGTGCCAACAATGCGTGCCAATCTAAGAACATCACTTAGCTTCAGAATGCCGGCATTGCGGATAGCTATGTTGCTTGTCCCCATCACGAACTCATATGTGGGCGTACTAGGTCGCACCTTTTCATCGATGGCCAGTACTTGCAATTCGTCGCGAATATGATGGAATCGAAAAGCCTGCTTGGTGGCCTTGAGTTCCCTAGCCCGTCGCCGTAACTGTAGGCATTGAATTAGTAAGGCGAGGGCCAACCCCAGTAGACCAGCAATGAAGCTGCTCATTACAATATTCATGGCTTACTATCTCCTTCGCCATCGTCGTCCGGTTCCGTACGACCCTCTATCGTCCGTTGCTCAACCTCCGCCATCACTTCACTGATCCTTGGCTGCTCCAAAGAAGACGGCTGTGGACCCAAGAGTCTCGCTAGCAACATCTTCTCCCGCTCGTGCATCCGCGAAATCTCACCGAGATAGGCGTCTCTGTTCTCTCTAAGCAAACGATTAATCCACCGGGTTTGCCAGAAGATCAAGCCTAGGAACAAGCCGACGATGGGGCCATACTGTTTGATGATCTCCAGCCATAGCGACCACTCCACAGCGCCGCCTTCCGGGCTCAAGAACAGAAATAGGCCAATCTGGGGTAGGGCGAAGAGCGTCTCACGCTTGGCCACCATGCTAAGGCTAGAGTATTTGCAGGTCAACCCCCAGTACAATCTGTTAGTTTCCTTACGTCTCAGGCACCCCCACTCCTATTGACCATAACGGCGTGTGCTAAGTCAAGGTTTCACCGATACCGAAGTGCAAGAATAGCGCCATTGGCACCCGCCAAAACTGCCTCGTATCGGTCAAATTAGGACACTACCTGACGGAGGTGAAGCTGGACATGCTGGAGCGGCTCCCGATCCGGATTCTTGGAGCGGTGCTGAACGATGTCCCGGCCAGCATGAATCCAGGGATGAAGAGGGAATCGGGCACGTGCCGTCGCGCATAGAGAGTGCCTCCGCGTCGGTCGAAGCTGCAGAGAGCGAGCCGCTCGCGGAACCATCACCCGACATCCCCGACCCTATCCCGGTTCCAGAGAGTGCGCTTGAAGCGCAACCGGAGCGGGCCAACCCGGGGCCGCTGGAGCCTGACGGGGACGATTTCCAAGAACTCCACAGGCGGCATCAGCGCCGCAGTCAGCTTCGCCAGTGGAGGTAAAAGAAGCCTGGCGCGGCTCTCCGTTGTCTATCTAGTCAGAAGCCCCCTCCCGATCCCCCTCGTAGCGCCGGATCCCGGGTCCGCCGTGCTCCGCCTGGGACTGCCGTAACGCCGTCGTCGCACCGGCCAGCAGGGCCGCCGGTTGGGTGCTGGCCTCGCGCAGATCGGGCGCGGCGTCATAGCCAGCCAGCAACGTCAAAGGAAGCGCCCCCGGCTGCTCGAGTTGGGCGGCCTCGGCGGCGGAGACCAGCCGTTGCGCCAGCTTTCTGGCCCCAACCTCGTCGGTGCCGGGGGCGATCACCACGAACTCGCCCAGCCGTACGCGGCCGATGGCGTCCGACACGCGGCCGCAGGCTCTGAACACTTCCGCCAGCCGATCCACCGCCAGCCACAGCTCCTCGTTGTCCTGTCCCTCCAACTCGGGTGCGAAGGCCACACAAGCCAGCGCGCGACCGTGACGATAGGCGTCCGTCCCCAGCTCCCGAGCGCGGCGCATCAGTCCCTTCAGGTTGTAGAGACCGGTGAGCGGGTCGACGAGGCTCTCCTCCGTGGTACGGTCCGACTCGAACTTCACCTTCATGTAGGCGCGTAGCCTCAGCAGCAGCTCTTCGGCATCCAGTGGGAGGCCGACGAAGTCCCAGGCGCCCGCCGACAGCGCATCGAGCCGTTGCTGGCGTGTCCGACCTCTGGCGGTGGTGATGAGGATCGGCGCGCAGGGGCTGATGCGGGGGTCGTTTCGTAGGATACGGCACACATCGACGCCCGGCATGTCGGAGAAACCCGCGTCGATGATGATCAGATCGGGCCCGCCCTCGCGCGCCAGGTCGATGGCCTGCTGGCCGCTGTAGGCTCTCAAGACTGCGTAGCCGTCTGGCGCGAGTATGCTCTCCAGCGACCGGATCGACCACTCCTGGTCGTTGGCGATGAGTGCCAGCGGCGGGCGGGACGGCGCCGACTCTTCCATGCTCAGTTCTGGCTTGACTTTCTGTTCTGAGGCGGGGGGCTCCTCTCCTAGATAATATTCATTGGCTCGGTCGGCAAGGATCGTGCGTGAAGCGCCCGGCGGCGAGAGTCCCGTTACGCTTGGCGTTGCGCGGCAGACAGCGCCCGGGATGACGTATCGGGGCGACACTTCGCGTTGTTCGCCTGAAACGCGTCCCGGCCCTGGGATAGTGTGATATCGCTGCAAGGCTGCTGTCGGGGCGACACTACGCTGGCGTGAACCTGCCTGGCCGTTCACCGACAGGGCCGGCCCCATAACATCCGCGTTCAAACGGACTTAGGGCTATGCCACACCGCTCCGTTCTCCGGCCTGAAACTTGAAAGTGCCGTACAGGAAACGCTTGGAGTCTCAGCCACCGGGGGCGGTGAAACGCTAGAGGCTCCGGTCTTGCGACGCTGGTATTCAGCTATGCTGTGCTTGAACTGCCGAGAGTTCGATCCAGAAGCACTACAAGGTTTCGCGCCCGTAGAGAGCGAAGCGCCGGGCGGCCGAGCGTCGGCCAGGCGTCAGCGCCGCTGCGAACGCTGCGGATCCGTACTCATCGGCTGCGACTCGGCGGAGGCTATCGTTCGAAAGCTAAACCAGCTGGAGAGCTTCGGCCTGGCCGGGAGAGCGAAGTCCGTGCTGGAGCCGAAGAGGCCGTCGATGACCGGTAGCACTCCCGAAGAGTAGTACTCCAGTACACCGACCCCAGCTTCGGAGGTTTTGTGAATTGCACTCGGGAGATGAGATCCTTGTCCCCAGCCAGCCCGCCTTCTCGCCGCAGAACGCCGCCCGGAACTTGCTGGCGATCTCGGGCCTGATCTTCGCCATCACTCGGATCACCCGCTAGGCCCGTTCCTGTGGCCGGCCCGCCACACCCCCTTCCGCCCTACGGGCGCCCGAACCCCAAAATCGAGTAACCGCAAGGACGATCGGCGGTTGGCCGCCGTGTGCACGGATGGTGCTACAGGCGCCGGTCGAAGGGGTTCGAGTACACGGATGTTGGCTATTTCGCTGAAGTTACGACGCACTCGAACATCCACATCGCGAGGAAATGAAAGTCAAGCTCGAGTCTCTAATGCGAACGGTGCCGGCGCGCAGCTTCCTCCTAGCACTCGCCTTTCCTCTGTTCCTGGCGTCGGCACCGCCCGCTCACGGCCAGTTCGAGAGCTCGCGGGCGATGCTCGAGCGGCGGATCGCGCTGCTGGAGGCGCGGATCGCCGGCGGCGAAACCGACGAGGCGGGCCAGGCCGAGCTGGATTGGCTGCGGCGGCGCATGGTCCAGGGAGACTTCAGGCCCGGCGACGCCATCGTGCTGATCGTACGGGGCGATTCGGTTCTGACCGATACGTTTCGGGTGCAGCCTCCGCGGGAGCTGGTGCTTCCGGGCATCGAGCCGATCGACCTGACGGGTATTCTGAGGGACGAGCTGGACCCTTACCTGGACGTTGAGCTGGGTCGCTATTTGCGCGATCCATACGTGACCGCCTACGCGCTGATCCGGGTGGGCGTGACAGGAACTGTTGAGCAGCCGGGCTTCTACATGTTCCGGCCGGAAACGCCGGTGATCGACGTGTTCGCCATTGCGGGCGGCTTCCGCCAGCGGTCGAAGACCGAAGCGATCGAGCTGCGGCGTGGAGGGGAGACGGTGGTCCCGCCCAGCACGTTTCAGCTGGCTTTGGCCGGCGGTTGGGATCTGCAGCGGCTCGATGTGCAACCGGCGGACGAGATCTACGTGCCGGAAGCACCACGGCCGATGACGACTCGGGAAATCGTCTTGACGGCGATCAGCCTTCTGTCGTTCACACTGGCTACGCTCGCGATTTTCAATGTGATCTAGAGTCGAACGATGCACGCGACGAATATGCACGTAACCGCAGTTGACATGACCGTGTCCGGAAACGGGCGGCGGAGCCGCAAGCGCGCTGGCGCCACGGCCGCCGCCCTGCCAGCCGTTCAGCTGCAATCCCGGCCCCATACCTTCGGCGTCCGTCTGCTGAACGTGGTCGCGGCATCGCTGGTGGCCATAGTCGTGGCACCGTTCGTCATGGTGATCGCCATCGCCGTCAAGCTGACCTCCCCCGGTCCGGTCTTCTATACCCAGGATCGCATCGGCCTCGACCGGCGCAACGGCAGCGCCCGAGCGCGGTCGGCCGGGCGGCGCGCCCGTGACCTGGGTGGGCGTCCCTTCAGGATCTACAAGTTCCGTACGATGCACGTGGGTGCCGAGCACAAGACGGGACCCGTGTGGGCGACTCCGGGCGACTCCAGAGTCACGTGGCCGGGCCGCCTGATGCGGCGCACGCGGATCGACGAGCTGCCCCAGCTCTGGAACGTGATCCGCGGCGAGATGAACATCGTGGGCCCGCGGCCCGAGCGGCCGACCCTGGTGGCCTACCTGAATCAGGAGATCGACGACTACCCGTTGCGACACCGCGTGCCACCCGGTATTACTGGATGGGCTCAGGTGAACCAATCGTACGACACGACCCTCGAGAGCGTACGCTGCAAGCTGATGTTCGATCTCGATTACATACACCGGCGTTCCGTGCTGTTCGACATGCGCATCATGTTCAGCACTATTCCCGCTATTCTGAAGAAACGAGGTGGATGGTGAAGGCTGCCGACCCGCGGGCAACCGCCACTGGGGTAGGAGGCGCGACGACATCCGAGCAACAGATCCCGCTCCAGGACCAGGAAGTCGCGCAGGAAAAACCGTTCGTCATTCTGGCCGGAGATGGGACCTGGCCGGGCAACGCGGTCGAGGCACTGCTGCGCGGGCGAGGCTATCGCCTGCAGAGCGTGCGCAGGTTCCACGAGCTCATGAAGCTCGTCCATGCCCAGGAGCCCGACCTCATCGTCCTGGGCCCCAGCCTGAAAGGCGGTGGTGACGGCCTGGAGACGTGCCGCACGCTGCGCGAGGACGAGTGGCTGGCCACCACCCCGATCATCTATCTGCATCAGGGTGGCCGCGCCGAGGCGGCGTCGGCGCTGGAAGCGGGCGCATGGGGTGCGGTTCAGTGCCCGCCCGATCCCGAACTGTTCATCGCCCGGGTGAGGAACGCCGTGCAGACCAAGCGGCAGGCCAACTCCGCGATGCGGCGTGGCCTCATCGATCCGCAAACCGGCTGCTACAACCGGGCCGGGCTGATCACGCGCCTGGCCGAGGAGATGCTCCACGCGCGCCGTCGCAAGGAACCGCTCGCCGTGCTCATGGTCGCTCTGGTGCCGTTTCCCGAGGGGGCTCGGACGACCGGCGATCACGGCGAACGGCAGTCGGGTTACCGAATGGCGGCGGGTTTGCTGCGGCTGGGATGCCGTAGAAGCGATATCCTGGCCCGCTATCGTGAGATGGAGTTCGGCGTCGTGGCTCCGGCAACCGGCCACGACGGGTCCCGGAAACTGGTCGGGCGCGTATTCCACGCCTTCGAGGATGCCAGCGCGCAGGAGCCCGGGGCGGAGACTCTACCGCGGCTTCGACCGGTTGTCGGCGTCACCGCGCGCGGCTCGTGGCCGACCGAAGAGGAGACCCCCGAGACGCTGATAGCGGAGGCGTCGGAAGCGCTGATGAGCGCCAGGAAGTGGGGTCTGGGGTACTGGATCTATGATCAAGAGACCAGCCAGGGCTAGTAAGGGCGTAACCTGGTAAGTCGGCCGCCACCCGGCTGGTTGCCGGCCCGGCCGCCGCGAATAAAGCCCGAATATCGTTGCCATAAGCGGCTTTTTCCCACCTGTGGCCAATCAGCCACAGGCAACCCCGCGAAGCTGGCCCACCTATCGTAACCTGTTAAATCGCAATCATTTACGCCTCTCACATCCAACGCACCCTTCTTGCTACGCTCTGGACCTGATCAGAGGTGGGTCAGCGCGGGTTGGAGAGTAGCCCGCAAACGGCTGTTACTCACGGGCACGGAGTGCACCTAAGTGACGCTGAACGGTAAGACTAGCTACAAAGAAAGCGCGGAGGACGACCAGCACCGCTGGTACGCCTTTCATACGCGAGCCCGCCACGAGAAGCGCGTGGACTCGCGACTTCAGGACAGGGGCTTCGAGGTCTTTCTTCCCCTGGTCCCGCGTGAGCGTCAGTGGCACGACCGCAAGAAGATTGTCGAGTGGCCGCTCTTTCCCAGCTACGTGTTCGCGCGCGCGGCTTATGAGAGTCTGTTTCGCGCGCTGGACACGCCGGGCGTGGCCGGGGTGGTGCGGGTGGCCGGCCGGCCGGTGCCGGTTCCCGACGAGGACATAGAGAACGTGCGGCTCTTCACAGCGGCGATCGTGGAGACGGGGCAGGTCCCCGAGCCGGAGCCGCTGGTGGAGGAAGGGCAGCACGTTCGTGTCATCTCGGGTCCACTCGACGGTGTGGAAGGTCTGGTAGTCGAGCGCCGGGGACGAGGCAGGGCGCTCGTGCAGGTGGGTCTGAAGGCGATCGGACAGGGTTTGAAGGTGGAGGTAGCCAATACGGCGCTGCGAGTCATTCTCGCGAAAAACGGGCGAATGGAGTAGCGGCGATGGAGATCAAAGAACACTTGCCTGACGCTGAAGCCGCAGGATACGAGAACTCACGGCGCGGCTCACCGCTGCTCGGGCCCGGCGAGCTCTGGCTGTCACCCTCGTATTGGCGGGACAGGAACGTAGTCGTCACCGGAGGGGCCGGATTCCTTGGCTCTCACATCGTCGAGCGGCTTCGCGCGCTCGGCTGCCGCAATGTTACCGTTCCCCGCATCGAGGAGTACGACCTGACCCAGCTCGATGCCGTTCGGCGCCTGTACAAGGCGGCCCGACCGGACACGGTCATTCACCTGGCCGCCGTGGTGGGAGGGATCGGTGCCAACCGTAAGAATCCGGGCCGCTTCTTCTACGACAACATCATCATGGGGGTCCAGATGATCGAGGAGGGACGCAGGGTGGGCGTTGAGAAGTTCGTGCAATTGGGGACGATCTGTGCGTACCCGAAGTTCACGCCCGTTCCTTTCAAGGAAGAGGATCTTTGGAACGGGTATCCCGAAGAGACGAACGCGCCCTACGGCCTCGCCAAGAAGTCGCTGCTGGTACAGCTGCAGGCGTACCGCGAGCAGTACGGCTTCAACGGGATCTACTTGCTCCCGGTGAATCTCTACGGTCCCCGGGACAACTTCGATCCGGCCAGCAGCCACGTGATCCCCGCCTTGATTCGCAAGATGCTGGAGGCCAAGGAAGCGGGGCACACGGAGGTTTGGATCTGGGGGACGGGCCAGGCATCGCGGGAGTTCCTTTACGTGGGCGACTGTGCGCGGGCGGTTCTGTTGGCTGCGGAACACTACGACGGCGCGGAGCCGGTCAACCTCGGCACGGGCGCGGAGATCAAGATCAAGGAGCTGGCGGAGCTGATATCCGATCTGGTTGGCTTCAAGGGCCGGCTGGTCTATGACCCCACCCAACCGGACGGACAGCCGCGGCGCTGTCTGGATACCAGCAAGGCCCTGCAGCTGTTCGGGTTCAAGTCGCATGTTCCCTTCCGCGAGGGGCTGGAGCGGACGATCCGCTGGTACGAGGCTGAGAACGGCGACCTGGCCGCGGAGCCGAACGGCCTGGAGCTTCAGCGCCTGCCCGGCAGCTTTGAGGAATCCCATGACCGCGCGTAAGAAAGCTCTGGTGACCGGTATTACCGGGCAGGACGGCAGTTACCTCGCCGAGTTCCTGCTGGAGAAGGGGTACGACGTGCACGGAATCATCCGGCGCAGCTCGAGCTTCAACACCAGCCGGATCGATCACCTGTATCGGGACCCGCACGATCCCGAGGCGCGGCTCCTCCTCCATTATGGCGACCTCGACGATGCGAGCGTCCTGAACCGTTTGTTGAGGGAGATCGAGCCGGACGAGATATACAACCTCGGTGCGCAGAGTCACGTGCGGACCAGCTTCGACCTTCCCGAGTATACGGCGGACGTGACGGGCCTGGGAGTCGTCAGGCTGCTAGAGGCCATGCGACATACCGGGATCACGCCGCGCTTCTATCAGGCGAGCTCGTCGGAGCTGTTCGGCAAAGTAGTGGAGGTGCCGCAGCGCGAGACGACGCCCTTCTACCCGCGCTCCCCATACGCTTGCGCCAAGGCGTACGGGTTCTACGTGACGCGCAACTATCGTGAGGCGTACGGCTTCTTCGCGGTCAACGGAATTCTTTTCAACCACGAGAGCCCGAGACGGGGCGAGACGTTCGTGACCCGCAAGATCACGCGGGCGGCCACTCGGATAAAGCTGGGGCTGCAGGACCGCCTTTACCTCGGCAATCTCGAGGCGCGCCGCGACTGGGGCTACGCGCCCGAGTTCGTGGAGGCGATGTGGATGATGCTCCAGGCGGACGAGCCGGACGACTATGTCATCGCGACAGGCGAAACCCACTCGGTGAAGGAGTTCGTGGAGGAAGCGTTCGGTCTGCTGGACCTCGACTGGCAGGAGTATGTCGAGATCGATCCGCGCTACTGTCGGCCTTCGGAGGTGGATCTCCTCATCGGCGACGCGAGCAAGGCGCGGGAGCGGCTCGGCTGGGCTCCGCAGGTGACGTTCAAGGAACTCGCGGGAATCATGGTGGAAGCCGACCTGGAGTTGGCTCACCGCGAGGCGCACGGTCAAAGCTACAACCCGAGCGAGAGCGAACGTTTGTCGGAGTTGAACGAAGCGGCGAGCGCCTAGGCAAAGCGCCTGGCCTTAATCGAAACAAGGATAGACTATGAAACCCATCGCGCTGATTACGGGCGGCGCCGGCTTTATCGGATCCCACCTGGCCGAGACTCTCCTCGAGCGAGGCTGGGCCGTTGAGGTCATCGACGACCTCTCTACGGGCAGCATCGACAACATCGCGCATCTCAAGGATCACGAGAGCTTCGAGTACACGATCGAGGACGTCATGAACCGGCCGGTGCTGGCGGAGCTGGTGGACAGGGCAACGGTCGTGTACCACCTGGCGGCGACGGTCGGGGTGAGACTGATCGTCGAGCAGCCGGTTCTCACGATCGAGACAAACATCAAGGCTACGGAGCTGGTCCTCGAGCTCACGGCGAAGAAGGGCAAACCGACCTTGATAGCGTCTACATCCGAGGTGTACGGGAAGCTGAGCCGCGGAATGTTCCAGGAAGATGACGACGTTGTCCTCGGACCGACGTCCCGGGCTCGCTGGTGCTACGCCGCATCCAAGATGATCGATGAATTCCTCGCTATCGCCTATGCGCGGGAGCGAGGCCTGCCGGCATCGGTCGTGAGGATCTTCAATACGATCGGGCCTCGGCAGACGGGCCAGTACGGCATGGTCGTGCCGCGGTTCGTGAAACAGGCGCTCTCGGGGCAGCCGATCACTGTGTACAGCGACGGCAGCCAGCGGCGTTCCTTCACCTGGGTAGGTGATACCGTGTCGGCGCTGATGGGACTGATTCAGCGTGAAACTGCGTGGGGCCGGGTGTTCAACGTCGGGCACACCAAGGAGATCTCCATCCTGGACCTGGCCAGGCTGGTGCGGGACATGACGCGGAGTGACTCGGAGATCGAGTTCATTCCGTTCGAGACGGCCTACGGACCGGGGTTCGAGGACATCGAGAGTCGGCTCCCGGACATCTCGAGGTTGCAGAGCGAGATAGACTATCAGCCGAGCCGCGACTTGTCCGACATGATCGAGGAGATCATCGCCTATCACCGGGCGCGTTCCGTAGGCAGCTGCGTCGCGCAGCCGGAGCTCGCTCGTTCCTGATGCGCACTCGGCGTGTAACTCCAACCTTGCTCCATCGGACCCAGGCGAATGACTGAAGCACTGTCCATCGCGCAGGACGCCTCGGCAACGCAGAGCCGCGATGCGGAGCGGACCCTGCGGATCGAGCCCTCGCGCGGATGGGTCGGCCTGAAGCTGAAGGAGCTATGGGAGTATAGAGAACTCCTCTATTTCCTGACCTGGCGCGATATCAAGGTCCGCTACAAGCAGACCGTGTTAGGGGCCACCTGGGCCATCATCCAGCCGTTCTTCACGATGGTCGTCTTCAGCCTGTTCTTCGGGAAGCTGGCCAAGGTTCCGTCGGATGGGATTCCCTATCCGCTGTTCAGCTACGCGGCGCTGGTCCCGTGGACCTTCTTCGCCTTCGGGCTAGGCCACTCGTCGAACAGCTTGGTCGGGAGCGCCAATCTCATCAAGAAGATCTACTTCCCGCGGCTCGTCGTGCCCATCGCGAGTGTCCTGTCGGGGTTCGTGGACTTCATACTCGCGTTCGTCGTGCTGTTGGCGATGATGGTCTATCCGTTCCGCGTGATGCCGACGAGCAACGTGATCTGGCTGCCGTTCCTGTTACTGCTCGCATTCGTCACTTCGCTCGGCGTCGGCCTGTGGTTGTCGGCGCTCAATGTCCAGTTCCGGGACGTTCGCTACATCATCCCATTCCTGACTCAGTTCTGGCTGTTCGCGACGCCGATCGCGTATCCGAGTAGCCTGCTCAGCGAACCGTGGCGCACTATTTACGGCATCAACCCGATGGTGGGGGTAGTGGAAGGGTTCCGTTGGGCGTTGCTTGGGACGGACACAGCGCCGGGGCCGATCATCATCGTCTCGTCCATCGCCGCGCTGGCGATCTTCATAGGCGGCGCCTTCTACTTCCGGCGCATGGAGAAAACCTTCGCCGATGTGGTCTGAGGTGAGCTCATGAGCGAAACGGTCATCAAGGTCGAAGGGCTCGGGAAGAAATACCACATCGGGGCGCGGCAGACGCGGCGATACCGCACGCTGCGTGACAGCCTGACCAATGCGGTGGTGGCTCCGTTCCGCCGCGCCTCCAAGCTCCTCCGTGGCCACGCTACGGGCGCGGCCGAGCTGGATGAGGAGATATGGGCTCTGAAAGACGTATCGTTCGAGATCAAGCGGGGCGAGGTCGTTGGCATCATCGGTCGGAACGGCGCCGGGAAGAGCACATTGCTGAAGGTGCTCTCGCGCATCACCGATCCGACCGAGGGATACGCCGAGATCACGGGGCGTGTCGGCTCGCTGCTGGAAGTGGGCACGGGCTTCCACCCGGAGCTCACCGGTAGGGAGAACGTCTATCTCAACGGCGCCATCCTGGGGATGAAGCGGGGGGAGATCGATCGGAAGTTCGATCAGATCGTGGAGTTCGCGGAGATCGACAGGTTCATCGATACGCCGGTTAAGCACTACTCCACCGGGATGGCGCTGAGGCTGGCTTTCGGTGTGGCAGCGCACCTCGAGCCGGAGATACTCCTTGTGGACGAGGTGCTGGCGGTTGGGGACGCCTCATTCCAGCGCAAGTGTCTGGGAAAGATGGAGGAGGTGGCTCAGACCGGGCGAACGGTACTGTTTGTGAGCCACAATATGGGGGTCATCACAGAGCTTTGCGGGCGCTGCTACCTGATCGAGGACGGTCGGATCGCCATGACGGGGCGAGCGCCGGACGTGGTGGCTGCCTATCTGTCCGGGGGAGTGGAAACTTCCGGAACGTGGCAGCGCAGCGAGGCTCAGTCCGCCGCATCCGAGTCGGAGCTCGATGTCGTGGTCGAGTCGATACGCGTCCTTTCCGACGAGGGCGAGCCGACGGCGCTCGTGCCGTTCAACCGCTCGTTCCAGGTGGCGATCAGCTACAAGGTGGTCAAGCCGGTCCGGGACCTGGTCGTACTCTGCGGTGTCACCAACGATCTCGGCGTCCACGTCTGGACGTCTTACGACACCGACACAACGGATTGGGCGGGTCGAACGCGTGACTCTGGATCGTATGTATCCACTTGTTCGGTGCCTGCCGGGCTGCTCAGGCCGGGTCGCTACCACCTCTCGGCGTGCGCCTTGATCCCACGTATCAGGATAATCGAGCCGCTCTCCCGCATCATGGCCTTCGACATCACTAGCGTCGGATATGGATTCGACCCGGAACGCCACGGCGCAATCACACCGTCGCTGGAGTGGAAGGTGATGCGCAATGGGCAGGTGACCCGCCAGGCCGGCTCTACCGCCGACTCTGAGACACCGGCTGATCGGATCGACTCCGAAGAATGCACGAGAGCATAGACCTCTCGGTTGTAGTCCCCTGCTACAACGCTGCTGAGACCATCGGCCTGCAGCTCGACGCGCTCGCCCGCCAGCGCTGGTCGGGGTCGTGGGAGGTGATCGTGGCCGACAACGGCTCCCGCGATGCCAGCGCATCGATCGCGGCGGAACACGGAAAACGGATTGCCAGGTTCCGGCTTCTGGATGCATCGGGCCGTCGAGGGTCCGGTCATGCCCGCAACGTCGGTGCGAATGCCGCTTTCGGCGATCTGCTTGTGTTCTGTGATGCGGACGACGTCGTGGACCCCGATTGGATGGGGAATATGGCGGCGGTGCTCTCGAAGCACCGGTTCGCGGCGTCGCGCCTGGAGTGCGGAACGATCAACCCCCCGTGGCTTCTCAGGGCACGGGGAAACCCGCAGCGGGACGGCGTACAAGTTCTTTCCTACCC
>FXBF010000498.1_pt1 | contig 13582 bp, 10 predicted proteins | sample 5335321 | NCBI WGS metagenome assembly FXBF01 (sample SAMEA103928391, study PRJEB20085) | sediment metagenome | isolation source: sediment | reverse complement strand
CAGGAGGGGATCACGGGGCTCAACGTGGGCGGGCTGGCTTCGGTGGCACAGGGCCCGATCCGCGGCGTGAGCCTGAGTCTCCTTGCACTGGTCTCGCAGGAGGGGCTTGCCGGAATCAACCTGGCTGGCCTGGCCACGGTCGCCGAGGGGCGGATTGAGGGTCTCACGGTCGGCGGACTCGCGGTCGTCTCGGAGGAGTCTATCCGTGGCCTGGCCGTCGGCGGTCTGGCCGTGGTCAACAGCGATGAGATCGCGGGTATGGCGCTGAGCGTGGGCGTGGTCGAGACCGGGGACTACATCCGCGGGCTGGCCCTCGCCGGGTACAAGGTTGAAAGCTGGGCTTTCGAGGGCGTATCGCTGGCCGTCATCCGCACCAAGACTCGGAGCCTGACCGGTTTGTCCATAGCCGGGTACAACCAGGTGAAAGGGCGACAGGAGGGCCTCAGCATCGGGTTGTACAACAGGGCGCGCGTTCTCACTGGAATCCAGATCGGCTTGCTGAACTACGTGGGCAACAACCCTCCGTGGCTGCGATACCTTCCGCTCCTCAACCTGCACTTCGACTGATGTGACACGATCCGGCCTGGCTAGTATTTTCCGGCCATGAAAAATCGTCACAGGCTCGCGACCGCCGGGCGCAGCTTATGCCTTGCGTTCACAGTGCCGGTTGTTGCGGCGGCCGCTTCCGGCTGCAGCGAGCGATCAGAGGTGGCGGAAGACGACGGCTACGTCGAGCTGGGCGACCTCCCGGCGCTCCGTGCCCGCGGTGCCGTTCGGGCGTTGTCGCCGCGCGTCTCGGAAGCGGCGGGTCTGCCCCGGCAGGGGCACCTCGCCCGCCTGCGGATGTCATGCCGTTGCTGAGCAAGCGGGTTTACTTCAGTCGGGCCCGCTACCGCTACTGCCGCTGCCTCGAGCCCGTCCGTTACGTCCGTAGGATCGGCGACCGATACGGTGTGTACGAGGGGGCGGTTTGGGAGGGGTCGCGATGATGACCATCGCGCCTCTCCTACCGGAACACTGGGAAGGCGTCCGCGAGATCCACCTCGAGGGGATCGCCACGGGCGAAGCCACGTTCGAAACGGAGTCGGCCCCGGACTGGGAGACCTGGTCCGGCGAGCATCTCGAGTTCGGCCGCCTGGTGGCGATGATCGGCGACCGCGTCGTCGGTTGGGCTGCCCTGACTCGTGTGTCCGACCGTTGCGTCTACGCGGGCGTTGCCGAGGTGAGCGTCTACATCGGCGAGCATGCCCGCGGCCAGGGTGTTGGGTCAAAGCTCATACAGGCGCTGATCGAGGAGTCGGAGAAGCACGGTATCTGGACGTTGCAGGCCGGGGTGTTCGCTGAGAACGTCACCAGCATCGCCCTGCATGAGAAACTCGGCTTCCGGATCGTGGGCCGGCGCGAACGTCTGGGCGAACTGAAAGGGGAGTGGCGGGATGTGATGCTGTTGGAGCGCCGGAGCGACGTTGTCGGAATCGAGTAGCCCATGAAGTCGACGACTCTCGCACGCGCGGCGATCTCCGCGGTAGTCCTGGCGGCCCTACTTCACGTAGGGGCCCGGCGTACGGGCCCGCTCCCACCGCTGGGCGCTTTCCTCGATCCAGCCAATGGTGTGTGGGCAGTGGCCGCGGTTGCGGAGCTGACGGAGCGCGAAGCGCTGGCAATCCCCGGGCTCGGTGGCTCGGTCGAGGTCGTGTTCGACGATCGCGGCGTTCCGCACATCTTTGCTGCAACCTCGGAGGACGCGGCACGAGCGCTGGGCTACGTGGTCGCCCGTGATCGGCTCTTCCAGATGGAGATGCGCTGGCGCACGGTCGCAGGTCGCATGTCGGAGCTGCTGGGTGATGGCGCGCTAGGGTTCGATCAGCGCATGCGCGGGCTCGCACTGGCGTGGAGCGCCGAGCGCGACTTCGCGGAGATGGATCCGGCATCTCAGGTGGCCCGCGAGATCGCCGCGTACGCCGAGGGCGTCAACGCGTGGATCGATGGGTTGGGCCGGCGGGATATCCCGCTCGAGTACCGCCTCTTGGGTGCCCGGCCGTCGCTCTGGGATCCGGTCTATTCGTTGTACCTGCTCAAGTTGATGGGCTGGGATCTCACCTATGGGGTGCAGACAGACCTGCACCGGCTGCGCCTACAGGCTCGGGTGGGGAAGGAGGCGGCCTTAGCTCTCTCGCCGGTGAACAACCCTATACAGCAGCCGATCCAGCCAAACGGAGAGCGGGGACCGCGGTTCGACTTCGCGCCCCTTCCACCTCCCGGCGACCCGGATCCTGTAGCCGGGGAGATGGCGCGGGATCTCGGGCTCGCGCTCGGCCCGCTAGCGGATGACCCGGTGCATGAGAGCGAGTCCTCCTACCTCGCCAGCAACAACTGGGCGGTGTCGCCGGAACGGAGCGCGGCCGGATATGCCCTGCTCGCGGGCGACCCGCACCTCGAACTCACGCTGCCTTCCATCTGGTACGAGGCGCATCTGGTAGTCCCGGGTGTGCTGGACGCATACGGCGTCACGATCCCGAGTGTGCCCGTCATCATCATCGGCTTCAACCGCGACGTGGCCTGGAGCTTCACGAACACGGGTGCTGATGTTATTGACTACTACGAGGAAGAGCTCGATGTGCCGGCGGGCAAAGATCTCGAGCAGCCGACCCGCTACCAGATCGATGGCGAATGGCGGCCGCTGGAACAGAGGGTGGAAGAATATCGCGGGCGGCGAGGCAAGCTGCTGGGGGTGGATACGCTTCGCTTCACGCACCGCGGGCCTGTCTCCAGGCGTGGCGATCGCTGGCTATCCATGCGCTGGACCGTTCTGGAGCGAGGAGCGGAGTTGGACGCGCTTTGGGCCGCGGCGCGTGCGTCGAGCGTCGAAGAGTGGTTGGAAGCGATGGAGCCGTTCTCCGCGCCGGCCCAGACCGGTATCGTCGCCGACCGCGACGGAACCATCGCCATCCGCTCTACCGGGAGATTCCCGCTGCATCCGGATGGGAGTGGGCTTCAAGTGCAGGATGGCCGCGAGAGCGCAAGCGACTGGACGGGTTACTGGCCGCTCGACCGCTACCCGTTCTCGATCAGGCCGCGGCAGGGGTATCTGGCCTCGGCGAATCAGCAGCCCATCGACCCCGAAGTGGACGATACGTATCTGGGGGCGAATTGGCCGACGCCCTGGCGCGCAATTCAGATCAATGCACTGCTCGCGGCTGACTCGGCGGTGACTCCCGATGCGATGCGTCGCTTTCAGACGGATCCGGGGAACGCGCGGGCGGACTATTTCATGCCTTTCTTCCTTGACGCGGTGAGCCGGACGGCTGAAGCAGAGGAGATCGACTCGCGAGCCGAAGAGGCTGCGCGCCTGCTGACGGAGTGGGATCGCCGTTACACGAAGGACAACACCCGCGCGGTTCTCTTCGAGTTGGCGATGGACGAGCTGGTTGACGGGACCTGGGATGAGTTGTACGTGCCGGCCGACGGGGACGGCAAGGCCCGCCGCGTCTTCACGCCGACCTTCGCTGTGCTGGCCATTCTGTTGAGCGATCCGCACAGCGTGTGGTGGGACGACACGCGGACCGTCGAAGTGGTCGAAGACCGAGATGACGTCCTCATCGCCAGCCTCGCTGCGGCGCTTGAGACGGCGAAGGCGCAGCACGGCGAGCCGGACGGCGGCGGCTGGCGCTGGGATCGCGTCCGAAATACCAACATCTACCATCTACTCGGCCTGGAATCGCTGTCGGTCCTCGGTCTTCCCATTCAAGGCGGCCCCGGAAGTCTCAACCCATCGAGCGGTCGGGGGATCTTCGGCGCGAGCTGGAGGATGGTCGTGCAGCTGGGGCCCGAGGTCGAAGCGTGGAGCATCTATCCAGGCGGCCAATCGGGCAATCCCGTCAGCTCGCGCTACATCGATCGGGTCGACAGGTGGGTTGAAGGTAAGCTCGACCCTGTTCTCTTCCCGCGCTCGCCGTCGGATCTCGACGCCGCGCGGACTGCTTCCATCCTCGAGCTCAACCCGGAGCGCTGAGCCATGAGATCGATGATTCTCTGGTTCGTCCTGTTGGTGGTTTTCGCGCTGGCCACGGCCGCTCTGGGTTGGTGGACGGTTCCTATCGTAGCCGCCGCCTGGGGGCTGACGAGGCCTTCCGGGAGTAGTGGCTGGTGGACGGCCGCCCTCGCCGCCTCGGTTTCCTGGGCGGCACTGCTGGCCGCGACCGCGATGCGTGGGCCGGTGGTTGAGCTCGCCAGCGTCGTCGGAGGTATCTTCGAGCTGCCCGGGTTCGCGATGATCGTTCTCAGCTTGATCTTCCCAGCGCTCCTGGCAGGAAGCGCGGCGGAGTTGTCGGCAGTTCTGCGCACGGCCCTGGTTCGATCCAGGCAGCCGGCGAGGTGAGTTCGACCAGGACTGTACGACTTCGCGCGGTCGGCAGATGGTACCGGGCAACGTCGACGGCAGGTGGACGTGGCCGCTGAACACGTTGGCTGAGCTGGGCGCAGGAATAGAATCAAGCGGCCAAGAAACGGAGCTCGCAGAATGACCCCGACCTCGAACGAAATAGACCGGTTCCGCAAGATCGTCCTGCTTCTGCTGGTGATCGGGATCTCGCTCGTCTTCCTCGAGATGATCCGCAGCTTCCTGGTGGCGATCCTGGTCGCTGCAATATTCGCCGGCTTGTCTAACCCCCTCTACAAGAAGTTGGTCAAGCTGTTCCGAGGGCGAAGGTCCCTGGCTTCCGTGGCCACAATACTGGTCGTGCTGGCGGCGATCGTGATACCGTTCATGTTCTTTCTGGGTATCGTCGCCACCGAAGCCGTCCAGGTCGCCCAAGGAGTGGCTCCTTGGGTCCAGCAGCAAATTAGGGAGCCGAACGAGCTGGACCGATTACTCCAGCGGATACCGTTCATCGGAATGGAGACGCTGGAACCCTACCAGGACCAGATCACGGCCAAGCTTGGAGAGCTGGCAGGCAGGCTTGGCACTTTCATCGTCAACGCTCTTGCAGCCACGACACGGGGCACCGCTGTCTTCTTCTTCATGTTGTTCATCATGCTGTATTCCATGTTCTTCTTCTTGAGAGACGGCCAGTCGATCCTGTCCAAGATACTCTACTACATGCCGCTCGCTCCCGAGCAGGAGGACCGCATGGTCGAGAGGTTCGTGTCGGTCACCCGCGCAACGATCAAGGGGACGCTGGTGATCGGCATCGTACAGGGTGGATTGGCAGGGCTCGCATTCGCCGTGGTGGGGATCCAGGGCGCCACGTTTTGGGGCACGATCATGGCGGTACTGTCCATTATACCCGGGGTCGGTACCGCTCTCGTATGGGTTCCGGCGGTCATCTACTTGGTTGCCGTCGGCCGTGCGGGTGCCGCCATCGGGCTGTTCATCTGGTCTGCCTTAGTCGTTGGCACCGTCGACAACGTTCTCAGGCCACGGCTGGTCGGGAAGGATACCCAGATGCCCGACTTGCTTATCCTGCTCGGCACCCTGGGCGGTCTGCTACTCTTCGGCGCGATCGGAATCGTCATCGGCCCGATCGTAGCCGCGCTGTTCGTCACCATCTGGGAAATCTACGGTGAGGCGTTCAAGGATTACCTGCCCGCGGTACAGGTTCCAACAGGAAAGGAAGAAGGTGAAGGCTAGAACCGCGCGGCGCGCTGGTCACGAGACGTCGGCTCGCGGATGGAGCGCTCCGGCGCGCCGCCGCGATCGTGACCATCTAGAGGCGAAGCAGCCGGGACGCGTTCCCGCCGAAGATCGCGAGCTTTTCTTCGTCTGAGATCGCGAGTTTCCCGATGCTCTCCACCATCGAATGAAGACTGCCGATCTGATGCGGATAGTCGCTGCCGGCCAACAGATGGTCGGCGCCCGCAAAGTCGATGGCGAACCGGAGCGCGTTCACGTCGAAGTTGACGGTGTCGTAGTAGAACTTCTTGAGATATTCGCTGGGCGGCTGCGTGATGTGTGCCCGACACTCCTCGAAGGCGTGGTAGCCTCGATCCAGCCGTTCGGCCAGGTAAGGGATCGCTCCGCCCAGGTGCGCCAGGACCCAGTTGACCCCGGGGAACCGCTCCACCACTCCGCTGAACACTAAACCGGCCGCGGCGAGCGTGGTATCGAAGGTGAACCCGACCAGCGGCATCAACCAGAAGTCGGTCATCGCTTCGACGCCCGCCGGGTAGGTGGGGTGGATGTAGAGCACGGCACCCAGCACCTCCGCTTTCTCATAAAGCGGCCAGAACCGCTCGTCGCTCAGCGCCAGGCCGTTGACGTTGCTGAACAGCATGAACCCTCTGAAGTCGAGCTCCTGAGTCGCCCGCTCCAGCTCGGTGACTGAGGCGGCGGGGTCGTTCAACGGTAGCGTCGCCAGGGCGGTGAAGCGCTCAGCGCGTTCCTGGACGATCGATGCCAGGGCATCGTTCACCATCCGCGCGAAACGAACGGCCAGATCCGGTGGGTGTACCTGCACGCCGGGAGAGGTGAACGTCAACACCTGCATGTCAATTCCTTCGTCGTCCAGTACGCCCTGCCTGAACTGGATGTCTCGGTGGCCCCGCACGGCGATATTGCGGTCTCCGGGCGAGTGCAGCACCGGGTTCCCCCGCGCGTCCACTGTCACGACGACGCTGCTCTCCGCCGACTGCAGCGCCTCGATATACTCCGGTGGGTAATAGTGGTTGTGAAAGTCAATGATCTTCACTGGTCAGCCTCTCCCAGGGTTGGGTGCTTCGCTCTCCAGATGTAGTAAACCGGTAGGCCCACGGCCACGAGAAGCAGGCCCGAGGCGCTCTCGACCGGGTCGGACACGATCTGGTTGAGTACGATGATCGCTGATGACATGGCGAAGACCGCCGGGACGACAGGATAGCCCCAGACCCTGTACGACGGCGAGTAACCCGGACGCCGGCGGAGCAGAAAGAGGCCCAAGGCCATCAGCCCGAAGAATATCCACTCCGTGTAGATGACGCGCGTGAACAGTGCGCGATACGTGCCGGTGGCCACCAGTACGGACGACCAGACAGCCTGGAGGATGATGGCACGATGGGGTGTCCGGTACTGCGGGTGGCTCTCGCCGAGCCAGCGGAACAGCAGTCCGTCCCGGGCCATCGAATAGTAGACCCTTGGGCCGGCCAGGATGATGCCGCTCAGGGCGCCGAAGGTGGAGAAGATCACCAGCCCGGATACCGCCGCGGCACCGCTTGCGCCCATAACGGCGGCGGCCGCGTCGGCGGCGACTCGCGTGGAGGACGCCACGGTCTGGAGCGGCAGGACGTGGAAGTAGACCGCATTGAGGGCGATGTAGGACGCGGTGACGATCAACGTGCCCAGCAGTAGCGCGCGCGGTATGGTCTTCTCGGGCCGTAGCGTCTCCCCGGCGGCGTAGGTCACCATGTGCCAGCCGCCGAAGGCGAAAAGGCCGGCTACGAGCGCGAGGGCGAACTCCCGCGCCGGCACATCCCCGAGGGGCAGGGCGCTGGTCGCCGCGGCCGGCACGGCGGAGCGTGGGCCCAATGCGAAGCCGAGAACGATGATCACGAGGATGGCGAAGACCTTCACTATCGTGAACGCCGTCTGGACAACGCTGCCCTGCTTGACGCCGAGATAGTTGATCCAGGAAAGGGCGAGTATTGCGCCGATGGCTACGCCGCGTGTGCCGGGGTCGCTCAGCGGAACGAAGTGACCCACGTAGCGGGCAAAGATGACCGCGATGGCGGCGATGATCCCCGAGTGCATGCTCCAGAACATCGCCCAGCCCCACAGGAAGCCGGGCGCAGGACCGAACTCTTGCTTCAGGAAGACATACACGCCACCGGTCTTGGGGAAGGCAGAGGCAAGTTCGGCCGTGACCAGCGCGCCAAAGAGCGTCAGCACACCGCATATCGCCCAGACCATGAACACCGCGGTCGTTGAGTTGACCTGCCCGGTGATCACCGAAGGCTGGACGAAGATGGAGGCACCGATGATGGTTCCGACCACCATCGCCGTCGCCTTCACGATTCCGATGGAGCGCCTGAGCTCCGAGTGGTTGGCGCCGGACAGCTGAGTCAGCCTTCGCAGCTTAAGAGGTCTTGGAGGCGATCTTGGCCCAAGTATCCCGCAGCGTGACCGTGCGGTTGAACACGAGAGCGCCCGGCTTCGAGTCCACGGGGTCGCTGATGAAGTAGCCGAGCCGCTCGAACTGGTAGCGTGTGCCGGGCGGATCTTCGGCGACGCTCGGTTCTATAAGTAATTCCCGTAGAGTCACTAACGAGTCTGGATTCAAGTTGAATGTGAAGTCTTTGCCTTCCGGCACATCGTCGGGATCTGGGGTTAGGAAGAGGCGGTCGTAGAGGCGCACCTCCGCCCGGAGAGCGTGGGCGGCCGAGACCCAGTGGAGGGTACCCCTCACCTTGCGGCCATCCGCCGGCGGGCCGGTGAGGGTGTCCGCGTCGTAGGTGCAGCGCAGTTCGACGACCTCGCCGGTCCCGGGATCTTTCACCACGTCCTCGCACCTGATGATGTAGGCGTGACGCAGTCGCACCTCGCGACCGGGTGACAAGCGGAAGAACTTTCTCGGCGGCTCTTCCATGAAATCCTCACGCTCGATGTAGATCTCCCGGGAGAACGGGAGCTTGCGGGTGCCCTCTTTCGGTATGTCGCGAGGCCAGTACGCGGCGTCGAGCCATTCGACCTGATCTTCCGGATAGTTCGTGACCACGAGCTTGAGTGAGCGCAGCACAGACAGCACCCGGGGCGCCCTCTGGTTCAGGTCGTTGCGGATGGCGTACTCCAACTTCCCGATGTCGACGCGGCTGTTCACCTTGTCGATCCCGATCATGTCGCAGAACGCGCGTATCGCCTCGGGCGTGACACCGCGCCGCCTCATCCCGGCGATGGTCGGCATGCGCGGGTCGTCCCAGCCGCTGACGTAGCCGCCCTCCACCAGGCGGCTGAGCTTTCGCTTGCTCAGCACCGTGTAGTCGAGATTGAGACGGGCGAATTCGGTCTGCCGGGGCCGCGGTGGTTTGATTCCCACGTTGTCGAGGACCCAATCGTAGAGCGCGCGGTTGTTCTCGAACTCGAGGGTGCAGAGCGAGTGGGTGATGTCCTCGATGGCATCGGACAGGCAGTGGGTGAAGTCGTAGAGCGGGTAGATGCACCACTCGTCGCCGCGGCGGTAGTGTGAGGCGTGGCGGATGCGGTAGAGCACGGGGTCCCGCATCAGCATGTTGGGGTGCGCCATATCGATTGTCGCTCGCAACACATGCTCGCCGTCGGCGAACTCGCCGTCGCGCATCCGCTCGAACAGGTCGAGGTTCTCCTCGACGGAGCGGCTGCGGTACGGGCTTTCTTTGCCGGGCCGCAGCACCGTGCCCCGGTTCTCGCGGATTTCCTCCTCGCTCTGACTGTCGATGTACGCCTTACCCTGCTCGATGAGGATCACGGCGTACTCGTACAGCTTCTCGAAGTAGTCGGAGGCGTGGAAGAGTTTGTCGCCCCAGTCGAAGCCGAGCCAGTGCACGTCCTCCTTTATCGACTCGACGTACTCGACGTCCTCGGTCTCCGGGTTGGTATCGTCGAAGCGCAGATGACAGATACCGCCCTCGTTCTCGAGAGCGATGCCGAAGTTGAGGCAGCACGACTTGGCGTGCCCGATGTGCAGGTAGCCGTTGGGCTCCGGCGGGAAACGGGTGACGACCCGGCCGCCGTACCTGCCTGTTTTCAGGTCAGCGGCGACTTTGGCGCGGATGAAGTCGGGTGGCGTCGGGCGGGCGGCCTTACGGTCGTCGCTTCCGGCGCTGGTACCGTTCTCGGTTACGACGGAGCGCTCCACGTCGTCGAATCTATTAATCAGCCGCCGAACGAGTAGACCAGCCCGACCTTGAGGCCGCCTGTGTAGTCGGTGCCGCCGCTACCATCGATGGTTTCCCCGTTGAGCTCGATGTCGCTGAACGGCGCGACGCCGAAGATCAGGTAGGCATCGAAGGCCAGCCGGTCCGTGAGACGCGCCAGGATGCCAAAGAGGCCGGAGAAGTTCCAGCCGTCACCGCGAAACTCGAGAGGCGTGTCGGGCACTACCTGAGTATCGAGGGACTGATTGATGTATGCCACACGCCCACCGACGTACGGTGCGATGCTCCGGGCGTTCATCTCGAGCACCAGTCGCCCATCCGCGAAGATCCCCCATACGGTTCGATCGTCGCTGACCTGGTCGACGCTGACGAAGCCATAGTTGGCGCCGCCGGTGACCTGAATTCCGCTGGGCCAGGTGTAGCGCAGCGAGCCCTCGACGTTGCCTCCCCATTCCCGCTTGTCGATCTCGGGGCTCAAGGTTATGACGCCGCCGCCGCCGCCGACGCCGAAGCCCGGCGGCACGACATCTTGCGCAGCCGCGTCACTCGAGAATACGGCTAGGCCGCCGGCGATCAGAAAGCCGAGCTGAATGAATCTGCCAGACATGTCCCGTGTATCCCTGTTTTTTTTGCTTTACCGTTCTAAGTGGGAACCCCGTTCTGAATCACGTACTCCATCGCATCGATGAACCTGTCCAGCTCCTGCGTTGTCGTGTAGACGCTGGGTGAGACGCGCAGGCCGGGGGCTTCTTCGTGGCCGATGGGTGTAACGATGATCTTGTGCTTTTGCCACAGCCAGGCAGTCAACTCACCCGGATCGACGCCATCGATCTCCACGTTGGCGATGCCAGTTGCGAAGCCGGGCTTGAGGCTGGTGTGCAGCCGCACCCGGTCATACTCCAGCAGCGGCTTCGCCCAGTAGTCCCGCAGGTAGATCAGGCGCGCCTGCTTCCGCTCGCCGCCGATGCCCTGATGGAAGGTGAGCGCCTCGGCGATGGCCAGGTGGTTGGCGGCGGGGTGGGTACCGATCTCCTCGAACTTGCGGATGTCGTCGTCCATTGGCTCGGAAGCGGCCATGAGCGGCCACACGTCCGCGATCTTGTCTCGCCGCACGTAGAGCAGGCCTGTGCCATGAGGCGCGAACAGCCACTTGTGCAGGCTGGCTGAGTAGTTGTCACAATTGAGATCGGAGAGCTTGAAGTCGAAGTGGGCCAGCGCTTGGGCGCCGTCCACGATGACCGTGACATCATACTTCCGCGCCATCTGGACCACTTCACGAGCCGGCAGGATCTGGCCCGTGAGGTTGATCATGTGGGACATGAGGATGAGTCGTGTCCGCGGCGTGATGTTCTCCTCGAACAGCGAGACGACTTCGGCGTTGTCCTCGGCCGGGACCGGGATCTGGAATAGCCGCATCACTATCCCTTCACGCCGCTCGCGCTGCTTGAAGGTAGTGAGCATGCGCCCGTAGTCCTGGGTGGTTGTGAGAACCTCGTCGCCGGGCCTCAGGTCGAAGCCGAACTGACAGATCTGCAGGCTCTCGGAGGCATTCCGCGTGAAGGCGATCTCTTCCGTGTCCACGCCCCATTGAGCCGCCATCCGCTGGCGCACGCCCTCGAGCTGCGGCTCCAGAATCCGCCACATGGTGTAAACCGGCGCCTCGTTGGAGTAATCGAGGTGCCGCTTCATCGACTCCTGAACCCAGGCGGGTGAGGGGCTCACCCCGGCGTTGTTCAGGTTGACCAGGCTGCGATCGACGGTGAACGCCCGGGCGACCTCGGCCCAGAAATCCTCATCGCCGGCGACTTCATCCGGCGAGCCGGGGTGCCTGGAGAGTTCCTCAGCGATGGCTGCCGCGTGGGAACGACGCAGCGGCATCAGCGGGACGCCAGCGGCAGCTGCGGCGGCCGGAAGGCCGATCGCGCCCAAGAAATCGCGGCGGGTATACACGGCAGCCCCTCCTTCCGGTATCGGTCAGTTCGTGGCCGTTTCGTCTTCCTGCGGCTTGCGCGGCATCATCTCGTCGCGCATGGCCAACTCGTATACCGTGGCTGCCACCACCACCGCCGCCTGCTTCAGGTCCTCGATGACGAGCCGCTCGTAGCGGTCGGCGAAGGTGTGGTGTGTCCGCGTGAAGTACTCGATGGGGTCTTGAATGAAGTTGAAGCTGGGGATGCCGACCCGGTCGAACGAGAGGTGGTCGGTCCCTCCGGTGCTACCGCGTTTGACGGCAACAACGCCCAAGTCCGTGAAAGGCCAGAGGATTTGCTCGAATACCGGGATCGCCGCCTCGTTCCCCTGGTCCCAGATTCCACGGATGCGGCCCGTGCCGTTGTCGACGTTTAGGTAGGCCGAGATCTCAGGCCACAACTCTTCGCGGTTCTCCAGCCAGCGCCGCGAGCCGAGCAAGCCCTGCTCCTCGGCGCTCCACAGCGCGATCCGCACGGTGCGGCGCATCTCCAGGTCGAGGGTCTTGAGGATCCGCGCTGCTTCCATAATGACGATCGATCCGGCGCCGTTGTCCGTCGCCCCCGTTCCGGAATACCACGAATCGAGGTGGGCGCCCAGCATCACGTACTCATCGGCCAGGTCCGTGCCCGGGATATCGCCCAACGTGTTGTACGCCTGCAGATCATCATCGAAGAACTCGTTCTTAGCATTGATCTCGAGCCGGACGGGGATACCGCGCTTAACGTTCCGGTAGATCTGTCCGTATTGCTCATGCGCGACGACCAGCTCGGGTCCGGGGATCGGGTTCTCGGGGTCACGGCCGGAGTTGTTACCCCAGACGCGGAGAATCCCGTATGTGTACGAGGACGGCGAGAGGATCGCGGCGACGCCCTCGTCCTTCAGGAAGGCCGAGATCGAGTCACGAAGCGCGCGAATCCGCCGGTACTCCGCCAGCCTACGCTGCCAAGCGTCCTCGTCACGTTCGCGTTCCTCCGGAGGCGCCAGCAGCTCTTCCAAAGGCCGCCGCAACGGCGACGGCTCCCACTCAGGCTCGATGACGTTGGGTTCCCGAGTCAGCACGAAGGCGCCTTTGAGCTGGCCTTGGTACTGCTGCAAGTCGGCGGTGCTGTCCACGTCGATGATGACCGCCGGCCCCGTGATCGTCCCCTTGGTGCTACCGGTCCAGGCCACCGGCAAAGCGCTGAGGATCTGGACGTAGGGCTCGAGGATGCGGCCGCTGTAGGACAGGTTCTCCCAGCCGCGACCGAACTCGCCCCAGGCCTCGACCACAACGTTCTGCAGCCCCCAGTCCTGCAGCGTCTTCGCCGCCCATTCGTTCGCCCTGAACATGCCCGGCGAGCCGGTTAGGCGCGGACCGATGACGTCGGTGAGGTAGCCGCCTAGCTCCTCGATCTGAGAGTGCTCCAACCCTTCTTCGCGGATGCTGCGAATGACGTCTAGGTCGACGCGCTCCTGAACGACTTGCGATGTGGCGATGGGCGCCGCCCAGAGCAGGGCTGCGCTCGCCAGCATCATCGTGCGAAGCAGTGATCGCATTACATGTCTCCTATTGTGCAGGTCCAAATGCTGCCGCTCCGAGTCCCGCTGGTCTGAAGCCGAATCGCCTCTAGATAGGTGTCTAGGTCGCGTGGCGCAACGGCATGGCTCTACCGTTGCAGGGCACGTGAATGAGCCTGATGATAAAGTCCGGCTTGTGCTGGGACCACAGGCAGGTTATCAGCAACCCACGCAAAAGCAAATAAGGAAGGAGAGAGCGGCATGCCAAGCGGGAAGGTTGTTTGGAATCGAGGAC
>FXBF010000497.1_pt1 | contig 13602 bp, 14 predicted proteins | sample 5335321 | NCBI WGS metagenome assembly FXBF01 (sample SAMEA103928391, study PRJEB20085) | sediment metagenome | isolation source: sediment | reverse complement strand
CATCCCCGCCATCGTATTCTCGTATCCCGCCGTATTCGGTCTCGGCGGGTTGATGCCTCCGGGCAGTCTGGCGCTGCGTGCTGTCTGGGGTGTGTTAGGACTGCTGACGCTGCCGGTGATGTTCTACTCCGGGCTGCATTTCTACCGCGGCCTCTGGGCAGCCGTGAAGCACCGCAGCGCGGACATGAACACGTTGATTGCAGTCGGCATCACGGCGGCCTGGGCGTATTCCAGCTCTGCTGTGCTGATCCCCTCCCTCTTCCCCGCGGCCGAGCTTGCGGAGGTTTTCTACGATGTCACCGCCGTAGTGGTGGCGCTGGTCCTCTTGGGCCAAGCGTTGGAAGTCCGCGCGCGCGGACGTTCGTTGGAGGCGATCCGCAAGTTGATAGGACTACAGCCGAGAACGGCACGGGTAATCCGGGACGGCCACGAAATCGAGATCCCGTTTGAGGAGGTCGTTGTCGGGGACGTCGCCCTCGTGCGGCCGGGCGAGAAGATCCCTGTGGACGGCGACATCGTCGATGGGGCCTCGGCGGTCGATGAGTCGATGGTGACAGGCGAATCGCTGCCGGTGGAGAAGCGGCTTGGCGATCCGGTCATCGGCGCCACGCTCAACAAGACGGGAAGCTTTAAGTTCCGAGCAACGAAGGTCGGCAAGGATACCGTGCTGAGCCAGATCATTCGCATGGTGGAGGATGCGCAGGGATCAAAGGCTCCTATTCAGCGCACAGTGGATGTCGTTTCCAGCTATTTCACACCGGCTGTCATGATCCTGGCTATCCTCGGGCTCATGGTCTGGTACACCTTCGGGCCGGAGCCGGCCGTGGTGTACGCGCTCATCGTCTTCGTCACTGTGCTCATAATCGCTTGCCCGTGCGCCCTCGGTCTCGCGACACCCACGTCACTCATGGTGGGCATTGGGAAGGGCGCAGAGCATGGAATTCTCATTCGTTCGGGAATCGCGTTGGAAGCTGCTCACAAGTTGAATACGATCGTGCTAGACAAGACGGGCACGATTACAAAGGGCGAGCCGTCGGTCACCGATGTGGTTGCCGTAGACGGGGATGAGGCCACCGTCTTGAGGCTGGCCGCGAGTGTTGAACGCAGCTCCGAGCATCCGCTAGGCGAGGCCATCGTGAAGGGCGCGCAGGCGCGGGGTCTCGAACTCGGCGAGACGGCGGTCTTCCAGGCCTTGCCTGGGCGAGGCGTGCAGGCCGAGGTCGAAGGCCGCGAGGTGCTGCTCGGCAATATTCGTCTGATGGAGGAGCGGGAGTATGCAGTGGGGACCTTGGCCGAGGCGGCGGAGCAGCTCGCGGAGGCGGGTAAGACCCCGATGTTTGTGGCTGTGGAGGGCGAAGTCGTCGGCATCGTCGCTGTTGCGGACACGCTGAAGGAGGATTCGGCGGCCGCGATCGCGACGCTCAAGGGGATGAGCCTCGAGGTAGTCATGCTCACAGGTGACAACCAGCGCACAGCTAGGGCTATAGCCAAGCAGGTCGGCGTGGACCGGGTTGTGGCGGAGATCCTCCCGGAGGCGAAGGCCGAGCAGGTGCACCTCCTACAGGCTGAGGGGGCGCGGGTGGCCATGGTCGGCGACGGGATCAACGACGCCCCCGCACTGATGCAGGCGGATATAGGTATCGCTATGGGGACGGGGACCGATGTGGCCATAGAGGCTGCGGACATAACGCTGGTGAAAGGTAGCCTGAGGGGTGTGGTTACTGCGATACAGCTGAGCCGCGGGACCATGCGCAATATCAAGCAAAACCTCTTTGGTGCGTTCATCTACAACATACTGGGGCTGCCACTAGCAGCCGGCGTTCTATATCCCGCATTCGGCGTCCTGCTTTCCCCGTTAATCGCGGCCGCCGCTATGGCATTCAGCTCGGTCACCGTGGTCAGCAACGCCAACCGCCTGAGGCGGTTCGTGCCAAGGGGTGTGTAAAGCGATGCGACTAGATGTGGTTTTGGTGAACGCCATCGGCGCGGCCACCATCGGGGCCATCGTTTGGTACTTCTGGTTATCGAGAGGACGCGGTGTCAGGGCTGCGCTCAAGGACGGTTGGCAGGGCGCACTCGTCGTCGTGAAGGGCGGCTATACGCCCGACACGATTGTGTTGAGACGAGGCCGTCCCGCTCGCCTACTGTTCCGCAGGGAGGAATCGGCACTTTGCAGTGAGCGAGTCGTGCTCGCTGCGTTCAACAGAAGCGCGCTGCTGCCTGAGGGCGAAGAAATCCCGATCGACTTCGTGCCGACGGAACGGGGCGAGTATCCGTTCACGTGCCAGATGGGGATGCTCCGCGGTCGAATCATCGTGGAGTGACGAGTTGAGAACGCTTCGGTTACTGCAAAGTCTCAGCCTCGGTCTTATTCTTTGACAGAATCAAGGGTTTAGAATTCGACACTCCCGTTCAGGGGTGAGGCGCCAGACGGGCTACAACCACCTCAAGCGGAGCGGGCCGTTTCCCAAGCCGAGGGCGAAGCGGGACAGCTCGCCTATCTTCGATTGACGTCCGGACTGCCGATTCCGCCGGGGTATTACCTCCAGTGGTCGGGTCAGTACGAGTACATCCAACGCGCCAACGCGCGACTGCGGATCGTTGTGCCTGTCACGCAGAGCCTGATGGTGATGGTCTCCCTGCCGTTCCCACTTGTAGGAGGCGTCTGGTTGATGTGGTTGCTCGATTATAACATGAGCAATGCAGTGGGTATGGGCTTCATCGCCCTGGCCGGAGTCGCCGTTGAGATTGGAGTGGTGATGCTCGTCTGTCTGGACGAGGCGTTCCACCGGCGCGCCATACACGGAGAAGCGCTAACCCCCGCAGACCTTTTCGAGGCGGTGAAGGCGCCGGCGGGCGCGTACGTTCGGTGAGCGGCATGCTGTCGGCGACGCTGCTCACTCTCCTTGTCATTCCGGTTCTTTACAGTCTGTGACGCGAATGGCAGATTAAGCTGCGGCCAGCGGGGTCGATTTCGCATGAAGCGCTCGAGGACGTTCCGCTCGCGGGGTACTTCTGCTGCCGAGATGCAAGCGAGGAGCAGCGGTGGGTCGGAGTCGCGCCATGTACCGTGAACGGGTTCCCCTGAAAGCGAGTGGGAGAGCCCGGCGCTACGCCTGTTGGGACAGTAGGTCACAGGACGGGTCATACTGCCACGATTGCCCTCGGCATGTGGCAGTAGTGTCAACGATGCTTCTTGTTGTTGGTACACGCTTGTCCGCTTGTGAGGCGACGTGGCACATGGGTTGCTTGGCTCCTCTTGGCGGCCAAGCTCCGCTGCTCACGAAGCGGGGAGTGTTGACCTGCATTGTTCACGGCGGAGACGGAAACGGAGAGGGAATGACGTGGAGACTCTGCCGGTGGCTACCGAAGAGGAAGCCGCAGAGTACGAAGTGGAGTACACGTTCGGAGAAGCCGGTCTCTATGAGGAGCACGGAGAGATCGCGAGTGAGGATAGCGACTTCCACATCCCGGTGCTCCAGTCGATAGACGATAGCGAGACCGACGATGGCAACGATCACGGAGGGAACGGGCATGGCCACTAGGCATCGCACTCTTCATGCGATCTTGGCCGGGGCAGTGACGATCGGGCTCTTGGCACCGCCATTAAAGGCGCAGGACGATGGAAGTGAACGGATCGTCCCCACTAACAACACGGTGATCAGCGGCTACGGCACGGTGGGGTACTTCTATCGCACGCAGGGCGCTAAAGAGAACGCGTTTACCGCCAGTGTCAATCCGATTTTCCTCTTTCAGTTTCAGGACCGAATCCTGTTTGAGGCGGAATGGGAATTCGAGCTGGAGGAAGGAATAACCGAGACGGGGCTCGAGTATGCCCAGCTCGATTGGATCGTTAACGACAACCTGGTACTGGTGGGTGGTAAGTTCCTGCTCCCGTTTGGCACCTTCGGCGAGCGATACCACCCGAGCTGGATTAACGAGTTTCCCACGGGGCCACCGCTTTACGGTCACGATGTGACCGGTTTCGGCGCGGCACCTTTACTCCCGATTCTTGCGGATGTTGGTTTGATGGCAAGGGGAACGGTCAGGCCGGGCCAGTTTCAGATTGGCCTGAACGTCTATGGTGCGAACGGCCCTGCAGTTGAAGACGGCGGCGAAGAGATCCCCGAACTGGAGTTCCCGGCATCGTCGAGCGACAACAACACCAACAAAATGTTCGGAGGACGCCTCGATCTCTTGCTTCCGCCCTGGGTCGAGGTGAACCTATCGTTCTTCAACGGGGCCTATGACGAAGGGAACGTTTCGGATTTCACCGGGTGGAACGTAGCGGTCGAGGCACTCTGGACCGACTTCGGCCTGAGGGGGGAGTACATCCAGACACGGCAGGAGATCGAGAGGGCGGGCGGTTTTCCGACTCTGAGGCGTCATGGGCTCTATGCTCAACTTACCTACCGCTGGCAGGCGTGGCAGCCGGTGTTGCGCTGGACCCAGATCTTCGATGATCAGCTGGATGGCGAGGTGGTTGAGGACGGTGCCTGGCAGGCCGGCTTCGGTCTCGGCTACTCGTTAGGCCCATCGATCGCGCTCATAGCTGGATACGAGCTCAATCGCCCAGACGAACCGGAGATCGACAACGATCGGTTCGTCATTCACCTCGCCTTCGGCTTCTAGGGGGAGCGATGGATACACTAAAGAATCTCAGGTTGGATTGGGCGGCAGTGGTTGCTCTTGCGTTGCTCATGATAGCGCCGCCGCAGGCCGTCGCGCAGGAGAGTAATGCGATAGCCGAGGGCGCGCGCGTCTATGGTGAGACCTGCGGACTTTGCCACGACGCACGATCACCGCTCGAGCGGTCGGACCGCGATTGGGTGACAATCATCAATCACATGCGCGTTCGCGCCAACATGACTGGGGATCAGGTTCGAAACGTACTGGCATTCTTGCAGGCCACGAACACCGATCCCAGTGAACGCACACCTCTACCCGGCGGTGAGTCACCTGCTGCGGTGGGCCCCGGCGAGCAGCGGGCTGCTGGAGCAGCCGTGTCCAAGGATCCCGCGGTTATCGCGCGGGGGGAATCGCTCGTAGCGCAGAGAGCGTGCTTGGGCTGCCACGTGGTCGGCAAAGCGGGCGGTCAGATCGGGCCGACTCTGAACGGCGTCGTCAGCCGGCGGGGTGCGGACTACGTTCGAGACAAGATGGAAGATCCGACGTTCGATAACAAGACTTCGATGATGCCGAACTTCGGGTTGTCGGCGGAAGAAATCGCAGCCATCATGGCCTTCCTCGCGACTTTGAACGGCGAGTGAGCAGGGCGGACCTATTAGCGGGCGATAGCGCCCTTTGGCAAGGAGTCGGATGATGCGAATGATAACACTTTTTCTTCTGTCCGTGGTTTTGTTGGGTATGGGGGGCTGCAGTGGAAGTGGAGACAGAAGCGAAGATTCTTCGGCACAGTCGGCGGAGCCGCAGTCGCTTCTCGATCAGGAAAGACAACGCGCCGATTCACCGCTTAAGGCGGACCGTCTGCGGCACGACTTCGGATCTGTGCCTATCGACGGTGGCAACGTCGAGACGGAGTTTCAGGTCTCGAACAAAGGATCGAGCGCAGTACGGGTGGTGGGGATCTACACGTCGTGCGCCTGCACCACAGCCATGGTCGAGTTTGAGGAGGGCGTCAGGGCGGGCCCCTTCGGCATGCCGGGCCACGACGAGACTCAGACGGCCATTGACCGCGTGGTGGGCGCCGGAGAGAGCCTTCGCGTCACTGTCACCTTCGACCCTGCGTTTCACGGGCCTGAAGCGTTAGGAAAGGTCATGCGGGTCGTTACTTTTCATACCGAGGATGGCGGCGGCATTGGGCTCGAAATCTTGGCAGACGTTGTGAAGGCGTAGCCGTCTGACGTGTCACGTGAGTCCCGTGAACGTTTGTTAGTCGCTGATCGGGATGTTGACCCACTGCGTTTGCGGCCGTGTTGGCTCCGGCTCGGAGGCGAATGGAGATGATGAAAAAACACTGGGCGTATTGGTCCGGCGCCTTGCTGTTGATGTTCGCCGGCGGATTCCTCACTGGCTGCGGCGGAGGCACCGCTGACGAGGGCGAGCGCGAGGTGGCGATGGCGTCTCTCAAGGAGATGCCGGACGCAGTGAAGCGGTCGGCGGCTAACGTGCGGAAAGCCTATCAGTTCGCGGTCGCAAACCCCGAGGTATTGCAGGAAGTCCCCTGCTATTGCGGCTGCGGCGGCATGGGGCACACGTCGAACTACTCGTGCTACGTGAACGTCACCCAGGACGCCGCAAGGCAATTCGACGGCCACGCTCTGGGCTGCTCGATCTGCGTCGATATTGCTCTGGACGCCATGCGCATGCTCAAACAGGGCAAGAGCACTCCTGAGATTCGCCTGTATGTCGACGTGATCTATTCAAAGTACGGTCCGTCGAACATGCTGTAGCGGTCTTCAGCTGCTGACCGGAGCGGATGGGGCATGTGTGCGATGAAACGCAGCACACAGATAACCGTCACGGCACTTCTCGTGCTTGCAGTTTCAATGGTCGTCTTCCTGCCGGCTCCATCTCGTGCCTTCAAACCGGCCGAGCGAGTGTTCCGCATCGAGGCCAGCAGCTACGCGTATACCCCTTCAGAAATCTCGGTGAACCCTGGAGATCGGGTGACCATCGAGCTCACAGCCACGGATGTGGTTCACGGTCTGTATCTCGATGGCTATGATCTCTCTCTCAGCGCGGACCCCGGCCAGACGGCGCGCCTGAGTTTCGTCGCCGACCGGCCGGGGTCATTCCGTTTCCGCTGTTCGGTCACCTGCGGCCCGCTGCATCCCTTCATGATCGGGAAGTTGAGAGTCGGCCCGAATTGGCTGCTCTGGCGAGCGTTCGGGCTCGCGCTACTGGCGGCCCTGGCCGGGAACTGGTTGATCCGCACATGAAACGCGCCGACCTTGCCCGGTTCCCGGCGGCCAAAGCGCTGCTACGCAGCCGTTGGCCTCAATTCCTGGTCACCGCAATGGCACTGGGCGGTTTCGTCCTCGCGATTGTAGCCGGACTGGCTGGCACACCCGTTGGCAGTCGGAATTTCAGCGTCGTTATGGTGTGGATCGCATGGTGGGCGTTGTTGATCCTGATCACTGTGCCTTTGTTGGGCCGCGGCTGGTGCAGTATTTGTCCGATCCCTGCGCCCGGGGAATGGCTGCAACGCGGGGCCGTGCTGGGTCCGGCCGGGAGTGGCTGGGGGTTGGGCCGCCGCTGGCCAAAGGCGCTACGCAACATTTGGCTGCAAAACGCGGCGTTTCTGATCCTCGCTCTCTTCGCCGTGGTGGTCCTTACTCAACCGCTAATCACGGCAGTCCTTCTGCTATCGCTCATAATCATCTCGGTCGCGACAAGTCTGGTCTTCGAACGACGTGCCTTCTGCCGCTACCTCTGCCCGGTGGGTGGTTTCATCGGCCTGTATTCCCAGCTCGCACCAGTTGAGCTGCGAGTGAAAGACACAGCCGTTTGTGCTTCTCATAAAGTGAAGACTTGCTACACGGGAGACGAATCGGGCTATGGCTGTCCCTGGCAGGTGTTTCCTGCTGGCCTGGTTAAGAACATCAACTGCGGTCTGTGCTTCGAGTGCGTGCGAACGTGCCCATACGACAACATCGCGTTCAACCTGCGGGCGTTCGGCGCAGACTTGCTGCGACCGGGGGGCCGCAGACTGGACGAGGCGTTCAAAGCCCTCATCATGCTCGGTAGCGCTCTGATCTACATCGCTGTGATGTTGGGTCCGTGGGGAGCGCTAAAGTCCACGGCGTACGCGGTGGGCTCTCCAGCGTGGTTCGTATACGCCTTGGCCTTCCTCGGTTTCGTGCTGGTCCTGCTTCCGGGAATATTCTTCTTGGCCGTCCTGCTCGCGCGCTCGCTCCTGAGTTCGAAGCTTCCTGCCCGTAAGGCGTTTACTCACTTCGCCTATGCATTAACCCCGCTCGGCCTGGCCGCGTGGATCGCTTTCAGCCTGTCTTTCGTCTTCGCGAACCTGTCGTACGTCTGGCCCGTTCTGTCCGACCCCATGGGCTGGGGCTGGAATCTGATGGGCACCGCCGGCCTGGCGTGGACACCGTATCTCAGCGGCGCCGTCCCCGTTCTGCAGGTGGGTGTTCTTCTGGTTGGCTTGGTGTGGGCCAGCCTGACGGCTCGGCAGATCGCCAGCCAGATCGCCGGGGGCGCCCAGGCCGGTAGCCCCAGCATCTGGCAGGTGTGGCCGATTGCGGCTTTCTGCCTCATCGTGACGCTGGGCTTGCTTGCCCTGTTGGTAGGATGATGGGGTCGGAACGCGCTGCCCGTCTGTTCGTGCTCGCCCTCGTTGTTGGGCTTCCCATCGCCCTACTCGTTGCTCGTCACGGGGGACCGAATGCCTCCGCCCGCCACAACATTGAGATCCACGGCAGGATGCCCGAGGACGGCGGCGGCTGGACTCCCAGCGACCTGGCGGCTTCAGTGGGCGAACCGCTTCATCTACGATTGACCTCCGACGACGTGATGCACGGTTTTGCCATAGGTCGTGTCGACGTGCCCGCGGTCGACGTGAAGCCGGGCGAAGTCAGCGAGTTCACAGTTACTTTCAGCCGGCCGGGCAAGTATGTCTTCTACTGCACGCGCTGGTGCGGCCCGGACCACTGGCGTATGCGTGGGAACATTGAAGTGGAAGGGGTCTACAGCGAGCCGGATCTTGCTGACCCTCCGCTGTATATGTCACTCGGTCTCGAGTTGGACGCGCCTCACCCATCGAACGTCGTACCCCGGCTGGCGCCATCCGCTGAGCGCGGGGCAAAGCTCGGTGTGACTCTCGCTGATACCTACAGGAGCCGGGATTACTATCGCAGGCACAGCCCGGCGGAAATCTGGCGGTCCCTCCGCGCCAACCCCGCTACGATGGACCTCTCGGACACGGCAATCTGGGACTTGGTGGCATGGGTATGGCAGCTCAATACTACAACCGAAGCCCTGGAGGCAGGTAGGATGCTCTACGCCGCCAACTGCGCTGCCTGTCATGGAGAGGGCGGAGCCGGGGACGGCGTGATGGCAGCAGCTTTGGCGACAGATTCCCTCACGGCGCTGTCCTCGGGCGATTCCCTGACGGCGCTCGGGCACCGTACTACTACGCCCGCCAATTTTACTGACGCTGAGCGGATGCTCGGCGCAAGTCCCGCTTTGTTGCAGGGCAAGATCATCCGGGGTGGCATGGGCACAGGTATGCCTTATTGGGGACCGATATTCACTGACGCCGAGACTTGGGCGCTGGTTCAATACCTGTGGACTTTCCAGTATCAGACTTCAGATGCGGGAATTACTCGATTCTCTCCAGGCGGTCGAGCTCGTGCTCGTACTCCGTAAGCGTGAGCCGCCCCTCGACGAACCTCTGCTGGAGCTCCTGTAGCGGCGTGGCGCGACGTTCCCTCATCCTGGCGGGCTCCGCCTCATCACCCTTGCCATGCCGGAACGTCGCTGGGCGCATGAGCCGGTCGCGCGTGCGGTCTCCGTCGCCCAGCCGCCTGACGCGCGACTCCAGATCGGCGAGGCGGCGATCTCGCTCGTCGTCGCCGGAGTCCAGCTCACGCTGGCGGCCTCTGTAGCGGCGGACGCCCCAGCCGCACATCTTGCCGCAGCCGAAGAAGATGACGAGAAACAGAATCCAGAATCCGATGCCAAATTCCATGGCACTGCCTCCGTGCCCTAGCCGTTGCTCGCCGCCGCGCCCGGCCTGATTCCCTCGATCTCGCGAGTCGCCCCTTCCAGGATCTCTATCATCTTCTCCAGATCCTTGGGAGTCTCTGCCCAGCGAACACCGCGCTCGAACGTAACCTGAGCCAGCTTCCGGAACGAGCCGCTGAGATCGCGCATCTCCGTTCGGAAGAATCGGTCGGTGAACTCGCTTACGCGACTGAGGATGTCGTCAACCAGGTCGCCGTTCTCCTTCAGGAACTCGCGCCCCTCTTCGGTGATGGTGTAGACCTTCTTCCCCTCCTGCTCCTCACAGACCACGTAACCCTGATCCTCCAACATTTGCAGGGTGGGGTACACCGACCCCGGGCTGGCCGAGTAGCAGCCGCCGGATTCTTCCTCGAGCGCCCGCATCACCTCGTAGCCGTGCATCGGTTTCTTCGAGAGTAAGCGGAGGATGACGTACTTGAGGTCCCCGCGATCGAAGACGCGGAAGCCGAAGCCACGACGCCCGCTCCCGAAGGCGAAGCCCATGGGGCCGCAGAAAGCCGCGAAGCCCCCCAATCCGGAATCACGAGATCGTCTAGACATGGCTACTCCGCTGCAGCTAATGAGTCAGACCGGACCGGCCGGGCCAGTCTCGGGCCAGGCCGGGCACTATGGAGATATATCGGGCGACATATCGGACCGATATATCGGTAGGATATATCTAACGATATATCGGCTTGCTGTCAAGTTGAGGAGCTCTGCAGCTGCGTTAGCCTTCAGACTACACTTCTCTGCCTGTCCGCAGCGAGGGCCATTCATGACCCCCGGAGCCAGGGGACTCACGGTTCAGCGACGCGCAGGTCCCGGTTTAGTAGAAGAGGAACGCCGCCGCCAGGATTCCGTAGACCGCTAGCAGCTGTGCGCCCTCCAACCAGTTCGATTCGCCGTCCAGCGAGATCACCGTGACGACCCCCACGGCCAGCGCCACCGCGGTCACCTCGAAGGCGGTGAAGGCGAGGTCCATGGGGTTACCCAGGGCCAGAGAGAGGAAGACCATGAGCGGCGCGACGAACAGGGCCACTTGTGTGCTGGAGCCCACCGCGATCGCGAAGGAGAGGTCCATCTTGTTCTTCGCGGCCATCATCACCGCGGCCCCGTGCTCCGCCGCGTTGCCGACGATCGGGATGATGATGATGCCGATGAAGAGCTCGCTCACTCCGAGCTCGGCGATAGTCTCCTCGGTGACTCCCACCAGGATCTCCGACAGCCAGGCGACCAGAGCGGTGGCGACGACCAGGGTGATGATCGCTCTGCTGGCCGGCCAGGTCGGCGGGTCCTGCTCGCCCTCGGGCCGGAAGAGTTTGCGGTGGGTCCTGAGCGAGAAGAGCAGGCTGAGGAGGTAGACGGCGAGAAGCATCACGGCGACAAAGATGGACAGCCGTTCCAGCGTCGCAAAATCGCCGGCTGGGTGGGTGAAATCGAACAGCGCCGGTACGACCAGGCCCACGACCGCGAGCGTGAGCAGGGCGACGTTCATGCCGGCCGCTTGCCGGTTGAATGACTGGGTCTGGTGCTTGAGGCCGCCGGCAAGCAGTGAGAGCCCCAGGATGAGCAGCAGGTTGCCGATGATGGAGCCGGTGAGTGACGCCTTCACCAACTCGATCAACCCCGCCCTGAGGGCGAAGATCCCGATGATGAGCTCCGCCGCGTTCCCCAACGTGGCGTTCAGCAGGCCACCGACCGTCGGTCCCGTGCGGGCGGCCAATTCTTCGGTGGCGAGCCCCATGAGGTGAGCGAGCGGTATGATCGCGGCTGCGCAGACGACGAAGATCAGTGCCGCCGGTGCGTCGATCATTTCCAGAGCGATCGCTGCCGGGACCAGAACGAGCGGAGCGAACCTGAGGAAGAGCATCACGCCTCGGAATCGGGGTGTCGCCAGCGCGCGCCGCGACCTTCCAACTCCACATCGGAAAAACTGTCCGGATGCAGGAGCGCGGCGAGGATCTCGACTCCGTCCACCACGCGTGGGCCGGAGCGATTGAAGTATGACGACGCGTCCACGACGAAGGCGCGGCCTTCACGGATGGCGCGGGGCGCTGTCTGCAGGAGATGGTCGCCATAGCGATCCGCATCCCGGCGCGCCGCCTCCAGCTTGTAACCGCACGGCATGATGAGCAGCACGTCGGGGTCGAGTTCCGAGAGGTCATCCCAGGTCGTTTGCTCGGATGGCCGTCCGCTCGATCCCTTCAAGTTTACACCCCCGGCGATCTCCACCATCTCGGGGACCCAGTGCCCGGGTACGAACGGTGGATCGAGCCACTCGAGCCCGAGCACGGTCGGCTGGCGCAGATCGGCTACGCGCTCGCGGACCCGACCCAGTCGAATGGAGAGCTCGACCATGTAGCGCTCGGCCCTCTCAGGTACATCTGCGGCTTCGCCTATCTGGCGTATCGTCTCCAGGATCCCGTCGATCGTGTGGGCGTCCAGCGAGAGCACCGCCGCGTCACTCCCAAGAGCCTCAACGGCTGCGTGCGCATCGGAGGCCGGTACCGCGCAGACATCGCACACTGCCTGGGTGAGCACCAGGTCCGGCCGGAGTTGCTGCAGCGCGTCCTCGTCGATCATGTAGACGCCGCCCGAGCTCTCCATCGCCTCGCGCACCGCCGCGTCAACCTCGCCGCTGCTGAGCCCGCTCGGGTCGAATCGGGGGCGCGTAACGCGCGGTCGATCCAGTACCTCAGGCGGATAGTCGCATTCGTGCGAGATCGCGACGATGCCGTCGCCCAGTCCGAGCGCCCAGGCGATCTCCGTTCCGCTGGCGAGTAATGACGCGATTCTCATCTGCATTGCCTCGCGGCACGATACAGCCCGCCAGCGTCGAGTTCAAGTAAGACCGTGTGGCGACTTCCAGATGGTGAGCCGTGACGTGTCCTGGCGACACGTCACGAGGGTCGGAGCTACACACACAGTCTGTGTGCCCTGGCTCACCGACATCCCCCGCTAGCCTAATAGAACGTGCCATCGCGGTCATTCGCTCTGCGGCACAATGCGTGCCCTCGGTTTGTTCAGAAGGGTGGTGACGTGGTGATTGTGAGGTACGAACCTTATGGCGGTTCGTTGCGTCTAATTAGTACGGAGGGTATTAACTCGTTAGGCCCCACCTCCGCAACGAACCTGTTGGGAAACGGGGCCGCTGGACGCGCCGTAAGCAGTCATACAGTCGGGAGCGCGCATTGATGTTGGGCTTATCGGGCTTCGCGACTGCGACGGCGCAGCAGGAAGGAGGTTCCGCCATGTTAAGGACAACCTCCCGCACTCTTGCAACAGTGCTGGCCGTTGTGCTGCTGCTTGCCGCAGCCGCACCGGCGTCAGCGCAGAAGGCGAAGAGATCGAACCGGCGCAGTAAGCCGAGTGCCACGCATGTCGGTTCGAGCGCAAAGGTGAAGCGGGTCGCACCGCCGCGCTCTCGTTCCGTCAGAACGACGGCGGGAACGGTGAAGTCCAGGTCGGCCGCCAGGCCGACTGCTGCGCGCCAGACCGTGAGGGTCAAGCGTGTTCCAACGCCGAGGGAGCGGTCGCGCAATTCCATGCGTTCGGCGTTCAGCAGCAAGCGGACGGTGAGCGAGCTCAAGGGTACGGGCCGCGCAAGGACCCGCGACGTGGATCGAGAACGTTACGCCGACATGTTCCGGCGGCGGCCTGCCGATCGTCCGAATGGGCGGCCGGTGGATGACGGGCGGAATCGCCGCCCGCGTGATTCAAACCAGCGCGGTTATGACGGTGGTCATGGAGGAGGCTACGATAGCGGTTACGCCTACGGGTACCGGCGCGGCTATCACCGCGGCAACGCCCATGGCCACTACTACGGCCCGTACCGGGTATTCGGCTACAATTACGGCGGCTTCGGGTTCTACAACGGGCGCTGGCATTTCGCGATCG
>FXBF010000496.1_pt1 | contig 13627 bp, 13 predicted proteins | sample 5335321 | NCBI WGS metagenome assembly FXBF01 (sample SAMEA103928391, study PRJEB20085) | sediment metagenome | isolation source: sediment | reverse complement strand
GCATACGCCCGAGATCGTCTCCATCCCGGTCGAGCACCCGGCGGCCGACGGGCCCTACGGAGCGAAGGGGGTGGGCGAGATTACGAGCATACCCACCACGCCGGCGATCACCAACGCCATCTACCACGCATGCGGTGTGCGGATCAAATACCTGCCCGTCGATCAAGACTGGCTCGCGCTTGAACTAGCCGGGCTAAACGGCGGAAGTTAACATAACTACACATGAGCCAAATAAAGATTGGTGGACGCAGATAAGCATTCAGCCTGGACTGGCTCGGGCTTGACCTGGCCAGAGCAAGGTCGGAGTTCAAACAAGTGAATACAATAGGATAAAGATCGATGGGCGGAGAGAGCTTTTGAGATGCTGATCCAGAACGCCAAGGTCATCACCTGGGGTGAACCCAACCAAATCCTCGAAGATTATGGCTTGCATATCGAGGGCGGTTTGATCCGTGAACTGGGCCCGACCCAGGAAATCGCCGCCAAGCATGCGGACGAGGAGAGCCTGGATGCCGCAGGCCAATATGTCATGCCGGGCAATATCTGTGCCCACACGCATTTCTACGGTGCATTCGCGCGCGGTATGGCGATTCCGGGGCGGGCACCGAAGGATTTCCCTGAGATCCTAGAAAGGCTCTGGTGGCCGCTAGATAAGGCCCTGACGGATGAGGATGTTCGCTATTCGGCGCTGGTATCAATGCTGGATGCCATCAAGCATGGCACGACCATGCTCATCGACCATCACGCCTCCCCGAATGCCATCGATGGCTCGCTGGACACCATCGGCGACTCCGTGGAGCAGGCAGGATTGCGAGCCGTGCTTTGCTATGAAGTCACCGATCGAGACGGGGAGCAAAAGGCTCAGGCCGGGATCGCAGAAAACGTCCGCTTCATACGGCGCTGTGATGCGGAGCAGCCTGCCGATGGCAGGCTGGCGGCGAGCTTTGGACTACATGCCAGCCTGACGCTATCGGACGAGACGCTGGACGCCTGTGCCGAGCGCGCACCGGCGGGGACCGGCTTCCACATCCATGTGGCAGAGCATGAGGCGGATGAATATGACAGCCAGAACAAGAGCGAGATGCGCGTGGTCGACCGGCTTGCAAAGCATGGTATCCTGAGCGAAAGCACGATCGTAGCCCATGCTGTGCACGTAGATACGCGTGAGATTGAATTACTCGCGGACAGCGGTAGCTGGGTGAGCCATCAGCCGCGATCGAACATGAATAACGCCGTCGGAGTAGCGGAAGTGGAATCGATGGTGCGCGCCGGCGTCAATGTTTGCCTGGGCAACGATGGCTTTTCGAATGCCATGTGGGAAGAGTGGAAGACCGCCTATCTGGTACACAAGGTGTGGCGGCGAGACCCACGGCGCATGGGCGGTGGGGATATCATCCAAATGGCCGTGCGCAACAATTCTGCTCTAGCAAGAAAATTCTTTCCAAGCGCGCCGGTTGGAGTAATCGAGCCCGGTGCGCATGCCGATCTGATCTTTGTCGATTACCATCCCACAACGCCACTGTCCGCTGACAATCTCCCCTGGCACATCCTGTTTGGCTTTCACGAATCCATGGTCACCACGACCATCGTGGCCGGCAATGTGCTGATGCGGGATCGGGAGCTTCTCACTCTGGACGAGGCGGAGATCACCGCCCACTCTCGGGCACTGGCGTCGGCCGTGTGGGATCGGTATCAGGGCAACGTGCCCATGGAGCATCTATGACCGATCGATTGATCCTGACCCTGGCAATACTTGGCGGAACCGGCAACGAGGGCACCGGACTGGCCTACCGCTGGGCCAGGGCCGGCTACCACGTGATCATCGGGTCGCGCTCAAGCAAAAAGGCGAAACGCGTCGCAAAGGAGTTGAATGCGCGTCTGGAACGTGATTTTGTGGAAGGCATGCGAAATGCCGATGCGGCCAGGGCATGCGATATCGCGGTCCTGACCGTCCCGTATGCCGCTCAACGCGACACGTTGGAAGCGCTGAAGGATGAGCTTTCGGGCAAGCTCTTGGTAGATGTAACTGTGCCGCTGGATGAGGACGAAGTGACGCTGGTGAAGATGCCGCCCGCTGGCAGTGCGGCGCAGGAAGCGCAAGAAATCCTTGGCGATGAGGTGTCGGTCACCGCTGCATTTCACGTCATTTCCCATGCCCATCTTCGTCAAGATGGCCCGATCGCCAGCGATGTGCTGATCTGTGGGGATAGCGAGGCGGCGAAAGAGCAGACGATGCAGCTGGTTGCAGCGGCCGGGCTGGCCGGCTGGGACGCGGGCGGTCTGCAGAATGCGGTTGTGGCGGAAGGCCTGGTGCCCGTGCTAATCGGCATCAACAAGCGCTACAAGATCAAATCCGCCGGCATCCGCATTACCGGAGAGCAGGCGCCGACCTAGCCACGCGCACCATGCAGATGACTTTAACTGCCCTGCCGGGGATCCCGTTGATCCGTCCTGGGGATGACCTGGCAGGCTTGATTCTCGCCAGCGCCGACCGGGGTGGGATCAAGCTTGACACGGGCGATGTGCTGGCCGTGGCACAGAAAGTCGTATCGAAGGCCGAAAACAGGCTGGTGGACCTGGGCCAGATCCAGCCTTCGGAACCAGCCTTGAAGCTGGCTGAAGAGGCGCGAAAGGATCCCCGATTGGTCGAGGTGATCCTATCCGAATCCCGGGAAGTGCTGCGAGTGCGCCCCGGCCTGATCATTGTCGAGCACCGCCTGGGATTCGTTTGTGCGAACGCCGGCGTGGATCACTCGAACGTGGAAGGCCATCAGACCGTGCTACTGTTGCCGGAGAATCCCGAGCGATCCGCAAGTGAGATCCGGGAGTCTCTGGAGCGCGCGACTGGCGCATCGCTAGGAGTCCTGATTATCGATTCGCACGGGCGCGCCTGGCGCATGGGAACGGAGGGGGTCGCCATTGGTGTCAGCGGATTTCCGGCCTTGTTGGACCTAAGGGGTACGCCAGACCTGTTCGGTCGTACGCTCGAGGTCACACAAGTAGGTCTGGCGGACGAGATGGCGGCGGCGGCCTCGCTCGTGATGGGGCAGGGCGATGAAGAGCGGCCGGTGGTTCACGTGCGTGGATTTCCTTATCCACTCCGAGAAGGATCCGTCCAGGAGCTCTTGAGGCCTAAGGAATTTGACCTTTTTCGATAATCGCTATCTCAGCCCGCGCGAAACGCTCAATATCCCTCGCGGCCACAATCCAGGACAAGGAGCACCCTATGTTCCCTGAGAGTCACCGAGATCTGCTGTCAGATGAGAAACGGGCGGCGGCTTACTTGGCAACCCTAATGCCGGATGGGAGCCCGCAGGTCACGCCGGTCTGGTTTTCATATGAAAACAACCAGTTGAGGATCAACACAAACAGGGGCCGAGTGAAGGAGAGGAATTTATCGGCCCGGCCTCAAGTTGCCCTGGTGATACAGGATCCAAACGACACCTACCGGTTTATTCAGATCCGCGGAGCAGCGGCCAAGCCGATTGAGGAAGGAGCGGTCGACCATATTGAACGCTTGTCGCAGAAGTACCATGGTACGCAGTTTCGACCGCTGCGTCCGGGCGAAGTGCGAGTGATTTTCGAGATCGAGCCGTTTTCGATAAGCACAAACGAATGAGTTCGGGTCCTGCGGAATTTGAAGCCCTGGCAAACAGTCGGAAGTCGGTCCGCGAATTCAGCGACGCTCCATTGGAGCTCGAGTTGGTGGATCGGCTGTTGTCCACTGCATGCCAGGCACCCTCGGCGCACAATCGTCAACCCTGGCGGTTTGCCGTGCTCTGGGATTTCGATGCTCGAGATAAATTGGCACGTGCGATGGGAGATAAACTGCGCGCGGACCGTCTGTCAGACGGCGAAGATCCGCATGAAATTAAAAAGGACGTCGAGCGCTCGTGGAATCGGATCACTGGAGCACCGGTGGCGATACTCGTATGCCTGACCATGGAGGACATGGATAAGTATCCGGATCGGGAGCGCAGACGAGCCGAGTTTCGAATGGCCGTGCAAGGAATTGCCATGGCGGGCGAGAATCTACTGCTCGCGGCCCATGCACACGGGCTGGGAGCGTGCTGGATGTGTGCCCCGCTCTTCGCCCAGGAGGTTGTGATCGCAGCATTGGACCTTCCGTCCTCCTGGGAACCTCAAGGCCTGGTGCTCCTTGGCTGGCCGGCCGGCCCGGGGAGGGCGCGCGCGCGGCGGCCGCTGGATGAAGTAGCGGTCTACTTGTGAGGGCCCATGATTGAGGGGACACGATCATGAAAGTCGTTGCGTTGGCGGGTGGCGTGGGGGGCGCCAAACTGGTCGACGGGCTGGCGGCGGTGATGCCGGCCGAAGACCTCACGGTGGTCGTCAACACCGGTGACGACTTCGAGCACCTGGGTTTGAACATCTCGCCCGATCTCGACACCGTGATGTACACGCTAGCCGGGGTGGCCAATCCTGAGACGGGTTGGGGAAGAGTGGATGAGACCTGGGCCTTTCTCGAGACGCTTGAGACGCTAGGCGGCCCCACATGGTTCCGCCTGGGAGACCGGGACCTGGCGCTCCACATGGAGCGCACTCGCAGGCTCCGGCAGGGGGAAACGCTGTCGGCGGTCACTGCCGACATATGCGTGGCTCTGGACATTCATGTACGGCTGCTTCCGATGTCGAACGATCCCATCCGCACCATTGTCGATACGAATGAAGGCGAACTCGCGTTCCAGGAGTATTTTGTGGCCCGCGCTTGTGGGCCCGTGGTGCGATCCTTCGAATTTCGTGGGGCGGATTCGGCGGCGTCTGCCCCAGGAGTGCTCGAGGCCCTGGGAGAGGCGGATTTGGTGATCTTCTGCCCCTCGAATCCCTGGGTTAGTCTTGATCCCATCCTGGCCGTGCCTGGAATGCTTAAAGCCGTGTATGCCAGACCGACCATCGGTGTATCGCCGATTATTGGTGGGAAGGCCATCAAAGGACCCGCGGCAAAGATGTACGCGGAATTTGGAGTGGAACCCTCTGCCCTTGTCGTCGCGCAGCACTACCCACAGCTGCAGGCCTTCGTTATCGACGTGGCGGACGCAGAATGGATGGAATCGATCCGCGCCACAGGCGTGCAGCCGTTCGTTACAAATACGGTGATGGATTCGGTCGCGGCCCGTAGGCGGCTCGCGCAAGAAGTGCTGGAATTTGTTGGCGAATTGGAGCTCGCGCTTTGAGCCTCTGGGGCATCGTTCCGGTCAAGGCGCTGGATGAAAGCAAGTCTCGTTTGCGGGGCGTGCTGACCCCAGACCAACGCGTGGAACTCAGCCGGGAGATGCTGCTTCACACGCTGCAAGTTCTCTTAGAAATCCCCGAGCTGGAGCGGATACTGGTCGTCAGCGCGGATCCGAAGGTATTGGCCTTGGCTCGAGAGCATGGGGCCGAGGCCCTGGAAGAGCGGGGCTCCCCCGAGCTCAACAAAGCCCTGAGCCAGGCGACGGCGCTCGCGCAGGATTCGAGCGTGAAGGCGGTCTTAGTGCTGCCAGCGGATCTGCCGCTGATCCAGGCAACGGATGTGAGGGCTTTGATTGAGCTGACGCAGGACCCGCCAGTCGTCGTTATCTCACCCGATAGGACACACAGCGGGACGAACGCTCTGTTGGTGGCTCCCTTGGGCAAGTTAGAATATGCCTTCGGGCCGGACAGCTACAATCACCACGTCCGACGAGCAGAGGCTGCTGGGGCTCGAATTGAGATCATTGAGCTCCCGGCGCTTGGCCTGGATTTAGATGCCCCCGAAGACCTCGAAATTTATCGAAATCGCTTTGCTCTGATAAAGGAGTAGGAATTTGGCTGCACGAGTCGCTCTCTATCTGCAAGACGCGCACGACCTGCGCGACGGCTTGCACTACGTTCAGTATGCGGAGAAGCAGGGCTTTGAGGCTGTCTGGCAGGCCGAATCCAGGCTCGTGCGGGATGCCATCGTGCCCATGGCGGGCTATGCGGCAGTGACCGAGAAAATCAAAGTGGGTTCGGGCGTAATCAACAACTGGACGCGCAACATCGGATTGCTGGCCGCCACCTTCCTGACCCTGGACGACCTGGCCCCCGGGCGTGTGATCTGTGGCATCGGCGCATGGTGGGACCCGCTCGCCAAGAATGTGGGAATCGAGCGGCGGAAACCGCTAACCGCCATGCGGGAGACGGTCGAGCTCTTGCGAAGACTGCTTAATATGGAGCACGTCACCTTCCATGGTGAATTCCATTCCGTAGATGGGATTGAGTTGGACGTGGTGCACGGGCGCAGGGAGCCACGCGAGGTCCCGATCATGATCGGGGCTACTGGGCTGAAGATGATGGAGCTCGCCGGCGAGATCGCCGACGGCGTGGTGCTGAATTACTGCGTTCCACCAGAGTACAACGATGAGGCGCTGGAGCATTTGGAGATCGGTGCCAGGCGTGCGGGGCGCACGCTGGATGACCTCGACCGACCCCAATTGGTCGTGTGCTCGGTAGACCCGGACCGGGATAAGGCTTTTGATAGTAGCCGCGAGCTCCTGACGCAATACCTGGCTCAGCAGCCGCACATCGCCAGGGCCAGTGGAGTATCGCAGGAAATCGTGACCGAGATCCAGTCCATCTTGGGCTGGCCGGCAACGCATGAGCAGATTCAAAAGGCGAAGCATTTAGTTCCCGACGAATTGATCGAGCGCATAACGGCCTCAGGAACTCCGGAAGAGTCGCGCGCCAAGGTTCAGGAGTACATCGATCACGGCGCCACAGCCCCTATCCTCTACCCGGTCGGCGGCGACGTCGAACTTCTGGTGGACACTTTCAGCCCATTGAGCTGATCTCCGGAGATTTACATGGCAGATACCAGCCGACCGCTGACCAAGCAGCCCAATTCAAAATATTGTTTTGTCTGTGGCGTCGAGAACCATCATGGTCTTCAACTGGCCTTCTACTACGATGAGAGCGGAACGGTTTATGCGGAAGCGACGGTGCCAGATCAGTTTCAGGGCTATCCCGGTACCGTGCATGGAGGAATCGTGGCTGCCATGCTGGACGAAGTAGCGACCCGAGCGGCAATGGTGGTGGATCCAAACGCTTTCAAAGTGACAGCGAGGATGACTCTCCGTTATCGAAAGAAAGTGCCGACCGGCGAGCCGCTGCAAATGATTGGATGGATCGAACGCGAGAGCGGCAAAGCGTCGAAGGCCACTGCTGAGATTCGGCTCCCGGATGGGAGCCTGGGTGCGGAAGTGGAGGCCCTGATGGTCGATTATCCCGATCCGTTTGCCGAGGAAGGCGAGCTGGATCGATTAGGCTGGAAAGTGTATCCGGATTGAAATCCGTCCGCTGCGGCCTACCCAAACTTTCTCGGCGGCCGTCGGACACTTAAGGGAACCCATGACTTCACTCGAATACCACCGGCCCCAAACTCTAGACGAAGCTCTTGAGCTTTTGGAAAAGGGCGTGCCGCTGGCTGGCGGTACGTGGCTAACGCCCCGCCTGCGCGGGATCGGGGCGCTAGTCGATCTGCAGGACCTGGGCCTCGACCGGATTGGGGCCACTGATGCAGCCCTGGTAATTGGCGGGACCGCCACGCTCCAGGGGTTGGTTGAAAACTCCGCACTGCTCCCCGACGACCTGGTGCGGGCCGCCCGGCTGGAAGCCGGCTGGAACATCCGAAACAAGGCCACCGTGGCCGGAACGATCGTAACCGGCGATGGTCGCTCGGCACTGCTGACCGTCCTGCTGGCTTTAGATGCGGAGCTGGAAGTCGCGCCGGGTGACGAACGCGTCTCGCTGGGCGAATTCCTGGGTAGGGGCGCCGATCGGACTGACGGCAAGCTGATCACGGCGATCCACGCCGCCAATCCAAGCCGTCTGCGATACGCGCAGGTGGCTCGCTCGCCTGCGGATCGGCCGCTGCTCTGCGTGGCAGTCGGGGTAGATAGGGTGGAGACCAGGGTGCGGGTCGCGCTCGGTGGCTTCGGACCCCACCCGCAGCTATTGTCAAGGGATGAGACTCCCGATGCTCGGGAGGCCGCGCAACAGGCTAGGGCCATGTACGCGGATGCCAGCGACCAGTGGGCCAGCGCCGAATATCGCTCCTCCGCGGCTGCCACGCTCGTAGCCAGGCTGCTCACGGAGGTACATCCGAAATGAGGCGTACATCCAAGACCATGCTACGTCATTGCTGCGCGGAGGATTTCCTCCCATGAAGATCGAATTTAGCCTGAACGGTCGGCCGGTCGAACTGGAGCTTCCCCCATCCACCACGCTGCTAGCGGCTCTGCGCGATAGCCTTGCGGTCTTTGGCGTCAAGCACGGCTGCGAGACCGGGGAGTGCGGCGCCTGTACGGTCCTACTGGATGGATTGCCGGTCAACACCTGCGTGATGCTGGCCGTGCAGGCGGATGGAAAGAACATACAGACCATAGAGGCAGTCGGGCAGCACCCCGAACTAGGATGGCGACGCACCGACGGGCTGAGCCCTATTCAGGAGGCATTCGTCGAGACGGGCGCTATTCAATGCGGATACTGCACCCCTTCTATGGTGCTGGCCGCACAATCACTGATTAGCAACAACCCCACCCCTAACGAGCAAGAGGTTCGCGAGGCGCTCTCTGGAATACTCTGCCGCTGTACGGGCTACCTGAAGCCGGTTCAGGCCATCCTGCGCGCGGCGGCAGTGCTGCGCGGAGAGACCCCCGAGCCCATCGACGGCGCGATACCGGCTCCTTCCGAGCTTTTTGGAATTGAGGATGCGCCCTCCTTAGGCACGCCTGACGCTGGGCCGGAGCTCTTGACGCGCGTGATGCCGCGTATCAAAGTTGCTCCTGAGGTCGAGTCTCTCCGAATCGTAGGCAAACCGGCGCGTAAAGTCGACGCGGTCAAGCTGGCCCAGGGCAAGCCGGCCTTTACAGCGGATATAGAAATGAGGGGGATGCTGACCGCCAAGATCCTGAAGAGCCCATTGGCGCATGCCCGCATCCAGAAGATTGATGCTTCCAAAGCGCGTGAGCATCCAGGAGTAGCGGCGGTGCTCACCTGGGAAGACCTCCCCCGCGTGGTGTATACGACCGCCGGGCAATCGGATCCCATCCCCGGTCCGCTCGACGCATTTTCCTTAGACAACAAGGTGCGCTTCGTGGGCGATCGAGTGGCGCTGGTGGCGGCCGAGACCGAGCAAGCCGCCAAGGAAGCGCTCGAGCTGATTGAGGTCGAATATGAGGAACTTCCGGCCATCCTGGATTCGCGCCAGGCCATGAAGCAGGGCGCGCCACAGATTCATGATGAGCCGGAATACGTCGATTTTGAGCAGTCGGATCCCAGCCGCAACTTGGCAGCCGAAATCCATGTTGATATCGGCGACGTCGAGAAGGGGTTCGAGGCGGCGGACCTTATCGTAGAGGGGACCTATGAGGTCCCCAAGGTTCAGCAGGCGTCTATCGAACCGCATGTGGTTCTTACCTATTGGGACGAGGATGACCGCCTGGTCATCCGCACCAGCACGCAGGTCCCGTTTCATGTGCGACGGCAGCTGGCACCGGTGCTCGGGCTGCCGCCCAAGCGCATCCGAGTGGTCAAACCCCGCATCGGCGGCGGATTCGGCGGCAAGCAAGAAGTGATGATCGAAGATGTTGCGGCGCATCTGACGATTGCTACCGGCCGGCCAGTGCGCTTTGAATACACACGGGCAGAGGAGTTCCACGCCGGCCGATCGCGGCACCCGATGCGCCTGAAGATGAAGACCGGTCTCAAGAAGGACGGCACAATCACAGCCAATGAAATGTACTGTCTGAGCGACACCGGGGCTTATGGCTGCCACGCACTGACGGTGGCTGGCAACGCAGGCCACAAAAGCATGGCGCTCTACGTGGGTGACGGCGAATTCCGAGAGGCGCCCAACATTCGCTTCCACGCCGATGTGGTTTACACCAATACGCCGCCCTCCGGAGCCTACCGCGGCTATGGCGTGCCGCAGGGGTTCTGGGCCGTCGATCGTCATATGGAGACCATCGCAAGGCAGCTGGAGCTGGATCCGCTCGAGTTTCGGCTGAAAAACGCGCTCCGAGCGGGAGAAATTCAGCCCTTCAGCACCGCCTGGTCAGAAGGCCGCGAACCGATACCTGAGATCATCCACACCAATGGTCTAGAAGAGTGCGTGGAGCAGGGGATCGCCGCCTCCGGCTGGGTTGGAAAGTACGGCCGGGAGGACTGGCACACGGTCCCCGGAAAGCCCTATCTTCGTCGCGGCATCGGGGTAGCAATGGCGATGCAAGGAACGGCGATTCCCTATTTGGACATGGGCGGCGCAAGCATCAAGATCAACGACGACGGGTCCTTTAATCTGCTGGTCGGCGCAACCGATCTGGGAACCGGATCCGATACGGTGTTGGTGCAGCAGGCGGCGGAGGTGCTGGGCGTGCCGCTGGATGACATCGTGATCTACTCTTCCGACACCGATTTCACCCCCTTCGACAAGGGAGCCTATGCCTCCAGTACGACCTACATTTCCGGCGCAGCCGTCGTCGGAGCCGCGGAACAGGTCGCAGCACGCATTCGATCTCGAGCCGCCCGTATGCTCTCTAAGCGGGGCGGTGAGCAGGTCAAGCCCGAGCTAATCACTCTGGCCGACTCTCAAGCCTGGGCTCCGGATGGGCGCTCGGTCACCATGGAAGAGGTGGCACTGAATGCACTGCATCATGAGCACCAAGAGCAGATCATGGGCGTGGCGTCCTACGTCTCACCGGTTGCGCCACCGCCGTTCGTAGCTCAATTTGCAGAAGTGACGGTGGATATCGAGACCGGTCAGGTGACGGTGGATCGGCTGGTCATAGCGGTAGACTCCGGAGTGATTGTGAATCCACTGACCGCCTCGGGCCAGATCGAAGGGGGTATGACCCAGGCACTGGGCTATGCGGTGAGCGAAGAGATGCTGTATGACGAGACCGGCAAGCCACGTGAGTTGGATTTCACCGACTACCATATCTTCTCCGCGCATGAGATGCCCGAGCTGGAGACCTTGTTCATCGAGACCTTTGAGCCTTCCCACCCGTTTGGCGTGAAGGGGGTTGCGGAGATCCCAATGGACGCAGTGGCACCCGCGGTGGGGAACGCGGTGCTCGACGCCTGCGGCGCAAGCGTAAACGTCGCGCCGATCACTCCCGAACGGGTCTGGCGCGAGCTGAGGGCGAAAGCCTGATTCCGGAGGCCCTGGCTGTCGACTCATCGGTTTTTCGCCCGAATTGCAGAGCTTCAGGAGGCCGGGAAGCCTGTGGCAGTGGCCACGGTCGTGCACACAACCGGATCGGTCCCCAGGCACGAAGGGACCCGCATGCTCATCCATCCCGACGGTCAGATCGAGGGAACCGTGGGGGGTGGCCAGCTCGAGGGCCGCGTGATCCAGGCCGCGCTGGCGGCCCTGGAGGATGGCCTCCCGAAGAACCTGCATTATAAGTTCCGGGATGTTGAGCAGGGAGACGCGGGTGTCTGTGGCGGAGAGATGGAGGTATTCGTGGAGGCAGTGAGACCCTCACCTACAGTGGTCATCGTCGGCGGGGGACATGTCGGAAGCTCCGTCGCCCATCTGGCCCATTGGCTGGGATTTCGCGTCATCGTCTCCGATGACCGTCCCGAATTCGCCACGCCGGAGGCGGTGCCCGAGGCAGATGAGTACATCCAGGGGCCGCTGGCTGAATTGCCCGGCAAGATCACCATCACTCCCGAAACTTACCTCATGCTGACCACACGCGGCGTGCCGGTCGATGTGGACGGTCTGCCACTATTGCTGGACAGTGAGGCCGGATATATCGGAGTGATAGGATCCAAGCGTCGCTGGGACACGTGTGCGCAGCAGCTGGCCGAGCGAGGGGTCCCGCAAGAGAAGATCGCGCGGGTTGTGTCTCCGATGGGTCTCGAACTGAACGCCGAAACGCCGGAGGAAATCGCGATCAGCATGCTGGCCCAGATCATAATGCTGCGCAGGGGCGGCAGTGGCGGGCACATGGCGCACAAGCCCAAGATTCGGAAACAGGCATGAGGCCTGTGCGACCTAAGGAGCGCTGAGCACACTATGTGGGAGCGCTACCACACCGTTCGTTCCGTGGACGAGGCGGTCGATCTGCTTGCCAAATACGCCGGCTCGGCGCGCATCGTGGCCGGCGCCACGGATTTGATCCTCGAGCTCGAGGGCGGCCTGCGGCCGGACCTGCACGGCCTGATAGATATCACTCGTATCCCAGGGCTGGATCACATCACTCTGGATGACGATGGATGGATTCACCTCGGCCCGCTCGTCACGCATAACCACTGTGCCGTTTCTGAGCTGATCATTGAGCGCGCCTACTCGCTCGCCCGTGCCTGCTGGGAGGTGGGCGCCCCGCAGATCCGCAATCGGGGCACGGTTGCGGGAAACCTGATCACCGCCTCGCCCGCCAACGATTCGATCACTCCGCTTATGGCGCTTGATGCGCAGGTGACTCTTCGATCCACCTCTGGCGGGCGCATAGTCCCGCTGAAGGATTTCTACACCGGCGTACGCCAGACCGTAATGCAGGACGACGAGTTCATGGCTGACATTGCCTTCCCGGCGCCGCCCGAGGGGAGCCCTTCGACGTTCATCAAGCTGGGTTTGCGCCGTGCCCAGGCCATCTCCATCGTCAATATCGCCGCGGTGCTTGAGATGCAAGAGGCCCAGGTAGTGAAGGCCTCCATCGCGTTGGGTTCGGTGAAACCGACGATCGTGCGAGCGGAAGCGGCGGAGGATTACTTGCGAGGTAAAGCGCTCGACGACGAGACCATCCGGCGGGCGAGCGAACTGGCGGTCGAGGCCGCCTCCCCGATCGACGACGTCCGAGCTTCTGCGCGCTACCGAGCGGAGATGGTACGCGTCTGCACTCGTCGGGCATTGAAGAGCCTGGCGGACGGAACAGAGCGCGCCGACTATCCCGAGGCTCCCGTCACTCTCTGGGGGCCGCAAGAGCGGCACTGGTCGCGGGAGCTCAGTGAGTCGACCGTACATCCCGGGACGATCGAAACCGTGATCAACGGCCGCCCCTATCAATTCGAATCGGGTTCGGGGAAAACGTTGCTCCGGTTGCTGAGAGAAGAAGGGAGTCTCACGGGTACTAAGGAGGGCTGTGCGGAGGGTGAGTGCGGGGCTTGCACCGTCGACCTGGACGGCATGGCGGTCATGGCCTGCATGGTCCCTGCTCCCCGGGCTCATGGCGCCGAGATCCGCACCGTAGAAGGTCTGTCAAGTGATGGCGCGCTGCACCCCATTCAACGGGGATTCATCGAGGCGGGTGCGGTCCAGTGCGGGTATTGCACTCCCGGATTTCTGATATCGGGCGCCATGCTGCTGGAGGAGCGTCCCGATCCGAATGCTCACGAGATACGTCAATCCATCACCGGCAATCTGTGCCGCTGTACCGGGTATTATTCGATTGTGAGCGCATTCGAACGAGCGGCCGAGCTCAGTAGGGGTAGTTCTAATTCGCCGTAGACGGCGGACGAGGCCATAAATAGAGTGGGAGCTGCCAGGTAGTTCCCTTGCGCATAGCCAAACGCCGTGGACGCGGGCGGAAATCAGGAAAGACGAGGGACCGCGAAGGTTTGTGCATGTGGAGATCGAGACTCGTCTTGCGGCGGTCGATGGGAA
>FXBF010000495.1_pt1 | contig 13634 bp, 12 predicted proteins | sample 5335321 | NCBI WGS metagenome assembly FXBF01 (sample SAMEA103928391, study PRJEB20085) | sediment metagenome | isolation source: sediment | reverse complement strand
CTGCCTGGACAAGGGGGTTGCTTGGGCTGATGGGGCTGCTGGAGGTTACCGAGCGAGCCGCCCGGTCCACGCTCTCGCGCATGAGCCAGAAAGGCTGGCTCAGCTCCACTCGCGTCGGTCGCTACAGCCGCTATGCACTCACTCCCCGAGGGCGGCGGATCGTGCAGGAGGGAGGCGGGCGAATTTTCGAGCCTCGCCGGTCGACCTGGGATGAGTTGTGGCACATGGTGGTTTATTCCATCCCGGAGCAGAAACGACGGCTGCGCGGCCGGTTGCGACAAAGACTGGGCTGGTTGGGGTTCGGCTACCTGGCTCCAGGAACCTGGATTTCACCGAACGACAGAGCGGAGGATGTGGGAGCCAACCTCGACGATCTCGGCGCCACGGAATACGCGCAGTATTTTTCGGGCATGAAGCTGCACTTCGCTTCGCAAGAGGAGATCGTAAACCGATGCTGGGATCTCGCAACGCTCAACCAGGACTATGCCAGCTTCCTCTCGAAATATGAGCCGGGCTATCGCAGGCTGGCAAATCCGGGCAAGTCTCTGGATCCGGCAGAGAGCTTCGTGCAGCGGTTTTGGCTGACGCTAGAGTACCTGCAGTTCCCGCGGCGAGACCCGAATCTGCCCCCCGCATTGCAACCCAAAGGATGGCTTGGGACGCGGGCCAGCCGGATGTTCCAGGAATACCATGAGCTGCTTAGAGAACCATCCGATCGGTACGTGGGTGAGGTGCTCAACACGGATCCCCTGGGGCAAACTCAGTTAGCGTTTCAAACGCGAGCAGCGTCTTAGCAAGAACTTGGAGGCATTCATATGGACATGACCCAATTCGCCAACGCCAGTGAAGACTACAAAGAGATCCTGTATGAGGTCAAAGACTGGGTGGCGCGCATCACGATCAACCGTCCCCACAATTACAACGCCTACAGCACGGTTGCGCTGGTCGAATTGGCGCACGCCTTCCGCCGGGCATCTTTCGATGATCATGTGGGCGTGATTGTGTACACCGGAGCAGGGGACCGGGCCTTCTGCACCGGGGGTGACGTCAAGGAATACGAAGCGAACTATACGCAGCGGCCGCGCGACTACTGGAAATACATGGTGCTGTTCGGGTCCTACATCGAGAGCATCATCAACACCGGCAAACCGGTGATCGCAAGGCTCAATGGGATGGCGGTAGGGGGTGGAAACGAGTCGCAACTGGCCTGCGATCTCTCGATCATCGCCGAGCACGCCTACATCAAGCAGGTCGGCACCAGCGTCGGAAGCGTGGCTGCCGGCGGCTCCACCCAGTGGCTGCCGATCTTTGTGGGCGATCGGCGGGCACGCTACATCCTGATGACCAATCGGGTCATTCCCCCCTATCAGGCGCTGGAATGGGGGCTGGTCAATGAGGTGGTGCCGACGGTGATGAAGGACGGAGAGTACGTGGAGCACGCGGCGCCGGAGCAGATCAAGGCCGCCCAAAAGGGAGAAGACGGATACTCGCTCGACCTCTCGCTGCTCGATGAGCGGGTGCAGGCTCTGGCGGACGAGCTGCTCGAGAAGTTTCCCGAGTCGATGCGCTACACCAAGCAGCAGGTCAATTTCTGGAAGGACCTGGCCTGGCATCAGACCATCGGGCACGCGCGGGACTGGCTCTCCATTCACTACTCCTCCTGGGAGCCATTGGAAGGGATGAGCGCCTTCGTGGAGAAGCGCCCCCCGGATTACATGGGGCTGCGCAAACGGGCGGCGGAGGGGAAATCGAGTGAATTCCGATGGGGCGCATATGTCCAGCGGTGCTCGAACTGCGGATCAACGGACCTGCCGGCCGAGTTCGAATTCTGCGGTGTGTGTGGTACCGCGCTGGAAAAGAGCGCCGAGGCATAAGCAGGTAACAGCACTCTGGGAGAGGCACCGTCCAGCGGGATCTGCGGCGGATGGGTGCATCAAGAGAACAGGCATAGCAAGAGGGCAGCAAAGCGCGCGGGGAAATGAAAGGAAGCAGGGAATGGGAAGAGGCTTGACATTCGATCAGTTCGAAGTGGGCGATACGTACGTATCCCAGTCGCGCACGGTCACAGAAGCAGATGTGGTGGCCTTCGCCGGCCTGTCCGGCGACTTCAACCCGCTCCATACGGACGCGCTATTCGCCACCGAGACCCCCTTTGGCGAACGCATCGCACACGGGATGCTGATCGCCTCTATGGCGACCGGCATGTCAAACTGGACGGGGGTCTTCGAAGGGACGACCCTCGCCCTCATGGAGCAGGTCATTCGCTACAAAGGGGCCGTCAAGTTTGGAGATACGATCCACCTCGAATTGGCCGTGGCCGCCAAGAAGGAAACCTCCAAGAGCGACAGAGGGGTTGTGACCTTCGATACCCAAGTGATCAATCAAGAAGGGACGACGGTCATAGAGGGTCAGTGGGTGCTCATGATGCGCCGCGAGGCCGAGGTCTCAGAGGCGGCGAGCTAGCACGAGCCGTGGGGAAGGCCTCATCCGGATGGTAGAGAAAATAGGAGAAGAGAATGCGATTTGAAGACAAGGTGGCCTGCATCACCGGCGCGGCCAACGGGATCGGACGCGCCACGGCACAGGCATTTGCGGATGAGGGAGCCAGCCTGGTTCTGGTGGATATCGATGAAGCGGGGCTTGAGACGGTCACGAAGCAGATTGCGGAATCCGGCGGCAAGGCCGTGGCAGTGGCAGGAAGCATAGCCGAGCGCGAGCACGCACAGAGCATGGTGGATGCGGCTTTGGAGAACTACGGTCGCCTGGATATTCTGATCAATAACGCCGGTATCAACCGGGATGGTCTAGCGGTGAAAGTCAAAGAGGGCGAAGTAAGCATGATGGGGGATGACAAGTGGGACGCCGTCTTGGATGTCAATCTCAAGGGCACCTTCCTGTGCTCTCAAGCCGCGGCGGTGCCCATGATCGAGCAGAAAGGCGGGCGCATTGTTAACACCTCCTCCATCGCCGCCCTGGGCAATATCGGACAGGTCAACTACGCCGCCTCCAAGGCAGGCGTGATCGGGCTGACCAAGACCCTGGCCTTGGAATGGGCGCGCCACAATATCACCGTCAACTGCATTGCCCCCGGTGCGACCAAAACGCGCATGACGGAGGGCATTCCCGAGAAAATACTGGAGGGACTGATACAGCGGATCCCGGCTCGCCGCCTGGGTGAGCCGAGCGACATTGCCGCCGCGCATGCCTTCCTGGCCTCGGATGAGGCGGCCTACATTACCGGCCAGGTGCTGTACGTCGACGGCGGCATCAGCGTGGGAGCCTAGCATCGACTGGACCGGAGAACCATCGTCATGACCGAGGCAGTGATCGTCAACGCAGTGCGAACACCGATCGGGGCGCACGGAGGCGCTCTCAAAGATGTGCGCCCAGACGATATGGCGGCTATCGTCATCAAAGAGGTCCTCCAGCGGGCAGGTGTCGATCCGGCACTGGTCGAAGAGGTCTATTTCGGCTGCGCCAACCAGGCGGGGGAAGACAACCGCAATGTGGCTCGCATGGCTGCGCTGTTGGCCGATTTGCCAACCTCCGTCGCAGCCGTGACCTTCAATCGCTTGTGCGCCTCGAGCCTGACCGCCATCAACGCTGCCGCGCGTGCCATCAAGGTCGGAGAAGGGGAGGTCTACCTGGCAGGAGGGGTGGAATCGATGTCGCGTGCCCCGTGGTCTGTGCCCAAATCCGAACGGGCCTTTCCTACAGGAAGCCAGACCATGTGGGACACCACCATCGGCTGGCGATATCCGAATCCCAAACTCAAAGAGAGATACAGCACCGAGGGCATGGGGGAGACGGCGGAGAACATCTTCGAAGAGCTGCACATCCCCCGCGAGCAGCAGGATGCGTTCGCGCTCCAGAGCCATCAACGCGCCCTGGCCGCCATCGACTCCGGGACCTTTGTAGAAGAGATCGTATCGGTCGCAGTGCCGCAGCGGAAGGGCGATCCGCTGCTGGTCGAGGTGGATGAGCGTCCCAGACGGGACACGACGTTGGAGGCGTTGGCCAAACTGGGGCCGGCCTTCCGCAGCAACGGCACGGTGACCGCCGGCAACGCCTCCGGAATCAACGACGGCGCAGCGGCGGTCTTGCTGATGTCGGCCGAAAAGGCCGAAGAGTTGGGGCTTAAAGCGTGGGTTCGAGTGGTGGCCTCGGCCGCGGCGGGGGTGGAACCGCGCACCATGGGCTACGGTCCCATCCCGGCCACCCGCAAGGCGCTCGCCAGGGCTGGGCTTGAAATGGAAGCGATTGGACTCATCGAGCTCAACGAGGCCTTCGCAGTCCAGGCACTGGCGGTAATGAGAGAACTGGGGATGCGTGAGGAGATCACCAATGTGAACGGTGGAGCGGTTGCCCTGGGCCACCCCCTGGGATGCACCGGAGCGCGCATCGTTTGTACATTGGTACATGAGATGCGCAGGCGCGCTTCAGGTGAAGAGCGTCCCTACTACGGTCTTGCGACGCTCTGCGTTGGGGTAGGCCAGGGTGAGACGACCGTGTTCGAGTGGATCGGAGATTGACAGATGCGACACGAAAATGCATTTATCCCTTACGGCGGATATTGGAGCACGCCCTTCTGCAAGTGGCAGGGCAGTTTCGCCGATCTGCATCCCATCACCTTCGCGGCCGAGGTGACGAAGAGGGCCCTTGCTGAGCGCGAGCTTGAGGCCGGGGAGTTCGATGGCCTGTATCTCGGCATGACGGTGCCTTCACGAAGCTCGTTCTACGGCGCGCCGTGGCTGGCGGGGCTGATCGGAGCGGAGGGAATCACGGGCCCGACGATCTCCCAGGCCTGCGCCACCTCTGCCAGGGTGATTGGGAGCGCGGCCTATGAGGTGGAGGCGAATGCCGCCAACGGGAGCACGCCTGCGCTGTTGTGCATCACCGCCGATCGCACATCTAATGGACCCCACATGGTTTACCCCAATCCGCTTGCTCCGGGAGGCAAGCCGGAAATCGAAGACTGGGTATGGGACAACTTCAGCGAAGATCCATTTGCCTGCAATGCGATGATCGAGACCGCCGAGAACGTGGCGCGCGAGCGGGAGATCCAAACGCAGGCGCAGCATGAAGTGGTCCTCATGCGGTATGAACAGTATCAGGCCGCGCTCGCGGACGATGCGGCTTTCCACCGCAGCTTCATGGTGTCGCCGGTGGAGGTGAACCCAACCGGGCGCAGAGTCGTGGCAGAAGTCACCACCGACGAAGGGATCTTTCCCACGACCTCGGAGACGTTGGACAAGCTAAAGCCGGTGCTTCCGGATGGCACGGTGACCTACGGCGGGCAGACCTTCCCCGCAGACGGAAACGCGGGCATGGTGGTGACGGGCAGGGAACGGGCGGCTGAGATGAGCCGTGACCCCTCGATCGAGATCCAGCTTCTGGCATTCGGTCAGGGGCGTGCCAAACGTGGCTTCATGCCTGAAGCCAACCTGCCGGCCGCGGCTCGGGCTCTGGAAGTGGCAGGGATAGAGGTTGCGGATCTGGCGGCCATCAAGACCCACAACCCATTCGCGGTCAACGACATCTGTCTATCAAACAGCCTCGGAATACCGCTGGAAGGGATGAACAACTATGGCTGCTCCCTGATCTGGGGACATCCGCAAGGGCCGACCGGCATGCGGCTGGTGATCGAGCTCATCGAGGAGCTGGTGCGATTGGGAGGCGGCTACGGTCTGTTTACAGGGTGTGCGGCGGGGGATACCGCGGGAGCGCTGGTGTTGAAGGTGTCCGAGGCCAATTAGCCGCAGCTAGGCTCCAGTCAAGGATTCGGGCTGATCCTGATCCTCCTCGGGCGTGATCTCTCCGTCCCGGCGCAGCTGGCGCAGAAAACCCAGCACTCCGGCGGCCGCGATCTGACCCTGGGCCAGGGCACGATCCACGAGACCGCGGGCGCGCGCCAAACGGATTTCCGGTTCGTCCTGAGCCAATTCATAAAGTTCGACCAGAACCCCATGCGTGCTGTCCGGGTGAATGAAGGCGATGCGCCTTCCGCCGGCTCCTACCACGGGCTCCTCGTGGATCAATCGAATGCCAGCGGCGCCCAGGCGTTCGAGGCTCTCCTGGATGTCTTCCACTTCTAAGGCGATGTGGTGCATCCCTGGACCACGCTTCTCCAAAAAGCGCGACATGCCGCTCTGGTCGTCGGTCGGCTCGACAAGTTCCACATTTTGATCTCCGATAGTCAGAAAAGTCACGACCGCACCTTGATCGGGTACGTCTTCCACGTGGGAAACTTCCAATCCCAACCCATCGCGCCAGAATCTCAGTGCTTTCTCGATGTCGTCCACAACGATCGCCACATGATCGATACGGCTCACTCGGCTCGTGCTCATTGCATTAGCCTTTCGGAGTTCCTGGCTGTGCCCTGGGCTGGATTCACAAACCCGCCCCGGTCTGTGTCATGGGCCGATCTCCGGCCTGCCTCATGGTCCTACCTCGGCCCGCATCATAGACCCGCCGCCGGCCGGTACTCGCCCCAGATCGTCCGCATTTCCCCACAAATCTCGCCCAGCGTGATGTCCGCTTCCACGCACTCGATCAAGATCGGCATGAGATTCTCAGATCCTCGGCACATCTCGCCCATACGGGCCAGCAGCTCGTCCGCCCGGCCCTGGTCGCGCCTGGATCGAACTCGACCTAAGTGCTCGCGTTGAGCGGCCTCGATGTCGGGGGCTACGGATAAGGTCTCTAGATCGGAAACTTCATGCGACCGATAGGCATTGACGCCGACCACCAGATCTTCGCGGCTCTCGATGCGCAACTGCGCCTGGTAGGCAGCCTCCTGAATTTCGGCTTGCATGAATCCCACCTCGACCGCCGCCAGCGCACCTCCGAGCTCGTCGATGCTCTCAATGTAGTCCATCGAACGACGCTCGATCTCATCCGTCAAGTTCTCGATCAGATACGAGCCGGCCAGTGGGTCCACCGTGTCTGCCACACCCGTCTCGTGCGCGATCACTTGTTGCGTCCGAAGCGCAAGACGTGCGGCGGTCTCAGTCGGGAGTCCGAGGGCCTCGTCCATACTGTTGGTGTGCAGCGATTGAGTTCCGCCCAAGACCGCGGCAAGCGCCTGCAGGGCCACTCGCACGACGTTGTTTTCGGGCTGCTGTGCGGTGAGAGTCGATCCGGCGGTCTGGGTATGAAAGCGCAGACGGAGCGAACGAGGATCTTTGGCGCCGAACCGCTCCTGCATCAGCCGGGCCCACAGCCGCCGCGCGGCGCGGAATTTGGCCACCTCCTCCAACACATCGTTGTGCGCATTGAAGAAGAAAGCTAGTTGGGGCGCGAATTCGTCCACCTCCATCCCGGTCGACAGCGCGGCTTCCACATAGGCGATCGCATTGGCAAGCGTGAAGGCCACCTCTTGCACGGCGGTGCATCCAGCTTCGCGCATGTGGTAGCCCGAAATTGAAATCGTATTCCAGCGGGGGACATGCCTCTGACAGTAGCGGAACACGTCCGTGATCAGGCGCATGGCCGGAGTCGGGGGAAAAATATAGGTGCCGCGTGCGATGTACTCTTTGAGGATGTCGTTCTGAATCGTGCCGCGCAAGGTGGCGGGGTCGGTGCCCTGTGACTTGGCTACCGCGATGTACATGGCCAGCAGGATCGCGGCCGGCGCGTTGATGGTCATGCTGGTGGAGACTTTGTCGAGCGGGATGCCGTCGAAGAGGATCTGCATGTCTTCGACACAGGAGATGGAGACGCCGACCTTGCCCACCTCGCCTTCCGCTATGGGGTCATCCGCGTCGTAGCCGATCTGGGTCGGGAGGTCGAAGGCAACCGAGAGGCCGCTCTGTCCCTGCTCGAGCAAATACCTGAAACGCCGATTGGTCTCTGCCGCGTCGGCGTATCCCGCGTACTGACGCATGGTCCACATCCGCCCGCGGTACATCGTGGGCTGGACGCCCCGGGTATAGGGCAGTTGACCGGGAAAGCCCTGAGATTCGAGATAGGTGCCTTCAGCTTCGTGGGGCAGGTAGACCGGCTTCAGGACAATATCAGAGGCGGTCTGGAATCTCTCTTTGCGCTCAGGGTGGGCGGCTCGGGCGGGTGCCAAGGTATTTGCTTCCCACTCTTTCTCAGCGCGCTTGATTTCATCCGCCATGCGCGCCTCTCACGAAGTTGTGTTGTGTCGCTTGCCCCGGACCGATCACCCTCATATCAGCGTCAAGAGCACTTGATTTTGGTCCACGCTGTCCCCGGGAGACACGCGGACACCGGAAACCTTGCCTTCGCGGGGGGCCTTGAGCTCATTCTGCATTTTCATTGACTCGAGGATGATGAGGTTGTCTCCCTTTTCCACGTTCTGTCCTACTTCGACAGGAATCGCGACCACCAAGCCGGGCATGGGTGCAGCAAGCGTGAATTCCCCTTCCTGCTCCAACTCTATGTGGGTCGTCTCGCGCAATCTGCGCTGACGCTCATCTTCGACATTGACCAGAAAAAGGCGACCCCGGAGCAGGACCTCGACCGTCATCTCTCGGGTAGACACGCTGGCCTCGAAGGATTCCCCATTCAGCAGCATGGAATAGACGGGCTGGTTGGCGACGGATTGAAAGTCGACCGACAGGCGTTGACCATCGGCGATGATCTCGCCCTGCTCATTGATATCAATCTCGAAGGATCGGTCGTCAATGGTTGCGATGTATTTCATTTCAAGGTATTCAATCTAGCCATGGGCTGTCGCACAATCATATTGTGTGGGTGCCACCCCTCAGCGCTGCATCCGCTCCCAGCGGCCAACCCACTTCCAGTTGCTTGTGTCCCGCTCGCTATGTCTTATGATTTGGGCCGCCTCTTGCGTCTCGCGATGTGCCACAAGCGTAGCCATAACAGCCGCGATGATCTCCAGCCTCTCTTGTTCTTCATCGTTTTCTTCAAATTTGAAGCGTTCTTCGACGAAACGGGTGTCGAATTGGCCCACCATGAAACGCGGAGAAGCAAGTAGCTTCTGGTGGAAGGGGATATTCGTTCGTACTCCGAGGATACGGAACTCATCCAGGGCGCGTCGCATGCGAAGAATGGCCTCCCCGCGCGTTTCGCCCCAGCAGATTAGCTTGGAGATCAGCGAATCGTAATAGGGGCTGATCGTAAAGCCCGCGTAGACGCCGGTATCCACCCTTACACCTGGCCCACTGGGAGCGATGACCGATGTGAGTTGTCCCGTGCTGGGCAGGAAGTTGTTGTAGGGATCCTCGGCGTTGATGCGGCATTCTATGGCCCAGCCATTGAGGGTGATGTCCTCCTGGGCATTCCGAAGCTTGCGGCCGCGCGCCACCCGAATCTGCTCTTTGACTATGTCTACGCCGGTCACCATTTCGGTAATCGGGTGCTCTACCTGCAGACGTGTATTCATCTCCAGGAAATAAAAATTGCGGTCCTTATCCACAAGAAACTCAATCGTGCCTGCGTTCAGATAATCGACCGCCTCGGCAGCCCGGCAAGCGAGCTCTCCCATCTTCTTGCGAAGCGGCTCGTCCATGAAGGGAGAGGGGGCTTCCTCGAGCAGTTTCTGATGTCGCCGCTGGATGGAACATTCACGGTCCGCAAGGTGAATCGTGTTTCCGTGAGAATCCGCCATCACCTGGATTTCAATATGCCGCGCATCCAGTAGGAGCTTCTCCAGGTAGACATTCCCATTTCCAAATGCCGCCTCGGCCTCCCGGCGGGCAGATTTGATCAAGTCTGGCATCTCGTCCAGGCTTGCCGCCTCGCGCATCCCTTTCCCGCCCCCGCCGGCAGTGGCCTTGATTAGCAGCGGAAATCCGATCTCATTGGCGACGGCCAGCAGATCCTCGTCACTGAGATCGCCTTTTCCTTCGGTCCCAGGGACTATAGGCACGCCGGCCGCGGCGACCGTCGCTCTCGCTACCGCCTTGTCGCCCATTGCGGCGATTGCGCTTGGGCGTGGTCCGATGAAGACCAGCCCCGCATCCTGGACCGCTTCGGCAAAATCGTCGCGCTCGGCGAGGAATCCGTAGCCAGGGTGGATGGCTCCCGCGCCCGCCGCCTTCGCGATCTCGATGATCTTGTCACCCCTCAAGTATGAGTCGCGCGATGGAGCGGGTCCGAGAAGGTAAGCCTCGTTGGCCTGGCGAACATGCAGCGCGGCGCGATCGACGTCAGAGTAGATCGCCACGGTCTCGATCCCAAGCTCACGACAGGCGCGAATGATGCGCACGGCAATCTCGCCCCGGTTCGCGATCAGCACTTTAGTAAACATAAATTGAATAATAGAAGATCAAGTCGGCGTGCGACCTTCCCTCAGAGGGGAATGTTCCCATGCTTCTTGGCGGGATTGATGTCGCGTTTGTTAGCCAGCATTTCAAGGGCGTTGATCAGCCGAGGCCGGGTGAAACGCGGTTCGATCACGTCATCCACATACCCGCGCGCGGCACTCACATAGGGGTGGGCAAATTTGGCCCGGTATTCTTCGACCCGTTCCGCCTTGAGCTTATCCGGATCTTTTGCTTTGGCCAATTCCTTGCGGAAAATGATGCCGACCGCACCCTCCGGCCCCATGACCGCGATCTCCGCCGTAGGCCAGGCCAGATTTAGGTCGCTTCGGATGTGCTTGGAGTTCATCACGCAGTAAGCCCCGCCGTAGGCCTTGCGGGTGATTACCGTGATCTTGGGGACAGTAGCCTCACAGTATGCGTACAACAGCTTGGCCCCGTTGCGAATGATTCCTCCATGCTCCTGACCGGTTCCCGGGAGAAAGCCCGGTACGTCCACCAGGGTGATAAGCGGAACGTTGAAGGCATCGCAAAAGCGTACGAATCGGGCCGCCTTGAGCGAAGCATTGATATCGAGCACCCCCGCAAGGACCGCCGGCTGATTGGCGACGATCCCGACGCTGTGGCCGCCCAATCGGGCAAATCCAACGACTATGTTCTGGGCAAAGCTCTCGTGAATTTCAAGGAACACGCCGTCGTCGACCACAAGATGAATGACGTCGCGGATATCGTAAGGCTTGGTAGCGTCATCCGGAACGATCGCATCCAATGCGGCATCGGTGCGAAGGCGGTCGTCCCCGGACGGTACAAACGGCGGATCTTCCATATTGTTCTGGGGCAGATACGACAAGAGAACGCGGATCATATAAAGGCAGTCGGCTTCGTTTTCTGAGGTGTAGTGGGCTACACCGGAAGTTCCGGCATGGACGTCTGCCCCGCCAAGCTCTTCGAAATCCACCTCCTCATGCGTAACGGATCGCACCACATCCGGTCCGGTGACAAACATGTAGGAGGATTTACGGACCATGAAAATGAAGTCGGTCAGGGCGGGGGAGTACACCGCTCCGCCGGCGGAGGGTCCCATGATGGCGCTGATTTGGGGGATCACACCGGAGGCCATCGTGTTGCGAAGGAAGATATCCGCATAACCGCCCAGCGCAACCACTCCTTCCTGGATGCGTGCGCCGCCCGAGTCGTTCAACCCAATCAGGGGCGCGCCGTTCTTGATCGCCATCTCCATGATCTTGACGATCTTCTCGGCGTGTACTTCTCCCAGGCTGCCGCCGAAGACCGTGAAGTCTTGTGAGAATACATAGGTGAGCCGCCCTTCGATCGTCCCCCATCCCGTAACCACGCTGTCGGAAAGGTATTTGCGGTCTTCCAGGTCGAAATCATGGGTACGGTGCGTGACGAAGATATCCATCTCGCGAAATGAACCTTTGTCCAGGAGCAAGTCCAGCCGTTCGCGCGCCGTCAGCCGGCCGCGCTTGTGCTGGACTTCAATGCGATCCTCACCGCCGCCCAGGCGGGCTTGGTCACGGAGCGAGCGCAGTTCCTCAAGCTTGGATTCGTGGCTCATTTGCCATTCTCCACAAAGTAGGCGCGTACGACCGGCCGGCTAAGCACCCAACCTACGAATGCGATCGCCAGCACGGTCAGGACCGCCGTCGGAGGCCAGTTGGCGCGCGAATAATCGGACTGGGCGAGGAAGATTCGGTCCACCCAGTACCAGATCACCAACACCAATCCTCCCCAGAGGATCAGTCTCGGCGCCCAGGGTCTTCCGAAGAAAGCCCCGAACGCTGCAACCAGGCCCCAGGTTCCCCAAAATCCGTTGCGAATCAACAGGTATACCGGCGGGACCGCATAGGGCAGGTCGGGAAGCGAGAACCACGCCGCCAAGCCGCTCAGGGCTACCACAGCTATGGTTATAACCCCGAGGCTAAGCCAAGTTACGTGTGCGGGCCGGCGCTTACCCTCGGGAGTTTGTGTCAAGGGTGGGGGGATCCTCCGGAGAGCGGGCAGCTGCGTTCAACGTGAGTTGAGCGAGCTCGTTCAATGGGTCGGCAGGGTGAAGGCGGCGAGCAAGAATCAAGGAACGGTCAGCGTGATCTTACCCCGCTGCTCGCCGGCTCGCATGCGCGCGATCGCCTTCCCCGCATCCTCCAATGGGAATTGGCGATCGAGAATTGGACTCAGCTTCCCCTCAAACACGAGTCCCATCACGGTCTCGAAGTCATCCTTGGTCCCCATGGTCGAGCCGATGATGGACAGATGCTTCCCAAAGAGCAGCCGATTGTCGAGCTCGTATTTGGGGCCGCTGGTGTTGCCGACGGTCAGGATCCGACCCCCCTTGCGGGCGGCACGCAGACTGAGCGGCATAGTATCTGCTCCGACGTTGTCCACAACCACCGCCACGCCTCTGCGGCCCTGCGACAGATAGGCGGTCTTCGACCATGTTGCATCCTGGGAACGATCGATCAGTAGGTCCGCTCCGGCGTCTTTGGCCACCGCCAGCTTGTCCGCTCCGGAGCCCACGACCAGGACCGAGGCCCCCGAGTATTTGGCAATCTGGATGCTGGCAGTGTTGACGCCGCCTGAGGCGCCGACTACGAGCACCGACTCCCCGGCCCTGAGCTGACCGCGTGTGATCAACGAGTGCCAGGCGGTAAGGTAGACCAATGCCGCGGCGGCCGCGACTGCGGGGTCGAAATCCTTCGGCATCTTGAGTAAGTTCCGCTCGGGGAGCGCGATCAATTCCCGGAAGGTTCCTGGTGTGTGTTCGCCGAGCAGTTGCCATTGTTTACAGAGGTTTTCCTGCCCCGCCAGGCAGAAATCGCATTCACCGCAGAACAGACTTGGGTTGATCACCACTCGATCGCCGACGTCGAACCGAGTTACATGCGAGCCGATCTCGACCACACGGCCTGCTCCATCGGCTCCCGGCACATGCGGCATTTCCAGCTCCAGCCCGGGCCAGCCCTCCCAGGTGAAGAGCTCGACTCTGTTGAGCGAAACAGCCTCGAGCTGAACGAGCACCTCGGTGGGCGCTGGTACAGGCGCGGGGAGCTCACCGTATTCAATGTCCCCGCCATGCTCGCGGTAAAAGATTGCCTTCATCTGGGTTCGAATGGGGAATGCGATTCAGCCGGTGGGGAGTTCGTAGGCCGAGTAAAGGCCAGCGTCTCTGCCGGCCTCTTGGAATACTTCTCCACCAGGATATGGTTCTTGAACCAGCGCCATTTCCGCCGCCCGTTGCGGGAGAAATACGAAAACTGTGGGACCAGGGAGCTCCCAATTCGGAGGGGATGTAAATGGCTGCAGTACGTCTTGGCCATAGGCATCTGGCGCGAGATAGGGGATCGACGAATGGCTATAGTA
>FXBF010000494.1_pt1 | contig 13635 bp, 13 predicted proteins | sample 5335321 | NCBI WGS metagenome assembly FXBF01 (sample SAMEA103928391, study PRJEB20085) | sediment metagenome | isolation source: sediment | reverse complement strand
TGGTTGGGATGGTCCTCCTGCAGGTAGTGAATCCCCTCTCCCAGGTCCACCGTCTCCAGGTTCTTTAAGTTAACCTTACACCACTCCACCATCTGCGCCGGCATGATGGCGCCCGGCGCGGCGTGGAAGAGGAGCTTCGGGAGGTCGGTCTCCTGTAGCCAACGGTTGTAGGCCGCTACGACCTCGACTACATCCCGCGGCTCACCGGCAATGGGGACCTCGTTCGGCCAGCGCCAGATCGGCTTTCGGCTCGCCGGGTCGCGGAACGGCTCGCGGTATCGTTCCATCTCCTTTTCCGACAAGTCGCGCTGGATGCCGCCCGGGAGGATCTGTTCCACGAACATGTTCTGATTCACCAGCATGTCCCAACCGACATCGGGCGCGCGAAAGGCCTGGAATACCTTCACGAAATCGGGCGGAAACGCCTCCCAGCTCGGTATCGGTGCGAGGATCGGCTCCATGAGCGCGATCCCCCTCACGTTCCCCTTGTTACGTGAAGCGTAGTGCAAGCCAAGCGCCGAGCCCCAGTCGTGGATCACCAGCGTCAAGTTGTTCAACCCGAGCTTTTCGATGAACCCCTCCACGTACTTCGAGTGGTCGAAGAATCGGTACTCGATGTCCGGCTTGTCCGACTTGCCCATGCCGATGAGGTCCAGCGCGATCGCCCTGGCCTCCGGCGTGACGTAAGGGATGATGTTCCTCCACAGGTATGATGACGTCGGGTTGCCGTGCAGGAAGAGCACCGGCTCCCCTTCGCCCTCGTCGATGTAGTGAAGTCGGGAACCGTTCACCTCTATGAAGCGCGATTCATAGGGGAATTCGGGCGCGATTCCGTCGGCGTTAGACATGGCTGGTCTCCTTCTCTACGACAACGCCGTTCCTCTGTTGTGCCTTCGCCTGGCGCTCTACGTGTCGCTTCAGGCCAGCGAGCACGGCGGGCACGATCTTCTCGAACTGTGGACTCACGACGAAGCCGAACGGCTTCAGATCGCAATGCCTGCTGGCGCCGACGCCCTCCCGTTGCTCGGAGGTATAATAGGACTTCTTGACGCCAGGATGGAAATCCTGGATAGCGCCTAAGTCGGCGATGGCCGCCCACACCTTCTCCTTGGGTGCGTGGATTCTGATCTCGCGACTGATGCGTGTCATTTCAAACTCTCCTGTGTCCGGGTTTCGCGTTGTCTGTGTCAGTCAGAGCGCTTGGAACTGGCCCACGTCATGATGGGCCTCAACACCCCGCGTCGTGCTCGTCACTCAGCCCGCGGGGCGGACGATCGTGGACATTCAGAAACAGGCCCTAAAAAAGCTCCTTGGGCGTCGCGTGAGCCTGGAATCGCCGGACGCAAGTCGTCCCCGCTTCATCATTCGAGCGCCGAGAGGACGACACTGACGTAGCCCTGCAGCGCGCGGCGACCGGGTGTGGCCTTCGCCAATACGCCCAGTCCCTGCGCTGCTCCGGTGAGATAGCGCGCCACATCGCGAAGGTTCCGGCTCGTTGTTTTCAGGGCCGTAGGCCTTGTGTGGATTAGCGATCACCGTCTCCCCGTCTTCGATGTAGGGCTTGTAGCGGGCCAGCCAATCAGCACCCGAATTCTCGAAGCCTTCTAGGTCGGGGGAACCTGCGCGATCGAACATGCCGATGTTGTGCATGAGCTTCTCGAGCGCACCCTCGAATTTCCGTCCATGGTCCGTCCGGAAGTAGTAGTGCGGCGAGATGAAAACCGGAATCTCATTCCGCTTGGCCAGTATGAGCAATCTCTCGATATTCTCAACGGTGTTGTTCTCGGTAATGCTCTCGCCGACCACGCCCCACGTGACGCCGTCAGGACTGAGGAAGTCGTTCTGAGGATGTGGTCAGATACAGCAAAATGTTATATTCACGCGGTGTTTCGGGCGTCGAAAGCTGCTTCGCCACTCACACCCCACTCACCAGCGCGAACCAACCGAGGCCATTATTAAACCAGTTGAACTCACCCGTGAAGAGCTATACGAACTCGTTTGGTCCCAGCCCGTGCAGGTCTTGGCTCAGCGCTTTGGCATGTCGGACGTGGCCCTCGCAAATGCATGGAGGCGCCTGAAGGTGCGAAGACCCTGGTGTCAAAGTCTCGGGCCCTTCATGCCGTCCCGCCACACTCATTGCTCCAGCCGCTGAGGATTCAGGCGCCCGCCCAGAGGCGCGGCATCAATGACGGCACAGCGGCATCCTTCAGGGGCCTTGGGTGCGGTGTCGAGCAGCTTCAGCGTACTACTCAACGTCCCTCGAAGCTCCGTTAAGTCGCGAAGGCGCGCCTCCACTTCGCGCAAACGACTTTCCACCTTCTCTCGCACGTGCTCGCACGGCTGTCGGCCTCCCGACGAGATCTCGAGCACCTCCTTCACGTCGGCAAGCCGCAGACCCAGCGCCTGAGCCTTCTTGACGAAAACGAGATGTTCTACCGCCTCGGGGTGATAGGCCCGGTATCCCGACGCCGTGCGCGGAGCCGGAGGCAGGATGCCCGTCCGCTCGTAGAACCGGATGGTGTACGTTGACACACCGGCTCTAGCGGAAAGCTCACCAATCCGAAGCGGTCTCGGCTCTTCCATGTGCGACCTGTTCGCCCCCTGGCCTGAGCGTTAAACGAGTCTCTCGTCCCAGTGAACCCTCCAGGGAACTCTAAGGTTCCGGGTCTTGACCTTAGAGTCGAGTCTAAGGCTTAGCTTGTCATGGGAAGGACAAGCTTGACCAGAGTCAAGCTATTAATAGGAGACATCGAGTGAAGGCCACAGTCTTGAAGCTGACTGGGCGACTCATCGCCGCGGGGGACGGCCCTGTTGTCGGCAGCCCGGGCGTCGACGGGAAGTTGTCAGCCGGGAGCGAGTGCTGGCGAATGGTCCTCCTGCTTGTCAGCGCAGCGACGGTCACCTTGCCGGTGCCAGCCGTCCTGAGTGCGCAGGCGCTGCCGTTTCACACCGAGACCGCGATCACGACGGGTTTCGAGGAAGCGGCCGCCCGTACGTTTGCGCAGTTCCTCGGGCGGTCCGGTCTGGCGCGCGACGGTATGGACATCGCCGACCCCCTCTTCCGCGACATTGCCGTCTATGCTCAGCCATTCGCAGTGCTTCCCTATGCGATCACCCCGATGTGGACCACTCGGGTGATCGTCCCGTTCGTGCGCAAATCCATGGATTTCACCGCAGCGGACGCCGTGCGCCGGAATTATACGACCAGCGGGGTGGGCGATGTGATCGTGGACACCAAGTGGATCTTCTTGAGCAAGAACCGCCTCGGGGGAACGACGCGATTAGGGATCGAGGGCGGAATCAAAATTCCCATCGGCAAGACCGGGGCCACGTTGCCTGATGGTTCCGTCGCTCCGCGGCCGCTGCAGGTGGGTTCGGGCTCCTGGGACTTTCCGTTCAAGGCACTGCTCACCTTAACGCAGAGACGCAACGGGCTGCTCGCCAATGTGGGCTACCGGATCAACACCAGCGACGACGGCTTCAAGGCGGGCAACGTATTCAGCTACGATGTGGCCGTTGCCCTTCGCTTCGTGCCCTGGGTCTATAGGAAAATCACCGACCAGTCGCTGGTGGTCTATCTGGAGCTGAACGGCGAGGTAGCGGCGAGAGACGAAGTCGAGGGGGGGCGGAATCCGGATTCGGGCGGTCATCTTTTGTTCCTGAGCCCGGATCTCCAGTGGATCCCCACACCCTGGTTGTTGTTCGAGGGGTCCATCCAGTTTCCGATCGTTCAGGACCTCAACGGAACGCAGCTGGAATACGACATCCGCTTTCAGATCGGCACCCGCATCCGTTTTTCGGTGTTCCGATAACGATGCAAACCATGGCAGGAGCGTGAACGGAGAAGACGATGCCTCCTTTTGTAGAAAGCATGTTGCATTGGGCCTCAGTGACCCGGAACCATTTCGTGTTCATGTTGTGGTGGATCTGGTTGCTGGCCGTGGTGCTGACCGCACTGAGCGAATCGTTCTGGGTCGAGGGCCGGCGTCGCCGGCTGCTCGAGCGTCCCAATGATGGCTGGCGCACGATCTGGCTGGCGGTGCAGCTCGGTGTCCTGAGCCCGCCGAGCCGGCGCCGGATCTTCCGACAGGCAAAGGAGCTGCTCGCTCGCGGGGTCAGTCCCGCGGGAGTGATGGCGTACCTCGTCGCGGCGCAATCGCTGTTCATCTGGCTGTTGATCTTCATCGTGGAGCTGGATGGGCCGCAGCCCGTGATCGGCCAGCTCGTCGCCGTAGGGGCCGCGTTGGCGGTGCTGGTGTACGGGCTCCAGCGAACGCCCGAGCGGTTGTGGGAGTCGGCGCGGGGTTCCGCCGCGCAGGAGTTCTCTGAAACCGCTCAAACGGCGCCGATCGGGCAGGGAGGGCCGGTATGGGTCCGGCTGCCAATGTCCGTCGTGGGGCAGGCCTATTCGCTCTGGTGGCCGATGCTCTTTGGCGTGCTCGGAGTCGGGTTTTTTCTCGCCTTGGGCCAGTCGCCCGGGTATCTCTCCCTGCAGGGCACGAAAGGACCGTTGATGCAGCTCGCCAACAGCGGGGTGGGGCTGCTGCTTGCCTACGTGACCGGCGCGCCGCTCGTTGGCAACGCGCTCTTTGCGGCTGGGCTCTGGAGGCCGCAATTCCTGACGTTCGCCGGCCTATCCGCCTTTTATCTCGGGACGCTCGTCATGCCGTTTGCGCTGCCGCGGTATTTCGCGCTGCTCGGCGTCGAGTTGAGCAAGAAGGTGCTGGTCTGGCTGATCATTGCGATCCTGGTAGGCGCGCTGACGGCCACGGCCTGGTGGTGGGGGCTCGACTGGCTGGCCGGGGTCTTGGGCCTGCGGGACCTATTCGAGTCGCTGACCCACTCGACGCTCCGGCCCACCGACGTGCCCTGGTTCCACCACTGGTTCCAGCCGTCGGGGATGGGGGGGATGTAAACCGCAGACTGATCGATTGTTGATTGCAGTAGTGAATTTCAAGAACGAGAACTAAGGAGAATAGCAATGAAGGCCCTACGAATTACTCCAGCCCTGATCTTGGCGCTCGGCCTCTGGGCGCCCACGCTTGCCGCGCAGCAGGATCCCGCGGCCCAGGAGGATGAGCCGCGGCAGATCCAGGTGACGATTCTGGGAATGAGTTGCCCGTTCTGCGCCTATGGGGTCCAACAGAAGCTCCAGAAGCTCGAGGGCGTCACGGACCTGGAGGTAGTGCTGGAGACGGGCCTGGCGACGCTGATCCTCGAAGAAGACGCAGACATCTCGAACGAAAAACTGCAGAAGATGGTGAAGGACGCCGGGTTCGAGGTGGCGAAGATCGTTCGCAACTTCGAGTCAGAATTCCCGGATTTCGAGCAGACCCCGGGGAGCTGACAATAGGGGGAAGAGTCTGTGTCACATCGATTTGTGCTGCGATTTGTGAGTGCCGTTGCGCTCGGCCTGGTGAGCGTGAAGGTACCGCTCGGGGATTCGAGCAGCGATCCGCCTCTGGGTTCGGGATCCACCGATTTCCTCGCCGGCGCCACCGTCTCGCGTGACGCTCTGCGGTCCTACTTGCAACTGCTCGTCGAGCTGAACGGCGTGGAACAGGCACAGACGGGCGGAACCGTCCTGGCCGTTTCTCCCGGCTTTTGGCTGACCCGCAGAAACTGGGCGCTGAAAGGCGGGCTGAAGCTACCGTTCGTTCAGGATCTGCGAGGTAATCAACCCGAGCTCGACTACACAGTGCTCTTAGCGATCGAGACACATATGTAACCATTCCATCGGCTCAGGCTACGTCCGAAACTAGAACAGCATCCGTTCTCCATCTGAAAGAGAGGGACGTTCGATGTCCTGAGTGCAAGAAATATAGACAAGAGGAATGAGTGATGAGCACTGAAGTCAAAGAGAAGCCGCAGATCGAGACGCTTCAGCTCAAGGTCGGCGGCATGAGCTGTTCGTTCTGTGCGGAATCGATCCGCAAAGCGGTGGGGCGCCAACCGGGCGTGGAGGAAGTCCACGTCTCAATCGCCCATGAAGAGGCGCTCGTGCGTTACGATCCGAACGGGACATCGGCGATGCAGATCAAGGACACGCTGCGCGGGCTGGGCTACACCGTCCGCGACCCGCGTAAGGTCGAGAACATCGAGGAGCAGGAAGCCGCGATGGAGGAGGAGAAAAAGAACCTCTTCACGGCGGCGTTCTTCGCCGTCACCATCATCCTGGGGATGGCGCTCATGTGGCTCGGCCTGGTCCCGATGCGCCCCTGGTACCGCTGGCTGGCCTGGGGCGTGGCGAGCTTCGTCTTCTTCTGGACGGGCCGTCATATCTTGCGCATGGCCTGGGGCGCGGCCCGGCGTGGAATCACCAATCAGCATGTGCTCCTGACCGCTGGCGCGCTGGGCGGCTACATCGCCGGCATTCTAGGCACGCCGATCCTAGCGATCGGTTGGTCCGGGCTCGCCGGCTTCCCAGCGGTCGACTTTTTCGCGGTCACCGTCTTCCTGACGACCTACCATCTCCTCTCCGGTTACGTCTCGCTGCTCGTGCGCACGCGGGCGTCGGAGAGCGTACGTAAGCTTCTGGACCTTCAGCCGCCGACCGCGCGCGTCGTTCGTGACGGTCGCGAGGAAGAAGTCGCGATCGATGAGGTCGAGGTAGCCGATCTCGTCCGTGTACGCCCCGGCGAGCGGGTTCCCGTGGACGGTGAGGTGGTTGAAGGCGTCGGCGCCGTGGACGAATCGCTGGTCACGGGCGAGCCGATCCCGGCGGAAAAGGCGCCGGGTGACGAGATGATCGGCGGCAGCGTCAATCACACGGGCTCGTTTCTGGTGCGGGTCACGCGGGTGGGCGAGGATTCGTTCCTCCGCCAGGTGGCGCGCCACGTCGAGGAAGCGAAGGCGCTGAAGCCCGGCATCATCGAGCTGGTCGATCGGGTGCTCAAGCACTACGTGCCGATCGTCCTGACTCTTTCCCTCGGAACGCTGCTCTTCTGGACGCTGATCTGGGGCCTGTTCGACGCGCCGCTCTGGACCCGCGGGCTGTATGCCGCGCTGTCGGTCCTCGTGCTGGGCTACCCCTGCGCACTGGGCATGGCCACGCCGCTGGCGCTGATCCGCGGTGGCGGCATGGCCGCCGAGCGCGGGATCCTCATGCGGTCCGGTGAGGCCTTCCAGGTTCTTAAAGACGTGCGCTATGTCGTTCTCGACAAGACGGGAACGATCACCGTCGGCCAGCCTCGAGTCACCGAAGTGATCCCGTTCGGCGAATTCACACGGGAGCAGGTGCTCCGCTATGCCGCTTCGGCCGAGGCGCCGTCGGAGCACCCGCTGGCGCGGGCAATAGTCGACTGTGCCGAGGCCGAAGGGCTCGCCCTCTCCCAGCCCCCGCTGTTCAGCTCGATCACCGGCGCCGGGGTGGAAGCCGAAGTCGACGGGCGCGACGTTCGGGTCGGAACGAGCGGGCTCATGCAGGAAGCTGGCATAGCGCTGGACGAAATCCGAGCGGCCCTCGACGCGGAGGAGCGGAAGGGCCGGACGGCGGTGATCCTCGCGCTGGATCACAGGGCTGCCGGGGTGATCTCGATAGCCGATACGCTCAAGCCCGATGCCCGTGACGCTATCGCTGGCATGAAGGCGGAGGGACTGATACCCGTCATGCTCACGGGCGACAACCCTCAGACCGCCGAGACGATCGCAGCCCAGGTGGGGATCGAGGAAGTGCAGGCCCGGGTGCTGCCTGCCGAGAAGGCCCAGCGTGTCCGGGAACTTCAAAGCGATGGCGACCGCGTAATGATGGTCGGCGACGGGATCAACGACGCGCCGGCGCTCATGCAAGCGGATGTGGGTCTGGCCATCGGCGCCGGTACCGATATCGCCATCGAGTCCTCCGACGTCATCCTGATCGGCGAGCGCCTGGGTGCCGTCGTGGACGCCTATCACATCGGGCGCGAAAGCTACCGGAAGACCGTGCAGAACCTGTGGCTCGCTTTCATCTTCAACGGCGTCGGCGTCCCGCTCGCCGCGACCGGGCTCGTGCACCCCGTGTGGGCCATGGTCGCAATGGCCGTGAGCGTGACGGCCGTGCTCGCGAACAGCTTCGGCGGCAGGCTGATCCCGAGCCGCCGGCCGGCAGAGACCGAGAAGCCGAGCGAGCTGGCGCGCGTCGTGCTCGATGTGCCGACCATTCACTGTGCGGGGTGTGTGCGCGCCGTCGAGGGGGCACTGCAGAATCTGGACGGCGTTAAGGAAGCCGAGGGCAGCGCGGAAACGAAGCACGTGCGGGTGAGCTACGATCCGGAGCGAGCAAGCCTTACCGACATCGAGGCAGCCGTGGCTTCGGGCAACTTCCGCGTGACGCAGGTCATGACGGGCGACGGAACGCGCAGGGAGAGATAACGCCGGCGGGACTGCCATCCCGTCAGATGAAATCGTCGACATAAGGAGGTTTGATGATGGTTCGGAAAAGAGATTGGATTGTCATGCTCGCCGCGCTCGGCGGTGTGGCCGCCCTCGCCGGTAGCAGAAACGCTTCTATGCTGGAGGGACTGCAAGCCGAAACTATGCAGGCCGCAGAGGATGAGTACGAGACGATCCCGGTCATCGATGCCTACTACGAAGGCGAGAAGATGTGGTTCATCCACACGGACGTCTCAGACGAGAAGATGGCGCAGATGCTGACCATGATGGTCGGTTATCGCACTATCCACGTGCCCCGTCTGGGGGAGATATCGGAAGAGAAAGTCGGTAAGTTCTACGTCTTCACCAACGGCATCGATCGAAAAGACGCCAAACCTTGGGGCGGCGGTCCGCTCGGATACCAGATCGACATCTTCGAGTCGGTGCCCGGCGATGAGGGCTACATGCCGCTGCGCAGTCCGCAGCTCGTCACCTGGAAAGAGACCGGCACGCCGCGGATTCTGAAGTCCCTCGAAGAGCTGCGCCAAGCGGAAGAGAACGGTGAGCTCACCATTCGTCCCTCCGGCGTCATCGTGAACGTGCCCGTCGTGCGGTGGCCGACGGATTATCTGGGCGGCGGGAGCCACCTCGACGAGATGGAGAAGATGAATATCAAGAAGATGAAGATGAATAATATGGACATGTGATGCGGAGCGGATGCGATGAGAATGCTTCTGGAAAGTGAACTGGGGATCCGGCTCGAGATGGCGGGGCACGGATTCGAGATCGCCTCCGAGGGCATCGCGATTTCGCCCTACCACCTTCTTGCTGGCTCGCTGGCGTCCTGCATCGCGTTGCTCGTGGTCCCGTGGGCGGAACGATCGGGGATCGCTCTCGAGCCGGCTACGATCTCCATCGGCTGGGAGCACGCTGGCGACGGAGACAATCGGGTGAAGCACATGGACGTGGAAGTTCGCTGGCCGGGACTACCGGACTCGCGCCAGGTGGTGGTCGAACGCCTTGCGGAGGCCTGCCCGATTCACGCAACGCTGATTTCGGGAACCATGATCTCAAGCCGCGTTCGCGTGGCCTAGGAGCCCGGAACTATGCAACCTGCAATATCCATCAGCGGATTAACTAAGTCCTACGGAGACCTGCGAGCTCTGGACGACCTCTTCATGGAGGTGGGGGAAGGGGAGTTTTTCGGCTTCCTCGGACCGAATGGGGCGGGAAAAACGACCACCATCAACATACTCGCCGGCCTTACCACTTACAAAGACGGGGAAGTCAAGGTCTTTGGGAAGGATGTAGTCCGGGACTATCGGGAAGCCAGGAAATTGATTGGTCTAGTGCCACAAGAATTCAATTTTGACGACTACTTCACCGTGGATGAGATCCTGCGGTTCTATGCCGGATACTTCGGTATTCGGCGCCATGAAGCGAGGAAGCGGGTGGATGAGCTACTGGACCAGTTCAATCTTGCACAAAAAAGGGAAGCGCACGTCAGAGAGCTATCTGGTGGGATGAAGAGACGCCTGCTCATCGCAAGAGCCTTGGTACACAATCCCAAGCTCCTCATTCTTGATGAGCCCACCGCCGGTGTGGATGTGGAGCTGCGACGCGACCTCTGGCGCCACATGCAGGAGTTGAATAAGCAGGGTACCACCATCCTGCTGACTACTCACTACATTGAGGAGGCGGAGCGCTTGGCCAGGCGAATCGGTATCATTAACCACGGCAGAATCATTGCTCTTGATGACAAGGATAATCTCATTGAGCAGTTACACTGGAACAATCTCGATCTCACCCTCACAAAACCAATAGAGGCTATTCCCAAGCCGCTCGCGAAATACAAGACCTTCCTGCTGGATGACAACAAGATCCGCATCGTATGTGAGGGGGATGCCAGCGAGACAGAAATACTAAGAGATGTCGAGGAAGCTGGACTCGAGGTAAAGAGGAAGGAAGTGAGCCGATCCAGCCTGGAGGATATCTTTATCGACTTGACGGAGATTGGTCGTGGCGAACTATAGGGGATTCGGGACTCTGCTGGGTAGAGAAACCGAGAAGTTCACAAGATCCGCGAAGCAGACAATCGTTGCGCCGGTGATTTCCTCGCTTCTCTATATAGTAGTGTTCGGTAAGTTCATCGGCTCTCAGATTCCGGAGGTAGATGGAGTCTCGTATATGGAGTTCCTGATCCCGGGCCTGATCATGATGAGTGTGATCACCAACTCCTACTTCAATACCTCCCTATCCATACTAGTATCGAAGTTCTTCAACAATGTGACGGAGCTATTGACTGCCCCCCTTTCCTATTTCGAGATGGTTCTGGCTCTGACCCTGGGGGGCGTAATGAGAGGATTCGTTGTGGGGATCCTCACCCTGCTGCTCTCATTCCTCTTTATTCCGATCCGGATGTTCGACATTTTCGCGTTCGTGTACTTCATGTTCTTCGTCTCCGTGATTTTCTCCTCTGCTGGGGTCATGATGGGCCTCTGGGCGGAGACGTTCGACCACCTGGAAACTTTTTCCAGCTTTGTGCTTATTCCCCTCACCTTCTTGGGTGGGGTGTTCTACTCCATCAACACACTCCCCGAGCTCTTCAAGACCCTGTCCATCTTCAATCCGCTGCTTTTCATGATCAACGGGATGCGGTATGGGGTCCTGGGGATCTCTGATGTCAACATCCCTTTCAGCATGGTCCTCGTCTTCGTACTCGGAGCATTTCTCTTTGGCGTGAACGTGTGGCTGTTCAAACGCGGCTACAGAATCAAGACGTAGGGTTAATAGATAATCTATTGGCTATGTTGCAGGGATGATACGCGTCGAATCCGTCATTAAATCCTACGGCGGCCGCCGGGTCATCGACCACCTGACCTTCGAGGTCAAAGCCGGTGAAACAGCTGTCGTGATCGGGCCGAGCGGGTCCGGCAAGTCGACGGCCCTGCGCCTGCTGCTGCGGCTGGCGGTGCCGGATGGCGGCCAGGTGATGTTCGACGGCGTGATCCTCTCTCCCCACACGGTCTCCGACGTCCGCCGCCGGGTGGGGTACGTGATTCAAGACGGCGGCCTGTTCCCACACATGACTGCCCGCGAGAACGTCACCCTCAAGGCCCGTACCTTGAAGTGGCCTGGCGCGCGCATCCACGCGCGGCTCGAGGAGCTGCGCGAGCTGACGAACTTCCCGGCCGACGGGCTCGATCGATATCCGGTAGAGCTGTCGGGCGGGCAGCGCCAGCGCGTCGCGCTGATGCGCGGGTTGATGCTCGATCCCGACGTGCTCCTGCTGGACGAGCCACTCGGCGCGCTGGATCCGATGATCCGCTTCAGCCTCCAGGAAGACCTCCGCAACATCTTCAAAACACTGTGCAAAACGGTGGTGCTGGTGACGCACGATCTGTCCGAGGCAGTCTTCTTCGGCGATCGGATCCTGTTGATGCGGGAAGGAAAGGTCATCCAACAAGGATCCTTTGAGACAATGACGCGCGAGCCGGCTGATCCGTTCGTCACGGAGTTCGTGAACGCGCAACGGGGACACCTGCTTCCGTGAACGTCGGGATGAAGATCGCGTTCGTGCTCGCGTTGATGGCGGGTCCGCTGGCAGCGCAAGATCCGTCTTCGACGGTGGTTGTGGCATCGAAGGTTTTCACTGAAGCGGTCGTCTTGGGCGAGATCGCGGCGGGTGTAGTGCGCGATGCCGGCTACATCGCGGATCACCGGCAGGAGTTGGGTGGAACCCGCGTCCTCTTCAACGCCCTGGTTCGAGGCGACATCGACGTGTACGGCGAGTACACGGGCACGATCATCCAAGAAATCCTCGCTGAGTTGAACCTCCGGACGGAAGATCAAGTCCGGGCCGCGCTCCGCGAGCGGGGCATCCTGATGACGAGACCGCTCGGCTTCAACAACTCCTATGCGATCGGGATGCGGCCCGCGACGGCCGACAGCCTCGGCGTGTCCAGCATTTCCGATTTGCGACAGCATCCCGAAGTGCGGTTCGGCATGAGCAACGAGTTCATGGACCGCGAGGACGGGTGGCCTGGCTTGCGGCAACGGTATCGTCTCTCAGGTGAAAATATGCGCGGCCTGGACCACGACCTGGCTTACCGAGCCTTGGACGGCGGCAGCATCGACGCGATGGACGTGTACACGACCGACGCGGAGATCTCGTACTACGGATTGCGTCTGCTGGAAGACAATCTCTCGTTCTTCCAAACGTACTACGCGGTCTACCTCTACCGTTCCGATCTCGAGCGACGCGCGCCGGGCGTTGAGGCAGCCCTGCGGCGTCTCGAGGGAACGTTGGACGAGGCGCGCATCAGCCGCATGAACGCCCGCGTGAAGCTCGACGGCGACTCGGAGTCGTTGGTGGCAGCCGACTTCTTGCGTGAGACACTGGGCATCGCGGCGGTGACTCAGGAAGTGGGCTTCGGGAGCCGGCTCTGGCTTCGCACGAGAGAACACCTCTTCCTGGTTTCGATCTCGATGACGCTTGGCATCATCGTGGCAATCCCGTTGGGCATCGTTGCCTTCAAGCGGCCCCGCCTGGGTCAGGCCATACTCGGTGGGGTAGGTATGGTGCAGACCGTACCAGCCCTGGCGCTGTTGGTGTTCATGATCCCCATCCTCGGGATCTACGCGCCGCCGGCTATCGCTGCGCTATTCCTTTATAGTCTGCTTCCGATGGTGCGGAACACGCATGCGGGGCTTTCCGGTATTCCGCCCTCCATCGAAGAATCGGCGGAGGCGCTGGACCTCTCGCGCACCGCCCGCCTGCTTCAGGTGGAGTTGCCGTTGGCTTCGCCGTCTATCATGGCGGGCGTCAAGACCGCAACCGTCATCAACATCGGCTTCGCCACGCTGGGCGCCTTGATTGGAGCGGGCGGATACGGCCAGCCGATCCTCACCGGCATTCGGCTCGACGATGTCTCGCTAATTCTGGAGGGTGCCGTGCCCTCGGCGTTCCTTGCCCTGGTCGCCCAGTATCTGTTCGCCCTGATCGAGCGTGCGGTGGTGCCGAAAGGGCTGCGTCTCAAGCGGGCGTCATAGCGTCAGCACGCCGGATCAACTCCTGCGATTGATGCGAACAGCCATAGAGAGCGACGGAGCGTGGCGCTCAACGCAGAGCCTCCTCACCTCGCTCGCCGGTTGTAAGCGGCGCTTGCCTAGCAGTGGCTGGCTGAGTTGGAGCACGACATCTCCTCGCTTCGCTCAGGCTGACGTCCACTACCAGCCCGTGGCGATTCTCCATCAACACATGCCCCCCGTGCGCCAGCTTCGCTT
>FXBF010000493.1_pt1 | contig 13648 bp, 11 predicted proteins | sample 5335321 | NCBI WGS metagenome assembly FXBF01 (sample SAMEA103928391, study PRJEB20085) | sediment metagenome | isolation source: sediment | reverse complement strand
GATCATGATCGCCGGCTTTTCTGTGCTGGCCTTTTCCAGTTACAAACTCAATGTAGACATGGGCATTCTCACTGCCACAGCAGTCGGCGTTGCTCTGGTGATGGATTTCCTGCTGCTGCCAACGTTATTGATGTTCATGGACAAAGACAGACAATGCGACTGCGTCACGTGCCGCAAGAAAAACCGAGCAGCAACGTGATCACACCATACGGAGGGTTCCTGATCCTTTTACTCTGTAAAGCAGGTAGACTACTGACGTTACCTGTTTTGCTCCTGTTTTTGCTTATACATCAACGAGTCTGCTTCAGCTAATAATTCATCAACGGTTTGATTCAATTCAGGCTGAAAGGCCAACACGCCAGTGCTATACAAAATATCATAGGCATCGCCAGCTTTCGCATTGTGTTGTGAAATGGATTCCTGTAGTCGACTGAGGATGACATCCGTTTCTTTGCCTTTGATACCGGTAAGTAGTGCGACGAACTCATCACCACCTATGCGTGCAAGGATATCTGTATCACGCAGAGTGTCTTTCAAAAAGGTGGCAAAGGCCACCAGTGTTTTATCGCCTTCGGCATGCCCATATTTGTCATTGATGGATTTGAAATCATTCAGGTCGAGATACATTAGAGTGGCCGGAATATCATTTTCTGCGCAGAACTTCAGTGCTCTATTAGCAAGAATGTAAAAACCTCTTCTATTTGTAAGATCTGTCAGCTCATCCATCGTAGCGAAATGCACAGCCGTAAGTTCCTGCTGTGCCATATAAGCAAGATCTTCCAGCAATACCTGATCAGCATTGCTGAATTTCCTGGGTACATAATCGCCTATGCACAGGGTGCCAATTTTGCTGCCAATAATCTCGAGTGGGTACCCGGCATAAAATCTCACTTTGGGCTTTTTTAAAACAAGCGGATTATCGGCAAATCGCACATCTTTGGTCGCATCTTCAATTACGAATGGTCCTTCGGAAAGGATTGCATGCCCACAAAAGGTAAGATCCCTGGGTATTTCTACAGGGTCGATACCCAGGCACGACTTGAACCACTGCCGAGTTTCGTCAATCAGGCTGACCTGTGCTACTGGAACATTAAACAGGCGCATTGCCAGACGAGTCAGGCGGTCAAACCGTTCCTCTGGTGGCGTATCCAGAATGTTGAGTGAATACAGAGTTTTAAGCCTGCGTTCCTCATCTGCTGGGATATCTGGTTTCTTCATTGTTGTTTTCTCACCAGAGTTTTGACAGGAGCTTATTCACACTGCCTTTCCTGGCGCCTTATCCGGAAAAATTATCTTCCCATGGGCAAATCATTACCTGATTCAGATTAGATGCTATTCAGCTTTCTCATAGAGATCCGCATTTATAGCCTTGAGTCCAGCCCGTGCACAGGCTTCATCCAGTTTACCGCCCGGGGCCCCACCGACGCCAATTCCTCCCACAACCTCTCCGGAAAGCTTTACAGGTAACCCGCCCCCCAGAATCAAAATGGAGTTATTCATATCCCTGAGCCCCTGTACCTCAGGAACACGGTCAATAAGTTCAGCAAAAAATTGCGTAGAGGCCTTCATGCTTGCCGCGGTGTAGGCCTTGCGCCGGCTGCTGTCAATGGTATGTACCCCCGCCCCGTCATCCCTGATCTGGTACATCAGAACACCTGATCGATCAACCACAGCAATGCTTACCCTGTAACCATCAAGCCGACATTGCGCCATCGCGGCATCAGCAGACTGGCTGGCCAGCTTTAGAGGTAAAACAGCCTGTTTGGGCAAGCCCTCAGCATAGGCGATGTTAGACATTACAGCGAATACGAATAACATCCTGAAGAGTTTCTTAAAGCATTTTCTATGGTGCATTTTATTGACCCTCTATAATATTTCCACTATGGCATGTTCGAAATTCAGGGACAGACCATGATTTATTCAGCTTACTGGTTATTTGGTCATTCTCCCAAGTCCTGGCTAGCGACGCAATGGGGTGAACTGCAGAAGAAAGGCTAAAGGGGAAAGGAAGTTCATCACCGTAGACTATCTTTCCTCTTGTAACTTGAAACTTGAAACTTGAAACTTTCACTTATTTCGCCAGGCAGGCTCCTCCACAGAAATAATAAAACAGGGATTAGAGCCCTGCGGAATGAATGAGGAGAGAATAATGGCACGCCCGAGACGATTCGAACGTCCGACCTCTGCCTCCGGAGGGCAGCGCTCTATCCAGCTGAGCTACGGGCGCGTGGAGGCCGTATTATGACCTCTACACCGTAGTTGATACAAGCGTTGAACAGCCACAATAAACGGCTATCCTAGATAGATCTCAAATATTCCCGCCAGCCACCATACACACTGATTTCATTCGCTTTTTCGACCGCACAGGCTTCACAGATAAAACCGGGCAGCCAACGGTGATCGGCGGTCTCAACTTTGCCTATTCCCAGTGGACTGGGTATGCCAGCAACAAAACTACCAAACTCGGCTGCGGGTATCCGCCATATTTCAATCTCAATGGCGGTTCCGCTGGCTTCATCTCGCATCAGACCGGGCCTTTGCGGTGGGCCTTCAATCAGATACATGCGGTAGGATTCAGAGGTTAGGGTTTTTTCCAGAAATACTGCTCCACGCTCACGTAACTGCCAGTTGAGTGCCAACCCATCAAGATGAGTACCGCAGACAATCACGAGTATCGTATCCGAAAATGAGATCTCTGTTGCCTGTGACACAGGTAGATCCTGATCCAGCTTACCGGGACTTAACTGCAGATGCTGCTGCCAGCGGTTGGCAAAAGACAATAATTTCCGGTCCTGCATGCAGGTACTGACAAGACTGATACCCCAGGGCAAACCGTTATCCAGAAAACCAGCGGGAACGGCAACAGAAGCACAGTCCAGCAGGTTCATGAAGTTGGTGTAGTACCCAAGATTGCTATTGAGTTTTATCGGATCAGCGTTAACCTCTTCTATAGTATAGACAGTGCCTGCTGTCGGTGTCATAAGAAAATCAACATCTGCGAGTAGTCGTTTCGCCTGTGACCGATGCTTCTGCATACTGTATTCTGCTTTGAAGGCATCCGTCGCTTTTTTATTCTCCGCACTGCCAATGATGGTTCTGATCACGGGCAGCAATTCTTCTGGCTGATTGCTGATTATATTTTCAATCGCAACATAGCGTTCCGCCACCCAGGGTCCTTCGTAGAGCAGTTTTGCCGCCTGAAGAAATGGCGTAAAATCCAGTTCATACTTTTCGCCACCGAGTGCCTGCATGGCACTGACACTTTTATCAAATAGTTTCTGTGCGGAGTCATTGCCAAAATATTCCAGCTGATCTGGCTTTGGCACTGCGAAGGTGAAAGGTCCTGTGGGCAAACCATACTGCCGTCCGTTATTGGAAAATGGATTTTCTCTTGCGTACTGATCATTCACATCATATACCACTGCCTGTTCAAACACTGTGTCGGCGTCATCGGTAGTTAAGGCAAAAATACTGACGCAATCCAGACTGCGGCATGCCGGTACCACACCACTCATACTCAACAATCCCTTTGATGGTTTTAAACCAGTCAGATTGTTAAATGAAGCCGGCACACGGCCGGAACCTGCCGTGTCGGTACCCAGTGAAAAACTCACCAGGCCGAGTGCAACTGAAACCGATGAACCGGAGCTCGAACCACCAGAGATATAATCCTTATTAAATGCATTCTTACACGCCCCCCAGGGTGCCGGAGATCGTGTACCCACCAGCCCTGTGGCAAACTGATCCATGTTGGCTTTACCGACTGGTATTGCTCCTGCATTAATCAGCTGTTCTACGACAAAGGCTGATTTTTCAGGTGTGTAGCTAAAAGCCTGACAGGCGGCAGTAGTCGGTATGCCTGCCAGGTCAATATTGTCTTTGATGGCAAATGGAATGCCGTACAAAGGAGATTCCTCAATACTTTTAGTCAGTAAATTATCCAGATATGGCTGTAATTCCTGCTGGCTTAACAAATGAATCCATATATTGTGATCTACAAACTGCTCACAGTCCTGGCAGATACCTTTTAACAACTGTTCTGGTGTCAGTGTTTTATTTTTATAAGCGTCATGTAAATACGCTATGCTTAAATTCATGCTGGTGCCTTCAATTCACTCTCCTGCAAAACCAGCAGCGGCTGGCCTGCATTGATCTGGCTTCCTTCACTACGATTGATGGCGTAAACAATACCGGCGTGCGGGGCAACTATTTCAATTTCCATTTTCATGGATTCAAGGATGACCATGGGCTGACCTTGTTCAATACAATCGCCCGGCTTAACCAGTATTTTCCATACATTACCTGCAACTGGACTTTCAATCGCAACACACTGTTCCGGCAGTTCATCTTCCTCACCGATGTCACTGGCAAGATCCTGCGCCGATTCAAAATTGATCTGACCAGATTCGATCCACCTCTGCAGCTCATCATCAAAGGCTTTTTTACGTTTGTCTGTAAATCTTTCAATATCATTATTATTATGCTGAAGAAAAGCCAGATAGTCTTTTAAATTCAACCGTGTTTCTTCTATGTCGATGCTGTAGCGGCCCTTGGGAAAGTCATGACGTATCTGTGTCAGTTCTTCTGCGCTGACTTCATAAAACTTAATTTGATCAAAAAAACGTAATAACCAGGGCCGGGTAAATTCTCTGGTTTTGTTATACCTGTTCCACATTTGCAGCGTACGGCCAATAAACTGGTAGCCGCCCGGCCCCTCCATGCCATAGACACAGAGATATGAGCCGCCTATACCTACCGAGTTTTCTGCCGTCCATGTACGTGCAGGATTATATTTAGTCGTCACCAGACGATGCCTGGGATCCATCGGCGTTGCCACTGGAGCACCCAGGTAAACGTCTCCCAGGCCCATCACCAGATAGCTGGCATCAAACACAGTATCTTTGACCTGCTGAATATCATCCAGACCATTGATACGTCGAATAAATTCAATATTATCCGGGCACCAGGGTGCATCCTTTCGCACTGACTGCATGTACTTTTCAATCGCCAGATGGCAGGCATTATCATCCCAGCTGAGTGGCAGATGTACTACTCGTGCAGGCACCTCAAGGTCTTCAACATCCTTCAATGCTGAAAGCGCATTATCCAGAATAATTAACAAATCTTTAAGCGAGATGAGCTGGCTATCATAATGAATCTGCAAGGATCGAATGCCCGGCGTCAGCTCCAGCACACCTTCATCTTTGTTCCGCTGTAGCCACAGCATTAAGGCATGCACCCTGAAACGGTGTTCGATATCGAGTTTTAGATCCCCGAACTCCACCAGTAGATATTTATCACCAGAGGGTCGATAGACAATTTGTACGCCGTGTTTCTTCGCATCTATTGATTTGATTATTGGGGGTGTAATCGATGTAGATGTAACCCTGGCAGGAATATATTTCAGCTCCTCTATCATGGCTAACTGTGCATTTTCTATGGCCACAGCATCTTCAACTGTGACTGCCATGAACTTTACTTTATCCCCTGCTTTTAACTGGCCCAGCTTCCACAGGTCGGCTGTGATGACTGTTGCCGGGCAAACAAATCCTCCTAAGGATGGGCCATCCGGACCCAGAATTACCGGCATATCACCAGTAAAATCCACTGCGCCAATCGCATAGGCGTTATCGTGAATATTTGACGGATGCATACCCGCTTCACCACCATCACTCCTGGCCCATTCCGGCTTTGGTCCGACCAGCCTGACGCCTGTGCGACTGGAGTTGTAATGCACTTCCCATTCAAATTCAAAAAAACTCTTTATATCTTTTTCAGTAAAGAAATCAGGTGCCCCATGCGGACCATAAATCACTCTTAACTGCCATGTATTGCTGATTTCTGGTATTAACTCGCTGGGCAAACTGATTCCATCAGCCTTCTCTTTTTGTTTATTGAAATGCAGAACATCGCCGGCACGTAGAGCTCGGCCTGCATGGCCGCCGAACTGACCCAGAGTGAACGTTGAACGTGAGCCAAGATACTCAGGACAGTTAATTCCACCTTTGACAGATAAATAAGCCCGCGCGCCGGCAGAGGTTGTTTTACCAATGTTTAATGTCTGCCCAGCTTTAACATCGATGACCCGCCAGAATGGTATCGCTGAATCTTCCAGGTGCACATCCATAGCCGCACCACTTAATACTACCTGGGTATCATTATTAAATCGCAGGCCTGGTCCGTTCAAGGTGATTTCAAGACCTGCAGCATCAACAGGATTATTCAGCAACCGATTTCCTAAACAAAAGCTGAATTGATCAAAGGGTCCTGAAGGCGGTACGCCTATATCCCAGTAACCCGTACGTGCTGGATAGTCCTGTATGGTAGTTAATGTACCGGGGCTGATAACATCGATGGTACAGGGATGGCTGATGAAACTATTTAGATATCGGGTGGTTATTTCACCCTGTTCGAAGGCATTCGTATTCAGGATTTCACGGACATAATTAATATTGGTTTCGACACCATACAAACTTGTCTCAGCTAATGCAGAATCCAGTTGCTCAATAGCAGCAGGGCGATCCTCCGCTGTGACAATTATTTTTGCCAGCATGGGGTCAAAAAAGGGAGACACCTCGATACCTGATTCCAGCCAGTGATCAATACGCAGATGGTCTTTTTCTGGAAATGACACTTCGCTAAGCAGACCGGCGCATGGCTGGAAACCCTTATTCGGATCCTCTGCATAAACGCGTGCCTGAATAGCATGACCCGACAACTGCAGCGCACTGCCTAAAACATCAAGATCAGCCAGTTCATTTGCAGCCAGCTTGACCATCCACTCTACCAGGTCAACATTAAACACCTGTTCGGTAATACCATGCTCAACCTGTAAACGCGTATTAACCTCAAGAAAGTAAAATTGATCTGATTTCTGATCATAGACAAACTCTACCGTTCCGGCATTTCGATAGTTAACGGCTTTTGCCAATCGTACTGCCGTCTGATGCAGTTCTGCTCTGACTTTATCAGAAAGATTTGGCGCAGGGGTTTCTTCAATGACCTTCTGATTGCGGCGTTGCGTCGAACAGTCACGCTCACCGATAGCAATGACCTTGCCATTGCCATCACCAAACACCTGAACTTCGATATGGCGGGCGTATTCAATAAATTTTTCAATGAACAATCCATCATTGGAAAAATTGTTTTCGCTTAAACGCCGCACTGTGTCAAAGGACTTTTCCAGATCCTGCTGGTTCCAGCAAAGTTGCATGCCTATGCCGCCGCCCCCCGCAGTGCTTTTTAGCATGATGGGATAGCCAATATCTTTAGCGGCGACTACTGCCTCGTTGATACTTTCCAGTAAATCCGTGCCCGGTAACAAAGGAATTGTATTTTCTTCTGCCAGCTTACGTGCCAAGTGCTTTAAGCCAAAGGATTTAATCTGCCCGGCAGTCGGACCGATAAAGGCAATATTATTATCTTCGCATCTTTTTACAAATTCAGGATTTTCACTTAAAAAACCATAACCCGGGTGAACTGCCTCAACACCGGATTTTTTTATAATGTCAAAAAGCCTATCCTGGTCAAGATAAGTTTCAGCCGCACGTCCTTCGCCGAGTGAATAACTTTCATCTGCATGTTGTACATGTAAAGAATCGACATCCGCTTCGTTATAAACAGAAACAGACTGACAACCCATCTGCTTTAAAGTACGAATGATGCGAGTTGCAATTACCCCGCGGTTAGCTATAAGAACTTTTGTGAACATAAATGTTTGTTACATGCTATCCAATGATAGTTGTAGGAGCGTCGCTCCTGCCTAATTATTGAGATTTCTATAACACTCCATTATCTGCTACAGGTCGTCCTGCTGAAAAACAATGGTCATCCGGGTCGTCCCGATGATGTTTTATCAGGAAATTAATCCCAGACCAGCACTTCTATCGGTGTCGGGTTATACGCATTGCAGGGGTTGTTCAATTGCGGACAATTTGAAATCAGGACAATAACGTCCATCAGGGTTTTCATCTCCACATATTTGCCTGCATCCGAAATACCGTCTTCAAATGTCAGCTGTCCATCAGGGGTCACCGGCACATTCATGAAAAAATTTATATTATGCGTAATATCCCGTTTTCCTATACCGAATTCCTCATGCTCTGTAATAGCCAGCATCCAGCTGTCCCGGCAGGCATGCATGCATTTTTTCTCCAATGCATACCGCACTGTATTACTTTCTGTTGCACAGGCACCGCCCAGCGTATCGTGGCGACCGCAGGTATCGGCGACAATCTCAATCATTTCATTACATTTGTTTGATAACAGCTTCGTCCCACTGGTCAGGTATATGTTCCCCTGCTCACGAATGGTATCGATAGCACTGTAACGTTCAGACGGATCGTCGGCATTGTAGAACAATGTGTCCGCTGCCTGGTTCCCTTCAAGGTCCAGAATACGAAAGGTCTGCCCATACTTCACAACATGGATAAAATAATCACCGGCCAGTACCGTTTGCCGAAATTCTGCCTGAGACGGGTCTAGCGTACTTTCCTTTATCATCAGCAGCTGCGCCCCAGGTTATAGTGTTCGGTATTCTTAAAACCGCGTCTGTTTTCCTCGTGAGAATTCCGGCATAAATCATCATCGCTTACGGGATCAGCCTCTGATAGCTGATATGTGACCGGTTTTTTTGGATATTCTGCAGCCGGGTTCATTGGATGCGGACAGGTATGGAAAACCACCAGTGTGTCCATTTCAAAACGCAGTTCGATAAAATCACCGGCACTGCTGTTGTTTTCAACAAAGTGCAGTGTGCCTGTTTCATCAACTTCAACTTTGCTGAACAAATTCAGGTTAGCGGCCATATCACGCTGGTTCATGCCGTACTTGGCCATCTCGATAAGAAAACTGTCATGCCCGTTCAGGGTCCAGTCATTGCGATAGTCCTGATAATTGTGCTCACCCCACTTTTCTTTGACACTTTGTTTGTTACTGTTACCGCCCACAGTATCGTGCCAACTGACACTGTCATCCGTAATAGAACAGAAGATTCTTCCCATATCCGAATACAGACAGTGCCCTTTGGTCAGTTTGAACGTATGCTGACATTTCAGGGTATCTGGCGCGTTATAGCGCTCGAGAGTGTTAGACGGGTTAAAAAATAGCATCCCAACATTTGCACCACCCTGCTGATCTGCCAATCGCAAGGCGGTGCCCTTGCGCATCTGCATCGACCAGTGCGCCCCACCAGGAATGCTATCTTCATCAATTATGGGATTTTTCATCATAAAACACTCACATGAATTAGCTTCAATTATTGCACCAGAACCTTCCGGCTGTCTTCAAGAGAATGGTCGATGTCCTGAAAAAGTGACTGTTTTGTCTGACCCACATCAATATCGTAAGTGATTGTCGAACCAAAGCAATTAGGCCATTGGGGGTCCAGCCGTATTTTATCAAAAACCCACAGACGGGTGCCAAGATAAAAGCCTTCTTTTAAATCATGCGTAATCATAAAAATTGTCAGACCTGTTTCATTCCATAGCCGAAGAATTAAATCATGCATATCAGCACGTATGCCTGGATCCAGCGCACCAAAGGGTTCATCTAACAATAAAATTTCTGGTTTTCGCATCAAAGCCTGGGCAATAGCAAGCCGCTGCTGCATACCGCCAGAAAGCTGGTGTGGATATTGCTCCAGTGCATGGCTCAGGCCCACAGAATCGAGTATTTCTTTTGCCTGTTCTTCTGCCAGTTTTCTTTTCTGACCGAATAATTTACCCAGCAACCGGGATTGATGGAATTCTGCTGCGAGCAGCGTATTTTTCAACACGGAAAGATGTGGAAAAACAGAATAGCGTTGAAACACTATTCCTCGGTCATCGCCTGGCTCAGCAGGAAAAGCTTTTCCATCCAGCAGCAGCTCACCGCGACTGGGCTGTTCTACGCCCAGCAACATCCGTAAAAATGTTGTCTTGCCGCAACCTGAAGTACCCACGATAGTGATAAATTCGCCTTTTTCAACCTGAACATTCACCTGCTCAAGCACGGTATTATCACCGTATTCCTTCCACAGATTTTTCGCTTCTATCTGAGACACAGTCATCTACTTATCTGAGTGAAACCAGGGGAAAAGCCTCAGTGACAAAATCCTTAATAGATAGTCGGTTAAAAATGCCAGAATTGTGATCCATGCCACATAAGGCAATATGATATCCATTGCAAGATAGCGGCGCACCAGAAAAATACGGTAGCCCAGGCCATCAGTCGAAGCGATTGCTTCTGCCGCAATCAGGAATAACCAGGCCGCCCCTAATGACAGGCGCAGGGCACCGATCAATCGCGGCATAATCTGTGGTAGCACGACCCGAACAATCACCAGCCAGCTTGACGCACCAAGGGTTTGCGCCTTGATTAACTGCTCATCAGGCAGTTCAAGCACCTTGCCCTGCAGGTCTCGAATAATAAAGGGTGTGATACCAAAGGTAATTAGTACCACTTTTGAAAGCTCGCCGAGACCAAATACAATAAAAAGTATTGGCAGCAATGCCAAAGGCGGAATAAGGGAAATAACGGTTATTAAGGGTGATAAATTTGCACGGCTGTAAGGAATCACGCCGTTTAAAACGCCAAAGAACAGACCAATCAGTGCACTGATACCGACGCCGAGTCCGAGGCGTGTAAGACTGGACTTCGTATCCTGCCAGAACAGGTATTCACCCGTTCGCTTACTGGGTTGCAGCGCAAGCTTTTGCATCGCCCTGCCCATGTCACTAATCGAGGGCAGCAGCTTATCGTCAGGGTTTTCTGCCAGACGCGCATTGGATGCCATGATATAAATGAACAACAGCAATAAAAAAGGCAATACACCAAGAATAATCTTTTGTGTAGTACCCGGATGCTGGTTTATTAGACGTTTCATTTCGGTAAATGGGCTGGCAATGCCAGCCCATTTTTCCTGCAGCGCTTTATGACAACTTATAGCTTGCCGTCTGCAGCCATTTGCATATAGGTGGGGTCAAAGCGCAGCTTGATTTTTTTGCTGTCACCAAAAACACCCGCCGGTGATTCAATACCGATGAAACCGGCATTTGGCGCATTATCACCAAGCAGTCCATGATCAAATGAGAAACCGGCTACTTTAGCCATGGTATCTTTTAATGCAGCGCTATTGGTAAAAGCTACAGCATCTGCCGCTTTGTAGAACATTTTGGTCGAGGCTAGCTGGGAATCATAACCCTTCAGGTCAGTACCCGATGCTGTACCCATGCTGGTCCGTGCTTCTTTCGCTTTTGCTCCGTCACCCTGCATAACAGCCATAATCTCATACCAGGCACCTGTCATGGCTTTACCAAATTTCGGGTTCTCATTCAGGGTCTTTGTATTGACCACCAGCAGGTCAATAATCTCGCCGGGTATCTTACTGGAATCAAAAACCTTATAGCTATTCGGCATGGCCAGGATTTCACTCACCAGCGGGTTCCAGGTCGTAACAGCCGTAACTGAAGACGTCGTGTAAACGGCAACCATGTCGGCGTCTGAAGTATTGACAACTTTGACATCTTTTTCCACAAGCCCAACGCTTTCCAGTGCCCTGGCAAGCAGGTAATGCGAGACACTCAGTTCAACCAGATTGACATTCTGGCCCTTGATGTCTTTGAGTCCTTTCTTGCCTTTTAGAATGACCGCGTCATTGCCGTTAGAAAAATCTCCGACAATCAGTGCAGTACTGTCTACACCACTGGCTGCAGGAATGGTTAATGCGTCCATATTGGTCATTACGGTGGCATCAAAACCGCCTGAGGTATACTGGTTAATTGATTCTACATAATCATTAATCTGCACCAGCTCAATTTCAATACCGTATTTATCGGCCCATTTCTTAAGAACCCCTGAACTGTTGGCATAATCCCAGGGCATCCAGCCGACATAGATGCTCCAGGCAACCTTGAATTTGTCAGCGGCCATAGCAGAAGGCGTGGCCAGAATTGTTGCTGGGATAATAAGAAGGATAAACAGTTTCTTGATTAGCGATTTCATACTTACTCCAATTGGTTACACGGTAGGTTTTTTTGAGAGTTCAATGCAACATCAATCTGATGCACACCTCCCGGGCTTTTATCCCTCCGTGTAACCTGCAGAGCAGCGAAATAACGCCGGCAGGTCGACAGCTCTTGGACCAGACATCTTATTACAGACCGGAACCCTAGCCGTCTTATTCAGCAAATCATGACGATGACGTCATTGAACACTTACTCAACAATAGAACAATGCAAATACAATGCCACACTCAATAAATTTAAATTAGTGTGCTAAATCAACAACTAATGGAGATGAAGTCATTAATAATAAATGAAGTGAGTGTCATATTTAGTGCACTCGACTCAATTGTGCACAAAAAAAGTGCTTCACAAAGGTGTTCGGTGGCTTAACTAGACGTTGATATTTTCAAACTGAGGTTCTCCTGCACAGCCATCTACGACTATGCAACTGCGGCCACCGTCTTTGGCCCTGTATAAAGCTTCGTCTGCACGCCTGAAGAGCATCTCCAGTCCACAATCACAGACTGAAACACCAAAACTTGCAGAAATAGTGAAACTGTTCTCAACAACAGGGGTACCTGTAATAACTTTTAGTAGTTTCTCGGCAAGGAGTTCTGCCCCATCATGGTCGGAAACTTCCAGTAGTATGGCAAATTCTTCTCCTCCAATTCGGGCACCAATATCTGACTTGCGGATTGCTTTCTTTATCTGACGTCCTACCTGTCGTATAGCCTCGTCACCGGCTACATGCCCATAGTTATCATTGATTTTTTTAAACTGATCGACATCCATAACAATCAGGGCGAGTAATTTTCCGTTACGCTGACAGTATTCAACTAACAGGTTACCCTTTTCATAAAAAGCACGACGATTATCAAGTCCGGATAACTCATCCACCAATGCCAGTTTTTCTGCTTTCTCCCTGGCCAGTTTTAATTCGTGAGCAAGCATAAAACTCTGATTAAGCTTTATTGAGAGAACTTTTCCTGAACGAATTGATGAAACAAAGAATATAAATACAGCGACAGCCATCCCCACTAACACCAAATTATCCTGCATGAAAAACCAGAGTGTCGCAGGCAGCAAAAGGATGGCCAGTGTTACCAGTGTCATGGCGCGATGAGCGGAGTAAACTGAAATCGCACCACCCGACATACCGATAAGGAAAAAATAGATAACTGCCTGATGTAACACAGATTCGTCAGGCATGAGAAAAACCGCACCAGCCCCCCATGCAATAGTTGCCATAATGAGGGTAATAAAATAGGGCTTTTCCCAGGCCAGCACCTTTTCTCCCTCCGGCGCTGCACGCCAGTAGAAAATGAACAGGAGCGATCGCCCAACTGCAATCACAGCAAGGGTCGTTAGCCATATCAACAAAACAGACTTCTGATGTACAGGCCATAGAATGGTACTCAGCAATACCGCGATCAGAAAACTAACGGGAATTGCAGGGAATGACTGGTCGAACAGCAACTGTAGCTTTTCTGCACGCACTAATCGGTCTAAACGCAAATCGGTGGTATTCTTAACTTCGATTATTTTTACCTCTCTGTAGTACGCTGAAAATACAGGATTTCCTCGATGAAATATAACCGCCACCTGGTTATTTTCAGTAAATCGCGGCTTTGTATTGAATCATTATCCATTATTCACATAAAAGC
>FXBF010000492.1_pt1 | contig 13659 bp, 9 predicted proteins | sample 5335321 | NCBI WGS metagenome assembly FXBF01 (sample SAMEA103928391, study PRJEB20085) | sediment metagenome | isolation source: sediment | reverse complement strand
GAATGATTAGTCTGTGGCGCGGATGGCAACGATTGATGGATATGGTGGAAGATTTTGATGATATTTATGGGTAAAGCTAAGGTCAGGACGGGCTCCTACGATACGTCGAGCGGCGCCTGTTGGACTCCGTCCTGACGGGCGACATAATTTCAATGTAGCCGTTTTATTCCATCGGCCAGTCCGCTGATGGTCAGCGGATACATCCTGTCGTCCATGAGCTCCCGCGTCAGCTTGATCGAAGGCGTATAATCCCATCGCTGTTCGGGTTCGGGGTTTAACCAGATCGATTTCGGGTAAGTATTCAATAATCGCTTGATCCAGACCGTACCAGGCTCTTCGTTCCAGTGCTCGACACTGCCGCCCGCATACACGATTTCGTAGGGACTCATGGTTGCATCACCGACGAATATCAATTTGTAATCGGGCCCGTACTTGTGCGCTATCTCCGATGTTGGAATTCGCTCCGCGTGTCGTCGACGGTTGTCTTTCCACATGGTTTCATAGACGAAGTTATGAAAGTAAAAATACTCCAGATGCTTGAACTCGCTTCGTGCCGCAGAAAACATTTCTTCGCAGATCCGAATATGGTCATCCATCGAACCACCAATATCGAGGCAAAGCAGTACCTTTATCGCGTTGTGACGCTCCGGAACCATCCTGATATCCAGAAAGCCTGCGTTTCGTGCAGTCTTGTCGATCGTGTCCTCGAGATCTAATTGATCCGCGGCTCCCTCGCGCGCAAACTTCCTAAGTTTTCTGAGCGCGATCTTGATGTTGCGTGTGCCGAGTTCCACTTTGTCGTCCAGATTCCGGTATTCACGCCGGTCCCACACCTTGGTTGCGCGACGGTGCCGCGACCCTGGTTGTCCAATACGAACACCCTCCGGGTTATAGCCATAGGCGCCAAATGGCGAGGTTCCCGCAGTCCCGATCCATTTGTTACCGCCCTCATGGCGCCCCTCCTGCTCTTCCAGGCGTTCACGCAGCGCCTCCATCAGTTTCTCGAATCCTCCGAGAGCTTCTATCTCCGCGCGCTCCTCGTCCGTGAGAACGAGTTCAGCCTGATGCCGAAGCCATTCCTCCGGCACCTCTGCTAACAGCGCGGTAAATGCGTCTTCGATGCCGTCGAAATGTGCGGCATAAATCTTGTCGAATCGGTCGAACAGCGACTCGTCTTTTACCAGACAGGATCGGGCGAGGTAATAAAAGTCGTCGACACTTTGTCCTGCGACGCCGCTACGCATCGATTCCAGAAGCGTCAAAAACTCCGTTATCGACGGCTTCAAACCACCGTCACGGAGCATGAAAAAAAACTTCGTGAGCATTTTTGTCCGGACTTACTGAGCGCGCGTCCTGCGGTCGAGAAAAACCAGTTGCTCGAAGAGGTGAACATCCTGTTCATTCTTGAGCAACGCGCCATATAGCGGTGGGATGGCTTTGCGCGAATCCTCCGAGCGAAGCGCTTCCGGGGGAATATCCTCGGCAAGCAACAGCTTAATCCAATCGAGCAATTCCGATGTCGATGGCTTCTTCTTGAGTCCCGGTACATCACGAACCTTGTAAAACGCCTCGAGTGCTTCGCGCAGCAACATTTTCTTCAGTTTCGGGAAATGCACGTCGACAATACGACTCATCGTTTCCTTATCCGGGAACTTGATGTAATGGAAAAAACAGCGTCTAAGGAATGCGTCCGGCAATTCCTTTTCATTGTTACTCGTAATAATGATAATTGGCCGGTGCTTTGCCTTGATCAGCTGTTTGGTCTCATAGACAAAAAATTCCATCCGGTCCAGTTCCTGTAACAGATCGTTCGGAAACTCGATGTCGGCCTTATCGATTTCGTCGATGAGAAGGACAGCCTGATCATCTGAGTCGAACGCCTCCCAGATCTTGCCTCGCACGATGTAGTTGGCAATATCGTGTACCCGGTCATCGCCCAGCTGTGAGTCGCGCAACCTGGCAACCGCATCGTAGTCATAAAGACCCTGCTGCGCCTTGGTGGTCGATTTGATGTGCCACTCGTGCAGCGGGCGACCGAGCGCGCCGGCGACTTCCATCGCAAGCTGCGTTTTCCCGGTGCCGGGCTCGCCCTTGATTAAGATCGGCCGCTCCAGAGTTACCGACGCGTTTACGGCCATCAACAGGTCGTCTGTTGCGATATAGGAGCTGGTGCTGGTGAATTTCTTATCAGCCATCGTGAATTCCACGCATTGCAGTGCAGCCCCCAGTATCCCCGCTCGTCCTATCCGGCACAAGCCGGTACTTGCCAATTAGATGGGGTCTGACCCACTGCTCTCCCATAAACTCAAGACCGGCGTCAAAATGGCGTTTTGTGATGACGCGGAGTTCGACAATCGCCATGCTACCGTTTCTGTCCAGGGTCTGGCAGTTAATGTTTGTGGGACAGCAGTGTGTCAGACCCCATTTAATCGGTTTGACTTATTGTAGAGGGGTTAATGTCAACACGTGTTGCGTGGCCCCCGGGAGGAAACCCGTAGCCTGGCCATTGACCCAGTTTTCATGACCGGCGCGATAGAAATCCGACAGTGGGTGACCGCTTTGCCCGCTCGGCATGTGCAGGTAAGCGTTGGCCTCGTCCCCCGGGGATACGGCGAAGCGCTCAGACGCACCCCAATCGGGACCCTGTGCTTTCGGCATATTGGAATCGCCGCTCAAGGGATCGCGCTTCATGTCGAGCCAGCGCGACAGAAATGGCAGTGCCCGACTCAACGGATGACGTATTGTTGCCACATTTCGCTCGCCCCATTTGCGTTGTGCCAGTCCGCCATCGAAATTGCTGGCGAAATACTCGAGGTTCCTATCGACGGCCTGCAACATCAGGTCCTGCCAACTGCTGTGACCGGGTGGCAGCAAATGCAGCGGTCGTTCTTCAAGAATCGCCCATAGCGGGCCCTCGAACTGTTTGCTGATCCGGAGGTCGACTACTCCGTCATAGGCTGCGGATACCGGGCTCATCAAGGCGTCGAATACGGTTCGCCGTACTTCGGTGCGAAATGCCCGGACCAGGCGATAACCGACGGATTCCGCCGACGCGTTCGGTATCCAGCTTTCGACCAGTTCACGGTATTCGCGCCGTTGCTCATCATCCCTGACGGCTGCGTCATCGAGAACAGACAGTAAAAGCTCTCTCCATGGCGCCAAAAAAATTGCACGGTCATCGAACTGGATGTCCAACATGTCGCGAGGATTGAAAGACTCTTTCGCAAACAAGCCGTCGCGGATTTGTTTCGCCCTGGCACCGAGATCGTAACCTCCGTCGCCGATTTTCTTTAGCGCATCACCGCCGACGACGCGCGCGTTAGCGGTCCAGATTCTGCCGCTGTCCGGATTGATTATGCGAGGGTAGTCATCCGCGTCCAGCCAGCCGATCCAACCGTCGCGCTCACTCCAATCGGCCGGTATCGAAGCATCGTATTCCGCGCGAATCGGGATTTGTCCAGCGATGGTCCAGGCGATGTTGCCCTCTGCGTCACCCGATACGAAATTCTGTGGTGGTATACCCAGGCGATTTGCAACCTCTACTGCCTCGAAGACAGATTTTACGGTTTCGAGCTGCAGTTGCCCCAGGTTTATGGAATTGGGTTCATGAGCGAGCCATCGAACAGCGATTTCGGCATCAGGATAACTATGGTCATCGAGAACCGGGCCCCAGATGGTCTCCCGGACGATGAGTTCCTGCGCTGATTCACCCTTGATATCGATCTGCTCTTTGTAGACGGCAAACTTCCTTTCGCCACCAGGTGTCAGGTAGGAATTCGGCTCAAGCCCGGGCTTTAGCAATACCGCATCCGACCAGTCGCCATAGCTGTTCGTGAATCCCCAGGCGACATGGCCATTGCTGCCAGCGACGACGGCCGGTGTGCCGGGCAGGGTTACGCCGGTGACATCACGTCGATCCAAGCCGTTTACCACCAGCCGCGCCCGATAAAAAACATTGGGCACAGTCAGGGGCAAGTGCATGTCGTTAGCGACGATTGCACGACCACTTTGACTAAGTTTGCCGCTAATTGCCCAATTGTTACTGCCTGGAATCGGAAGTTCGGCTTGCTCGTTAGCAGATGATTGATGCGCGGTTTGTGTACGGTCGCGGAGTCTGAGTTGGTCTGCCGACGGAATCGCAGACGATTTCGGTGCGTTCCCGACAAGGGGCGCATCCCACTTCGTGCCGGAAGGATACAACCAGTCGTACAGTTTTCGGGGCACGACGCGATGCACCAGGCCGCGTTTAACGTCACGCGATGCACGTTCGTCGTTAAGCTGCATGAACATGGCGTAGGCAACAAGTAATGTATCTTCTCTACGCCACGGCTCGGGAGTGGCGCCGAGAATGAAGTATTCGAACGGCTTGGCACCGAGGCTGTCGAGACCCGCATTGACGCCGGCGACATAGGCTTCAGCGATTTTGTTCTCGTCTGCCGTCATCCGACTTGTGCCGCTGCTGGCCCTGCTGCGGAACCGGTGAAGCCGGTTTCGCTTGTCAACTTCGAGCACCGCTGGCCCGATGATTGCGGCAAGCTCCCCGGCAGCCTGCCTGCGACTGAGGTCCATCTGAAAAAAACGATCCTGCCCGTGCACAAAACCGGTGCCGAAAGCGAGGTCCGCCCGGTTATCGGCAATCACCGTCGGAACTCCAATGGAATCTCGTTCGATCCTTACGCTGGCAGAAATCGATGGCACCAGGATTTCACCGTCGAGTTGTGGCAGGCTTGCTTCCAGGATCAGAAAAAGCGCCAGCGCGCTACCGGCCGCGACCACTACGAACGAATAAATTAGCCGTCGTACAAATCGTTTCATTAGTTAGTCGGATGACGTAACTCGAACTATCTTCATCGAGTTCGTCCCGCCGGAAACACCGGAGAGATCGCCCTTGGTGAATATGACAAGATCGCCCTCCTCGACAAGATCATTCGAAAGCAAAGTCTTGAAAATGCCCTGGTACAGTCGCTCGACGTCCGATGTTTCCAACTGGAACGACACTGGGTAGACACCTCGATACAGTGTTACGCGCCTGCTGGTAGTCGCGTGTGGCGTAAACGCATAAATAGGTATGTCCGAACGAATTCGCGACATCCAGAGCGTCGTCGAGCCAGACTCGGTCAGGGCAATAATCGCCTTAACCGACAGATGGTTTGCCGTGTACATGACCGCCATTGCGATCGCTTCGTCAACCTGATGAAAACGGTCGTCAAGCCGATGAGTCGTGCGTCCGCGTGCAAGCACGTGTTTTTCGGCTCCGCGGCAAACTTCGCTCATTGCGGCGATGACCGACACAGGGTATTCGCCCACCGCCGTTTCCGCGGACAACATTACTGCATCCGTGCCGTCCATGACGGCGTTGGCGACATCCGACACTTCGGCTCTCGTCGGAATCGGACTCTTGATCATCGACTCCATCATCTGAGTCGCCGTAATTACGATTTTGTTATGGGTCCGCGTCAATCGGATGATGCGTTTCTGCATGCCGGTCAGTTCGGCGTATCCCATTTCCACACCGAGGTCGCCGCGGGCGACCATTATCACGTCGGTGGCGTCAATGATCGATTCGATATTGTCGACCGCCTCTGCTCGTTCGATCTTTGCCACAATTAGTCCGTCACCGCCTGCGGACCTGAACAATTCGCGTGCCTCGTTGACGTCATGGGCGTTTCGAACGAACGAAATCGCTAGAAAATCCATGCCCATTTCCGCTGCGAACTGAATGTATTCGCGATCAGTGTCTGTTAGCGCGCCCGCCGACAAACCACCGCCCTGGCGGTTGATGCCTTTGTGATCGGACAGAATCCCGCCAAGGAGGACAGTTGTGTGCAACCTTGTGCCTTCGATCCTATCCACGGCGAGTTTTATTTGCCCATCGTTCAGGAGCAGAACATCACCCAGTTTCACGTCCTCGTGTAATTTGGAAAAAGCGACACCGACGCCTTTGTCGCTGCCATCATGCATTCCCAGGGTCGAATCCAGAAAGAACTTCGCTCCTTCGTTGAGCGTTGCTTTGCTGTCTTTGAATCGCTTTACCCGAATCTTCGGGCCCTGCAAATCACCCATGAGGCCGATTTCACGCCCGCACACGACCGACGCGTCACGCAAGGCCTCAATTCTTGAGCGATGATCTTGCTGTCCGCCATGAGAAAAGTTGATGCGTGCGACGTCCACTCCGGCGTCGATGATTTCTTTGAGTACTTGCGTGTCGTCAGTCGCTGGACCAAGTGTGGCAACTATCTTTGTTCTTCTGGTCATGGACACGATTATTGCACAGAGCGACGAGTACCGCCGCGATTGGCCTGGTACGTATTACCACCACTTCCCACAATTCTTTATCGGCATTAGGATATCCTGTCGAGATTGAAGTTAGCTCCCTTATTAATGTTTGATAGACGACGATTCATCCAGACACTACTGGTGGCTGCTGCCGCGCCGGCGACAAATGCGTCGCTGGCAGCCGGTGGGGGTAGCGCGGGATTCGGAAAATTAGTCCGGGACCGCCGTCAGATTCTCGATTTGCCTGAAGGCTTCGAATACCAGATCGTTTGCCGCAAAGGCGAAGAGATGGATGACGGCCTGCTCGTGCCCGGCGAGGCCGACGGCATGGCCGCATTCCCGGGAGAAAATGGTCGCGTCGTTCTCATTTGTAATCACGAGAATTCGCCATACAAGCTGCACAACGGGCCATTTGGACCGGAGCTGGAGCGCCTGGACCGCATCGACAGGGAAAAGATCTATGACTTCGGCGGCGGCCGCACACCGGGCGGTGGTGGCACTACGACCATTGTCTATAACCCGCAGAGTAAAAAAACCGAAAAACAATATCTGAGCCTCACCGGGACCGAACTCAACTGCGCCGGCGGCCCGACACCATGGGGAAGTTGGCTGAGCTGCGAGGAATGCTTCAAGGATATTGGTTCCGGAAGCGAATTTTTCCGATATGTTCGGAGAGAAAAAAAACACGGCTACGTTTTCGAAGTACCGGCAAGTGCCAGTGGTCCGGTCGACCCGGTACCGCTCAAGGATATGGGTCGCTTCGAACACGAGGCAGCTGCCGTCAATCCGCAGTCCGGTGTTGTTTATTTGACCGAAGACAGGGGGCGCAGTCTTTTGTATCGGTTCATTCCGAATAACCGAGGAAAGCTTCATCTCGGCGGTCGCTTGCAGGCACTTTGCATTGCCGGCAAATCATCACTCGATACCCGCAACTGGTCCCGCGGGGGCGGGATGAGGACAGGCGAGTGGCTGGATTCTTACTGGATCGATCTTGAAGGTGTAGACAGCGCCAAGAATGACCTTCGTCTGCGCGGCGCGGACGCCGGCGCGGCAATATTCGCGCGGGGTGAAGGGCTGTGCTTCACAGGTGCCGAGATCGTTATGACGGCCACCATAGGCGGACCCGACCGGCTCGGTCAGGTTTTCGCTTATCGGCCCAGCCCGAAGGAGGGTCGTCCTGATGAACAATCCGAGCCCGGTGCTCTGAGCCTGATTGCCGAATCGACAACGCGCAGCCTGTTACGCCATGCCGATAACGTGACGATGAGCCCCTGGGGTGATCTGATCATATGCGAAGACACGGCAAATCACTCTGGCCTGGTTGGAATCCGGCCGGACGGGCAGCAATACGCATTGGCTGACAATGCTTACACAAACTCGGAGCTTGCTGGCGTCTGTTTTTCACCGGATGAGTCGGTCATGTTCGTCAACATTCAGGTCCGGGGATACACACTCGCAATCACCGGACCATGGCCGGTTACGGGTAGGAGCCCGTCCTGACGAGTGATGTCTATGGCCCGTCAGGACGGGCTCCAACAGTTGCGCGTTCCTCGAGTATTGCGACGGCCGGCAGTTTCTTGCCTTCGACGAATTCGAGAAAAGCGCCCCCGCCCGTCGATATATATGAAATGTTTTTGGCGACGCCATATTTGTCGATCGCCGCCAGCGTATCGCCGCCACCGGCTACCGAGAACGCCGGACTGTCTGCAATCGCTTCGGCCAGTGCCTTGGTGCCTCCGCCGAACTGATCGAACTCGAAAACACCGACCGGTCCATTCCAGATAATCGTTCCGGCATCCGCCAGGATCGCAGCGAAACGTGAGGCTGTCTCCGGGCCGATGTCGAGAATGAAATCGTCCGCCGCGACGTCGCTTACCGTTTTGATCTCGGCGACAGCTTCCGCCGAAAACTCTTTTGCCGTTACGACGTCGACGGGTAGCGGTATGGCCGCACGGTCGTCTGCTGCAAGTTCGCTAGCGGTATCGACCATATCGGCTTCATAAAGTGACTTGCCGACATCATGACCTGCGGCAGCAATAAACGTATTTGCAATGCCACCGCCGACGATGAGTTGGTCGACGATATCGGCCAGCGAGTCGAGCACTGTCAGTTTGGTCGATACTTTCGAGCCGCCGACGATGGCGACCATCGGTCTGGCAGGTTGGCCCAGCGCTTTGCTCAATGCATCGAGTTCGGCCGCGAGTAACGGCCCGGCACAGGCAACCGGTGCATACCGGGCGACGCCAAATGTGCTTGCCTGCGCACGATGAGCCGTGCCAAAAGCGTCCATGACGAATACGTCGCAGAGACTGGCCATCCTCCGCGATAGGTTCTCGTCACAGGCTTTTTCTCCCTCAAGAAACCTGACGTTTTCGAGAAGTGCGATTTCGCCGGGGATTGCGTCAACGCCATCGATCCAGTCGGAGATCAGTTGCACGTCCATGTCCAATAGACTCGATAGATGATCTGCTACCGGCCGTAGTGACAAGCTGGCATCGTGTTCACCTTCAACCGGACGGCCCAGATGCGACATGAGCATGACGGCAGCGTTGGAATCTACTGCCTGCCGAATCGTCGGTAGTGCTGCCTTAATCCGTAAATCGCTTGTTATGCGGCCACCCTCAAGTGGCACGTTTAGGTCCTCGCGAATAAGTACGCGCTTTCCCGAAAGGCCGACCTCGCTCATTTTTATGACGGACATATCGAGCCTGATACCGCCTTAGTTCGCAGGCGGACCGTTTTACCTGGCGTTTATGAGGGCGACCGCCGTGTCAAGCATGCGGTTGGAGAAGCCCCACTCGTTGTCATACCAGGCGCAGACTTTGACAAGAGTGCCTTCCATCACTTTTGTCAGGCCCGCATCAAAGGTCGACGACGCAGGATCGTGGTTGAAATCGATTGAGACGAGCGGCTCATCGTTGTAGGCCAGCACACCTTTGAGTTCGCCTTCGGCCGCCTCTTTCATGACGCTGTTGATCTCCTCGACGCTTGTTTCCCGCTCGGCAACGAAACTCAGATCGACTATCGACACGTTGATCGTCGGTACCCGCATAGCGTAACCATCAAGACGGCCCGCCAGTTCCGGCAGCACGAGACCAACCGCTGCAGCGGCGCCGGTCTTTGTCGGTATCTGTGACATCGCAGCGGCACGCGCGCGCCGCAGGTCCTTGTGGAATACATCGGTCAGCACCTGGTCGTTCGTGTATGCATGAATAGTGATCATCAGGCCATGTTTGACGCCGATCTTCTCGTGCAGCGGCTTCACCAGGGGGGCAAGACAATTTGTTGTACAGGACGCGTTTGAGATTACGGTATCGCTGGCTTTCAAAGTATCATGGTTAACGCCATAAACGATTGTCGCGTCCACTTCCGTGCCCGCCGGTGCCGAAATGATGACCTTTTTCGCGCCGCCCTCGATGTGCGCCATCGATTTTTCCTTCGATGCAAAAAAGCCCGTGGACTCGAATACGACATCGACATCAAGGTCACCCCAAGGCAGTTTTGCAGGATCACGTTCGGCCAATACTTTGATGCGGTCGCCGTTCACAACCATGCTGTCGCTGTCGACTTCGATCGTGCCCGGGAAAGGCCCGTGCGCGGTGTCACGCCGCGTCAAATGCGCATTGGTATTGGCATCGGCCAGGTCGTTGACGGCAACGATCGAAAGGTCCGAGCGCTTGTCACCCTCATACAGCGCACGCAATATATTGCGGCCGATTCGGCCATAACCGTTGATGCCGATCTTGATGGTCATTTACGTCTCCAAATGTGTGTTTAGTTTTTGGCGAGTACTTCTTTCGCAACGCGAACGACGTTGTCGGTCGAGAAACCGAAGTGCTCGAAGAGCTTTGGCGCCGGTGCCGATTCACCAAAACAATTGATGCCGACAACCTGCCCACGATCGCCGGCGTACCGCCACCAGGTCTCCGTGACACCGGCTTCGACGACAACCCTGGCGGTAATGCCGCTCGGCAGCACTTGCTGCCGGTAATCATCAGATTGCGCATCGAAAACATCAGTACAAGGCATCGAAACGACGCGCGCTGCAACGCCATCGTCCGCGAGCACTCCGGCTGCCGACGTCGCCAGCGCAACCTCGGAGCCGGTCGCAATCAGTATCAGGTCCGGTTCGCCATCGGTGTCTCTCAATACGTAGCCACCACGCTCGATCAGCCCAATCTGTCTCGCCGATCGAGACTGATGCGGCAGGCCCTGTCGTGTAAGCACGAGACTCGTCGGGCCATCTTGTCTCTCAATGGCGTTTTTCCATGCAACCGCAGTCTCGACCGTGTCGCAGGGCCGCCAGACCCGCATATTGGGCATGATTCGGAGGCTTGCGACATGCTCGATCGGTTGGTGTGTCGGCCCGTCTTCGCCGAGGCCGATCGAGTCGTGTGTATAAATAAAGATATTCCGTAGTCGCATCAACGCGGCCATGCGCAATGCGTTCCGAGCGTAGTCAGAGAAGGTCAGGAACGTGCCTGAATAGGGTATGACTCCGCTGTGGAGCGCCATGCCGTTGCAGATAGCCGACATGCCGAACTCGCGAACACCGAAGTAAATGTAATTGCCGGACGCGTCGTCGGCGGTGATCTGAACCGAACTGGCATGCTTCGTCAGATTCGAGCCGGTGAGGTCGGCGGAGCCACCGGCCAATTCGGGCAGCGCAGGCGCAAATGCGTTCAGCGCGACTAACGACGCTTTGCGAGTCGCCATATCGGCACCCGCGCTATCAACCTCCTTGATCGCATCCGCCGCAAACTCGGCCCAGTTACCCGGCAGCGCAGCTTTCATGCGTCTCAGAAACTCCTGAGCGAGCTGCGGATGGACTTTCTCGTATGCCGAGAACCGATCTGACCATTGGGCTTCCTGCTGTGAGCCGCGATCGCTGGCATCCCAGGCAGCCTTGATATCGTCCGGTATTTCGAACGGCGGGTATTTCCAGCCGAGTTCCTTTCGGCTGGCCTCGATCTCATCTGTTCCTAACGGTGCACCGTGTGTAACTGCAGTTCCCTGTTTATTCGGCGCGCCGTAGCCGATGACCGTCTTGCAGCAAATCAGTGTCGGTCGCCCTTCGTCCGCGAGAGCCTGGTCGAGCGCTATTGCAACGGCATTACTGTCATGCCCGTCGACGTCCGAAATGACCTGCCACCCGTAAGCGTCAAATCGCCGTGCCGTGTCGTCCGTGAACCAGGCGTCGACGTCGCCGTCGATTGAAATGCCATTGTCGTCGTACAGGCAAATCAGCTTGCCGAGCTTTAGCGTGCCGGCGAGCGAACAGGCCTCGTGCGAAATCCCTTCCATCAGGCAGCCGTCGCCGAGGAAGACGAACGTCCGGTGATTGACGATGTCGAAATCGCCGCGATTGAATGTTGTTGCCAGCATTTTCTCGGCAATCGCCATACCGACGGCATTGCCGATCCCCTGGCCCAACGGCCCGGTTGTCGTCTCGATGGATAAGTCCGGATCCCGCTCCGGATGCCCGGCAGTCCTGAACCCCATCTGTCGGAAGTTCTTGAGCTCGTCGATCGGCAGATCGTAACCCGTCAGGTGCAGCAGGCTGTACAACAGCATCGAGCCATGGCCATTGGACAGCACGAAGCGGTCGCGATCGAACCAGCGTGGATTGCCGGGATTGTGCCTCAAATAATCGTTCCAGAGCACCTCGGCGATATCCGCCATGCCCATCGGCATTCCGGGGTGGCCGGAATTGGCCGCCTGGACGGCGTCCATGCTCAGGGCTCTGATTGCGTTAGCCAGGTCTCGCCGGGCTGGCTGGCCGGCAACAGTCGAACGGCTGATTGATTGTGACATGTGGCTCTATTATCGGCCTCGCTGGCCGAATGTTATGGTTAATTGTTGAGAAAAATGACGGAATCAAGCTGGCGCATTTTCCCTGTTTAACCGGACAGCCGCAAGGGAGATTGTTTCGAGGCTATGCTGCGGCGCGTAAACTTGGGTTACAATGCGGGGCCCCCGAAAAATTACAAGTGAAAGTTTCCATGAGTGACTCCTTTTTGTTCACCTCGGAGTCGGTCTCCGAGGGTCATCCGGATAAGATAGCCGATCAGATTTCCGACGCGCTGCTCGATGCCATCATTGAGCAGGACAAGTCCGGCCGTGTGGCATGTGAAACGCTGGTCAAGACGGGTATGGTCATTGTCGCAGGCGAGGTAACCACGTCCGCCTGGATCGATCTCGAAGAGCTGGCTAGAAATACCATACTGGAGATCGGTTACAACGATTCTGCGATGGGCTTCGATGGCGCTTCGTGTTCCGTGCTAAATGCGCTGGGTAAACAGTCTCCCGATATCGCTCAGGGCGTAGACCGGGATACCGAGGAGCAGCAGGGAGCCGGCGACCAGGGCATGATGTTTGGCTATGCGACCAACGAGACCGAAGTCCTGATGCCCGCCCCGATCACCTTCGCTCACCGACTGGTCCGCCGGCAGGCCGAAGTTAGGAAAAACGGCACATTGCCCTGGTTGCGGCCCGACGCCAAGAGCCAGGTGACGTTTGTCTACGAGCACAACATGCCAGTCGCCATCGATGCCGTCGTGCTGTCGTCACAACATGGCCCAGACGTCAAACTCTCCGATCTGCGCGAAGGCATCATGGAAGAGATTATCAAACCGGTTCTCCCGACAGAATGGCTCAGGAAGAACACGCAATATCACGTCAACCCGACCGGCAGATTCGAAATCGGCGGACCGATGGGTGACTGCGGCCTGACGGGCCGGAAAATTATCGTAGATACCTACGGTGGCTCCGCCAGACACGGCGGCGGCGCATTCTCGGGTAAGGATCCGTCGAAGGTCGATCGCTCGGCAGCGTACGCCTGCAGATATGTCGCCAAGAATATCGTCGCCGCAGGTCTTGCAGATCGATGTGAAATCCAGGTCTCTTATGCGATAGGCGTCGCCGAACCAACGTCGATCAGTTTGCACACTTTTGGTACCGGCAAGATCAGCGAGGATCGCCTGACGGATGTGATTCGCGAGAATTTCGACCTTAGGCCATACGGTATTCTGAAGATGCTGGACCTGATCCACCCGATATACAGACAGACAGCAGCATATGGACACTTCGGCCGTGAAGATATCAATTTGAGCTGGGAGCGCACAGACAAAGCGGATGCGCTTCGCGGCGCAGCTGCGGCGTAGCGACCGATTTACGTAAACAGGAGATTTTTATGAGCAGCGAAGCCGTTGCCATTCAACAGCCAGACTACAAAGTAGCCGACATTTCCCTGGCCGACTGGGGCCGCAAGGAAATCGCCATTGCGGAAACGGAGATGCCGGGATTGATGGCATTGCGGCGCGAATATGAAGGCCAGCAGCCATTGGCCGGTGTCAGCCTTATGGGCTGCCTGCACATGACGAT
>FXBF010000491.1_pt1 | contig 13660 bp, 16 predicted proteins | sample 5335321 | NCBI WGS metagenome assembly FXBF01 (sample SAMEA103928391, study PRJEB20085) | sediment metagenome | isolation source: sediment | reverse complement strand
AACATCTGGTTTCTGTTGCCCGGGCTGCTCACCGTTTCAGATCGACGTATCTCTCCTGGAAGTACGGCCAGATTTCCACCGATCAGGCGTCCCAACTTTTCCGGGCGGCGGAACAACTGCCTGACAAGTATCCCGACGCCGAGCCTGTCCTCCTGGAGATTGTCGGTGACACACCCGATGAGACCCGCCAGATCCTCGACTACTGGCGACACTCTGTGGACAAGCCAGGAATCGTCATCGAAGAGGAACTCCAGTTGGCGCGTCGGCGTCTCGATGTGACCCGTAAGGCCAACGGGATGGTGGCCGGAAGTTTCGAGATGACCAGCCTGGCCGGTGAAACGTTGATCACCGCCCTCGACGCTCTGACGCCGCCACCCGCCGAATCCGATACTCGGACACCTTCACAACGACGGGCCGACGCCTTAGAAGACCTGAGTGGCAGCTTCCTCGAAGGCACCGAATCGTCTGAGGTGGGTGGGGAGAAACCCCATCTCAACATTCACATCGACCTCGACGCACTAAAAGGTTTAGCGGGTGGGCTCCACGAGACAGAAACAGGTCAGGTTCTCACCGTCGAAACTGTCCGCCGGCTGGCCTGTGACTCCTCGCTTCATCGTCTCGTCATCAACGCAGAATCCGAGATCATCGACGTCGGCCGCCGCACCCGGGTCATCCCTGCGGCTTTGAGACGAGCCGTAATCGCCAGAGACCGCCACTGCACCTACAAAGGATGTGACCGGCCAGCCCGATGGTGCGACGTCCACCACAAGATCCACTGGGCCGACGGAGGCGAAACCTGTCTCGACAATCTCTGTCTACTCTGCCGATTTCACCACACCCTCACCCACCAAGAGGTAGACGACCTCGTCGGGGCTCGACCTATCTAGGGCCGAAGGCCCCTACCCAACGATCTGCAAGTATGCCTGTCCGTCCTCGACCACGATCGGGAATGTCCTCAACCCCAGGTCTGCCGGACCTCGAAGCCTTTCGCCGGTTCGGGTGTCGAAGCGACTCCCATGTTCCGGACAGGTGATTACACCGTCGTCCACGTTCACCTCACCGTTTGACAGCATTGCTCCTGCGTGAGGACAGAGATCCTCGACGGCAACAACGTCGTTCCCGATGTGATAGACAGCGACCGGGCCGGTGGCCTCCTCGTCGAGTCTCAGCACCAGACCGAGACGGCCGGCGATGTCCGCCATGGCAAACAGTCTCAGTCTTCTCCCGCCTGGGGATTGGGTCCAAGCTGAAAGCCGGGCCGGGAGAACCTTTCGGAGCGCCCCCCTTGTCGTGACCAGGTCGCAGCCGGCGTCCTCGGCGTCTGCCCACGCATGAGGGTCGGGCACGGTGAGAACTCCCACGATCATGGTGAGAGGCCATCGAGACTTGCAGCCCTGAATGAGGTCGAGCCAGCTGGGTGCGCCGAGCCCGACGACAACCACGGCGGGTTCTGTGCCGACGTCTTCCCATGGAGTTGACGATTCGGAAAGGACGAGATCGAGTCCGGTCTCATCGGCGACAGCGGCCAGCTTGCGCAGAGCAAGTGGGTCGGAGATGTGAGCCAGGATCAAAGAGAGGGTGTTACTGGCCGGCCGCAGTGACAACGGAATGGCTGAACTGGTCCGCCATCACTTCCCTTAGCAGATCCATGGCTTCAACGATCTTCTGAGATGCGAGCGAGTAGTAGACAAATTGGCCGTCCCGCTTGCTCACAACCAGGCCCTTGTCTCGAAGAATGGCAAGGTGTTGGGATACGTTGGATTGGGGAAGGTCGAGGTCGTCACAGATCTCAGAAACCGACATCGGGCCGTCGCGAAGTGTGTTGATTATCAGCAGTCGTTTGGGGTCTGCCAGGCCTTTGCAGATGCTGGCGTGAAGACGATCGAGCTCCTGCTTGACGGATTCCATGTGCCCAATATGCCAGAAAAGACGCCGATCCGAAAGACCCGGTGTTGCGCTGACTCACGGACCAAAGATCATATGAAGCCCAAAAGGTCTCATTTTTGTCAGTGGCCGCCTCAGAAATCTCGGCCGAAAGGTTGACGTCTCGCCCCGGTCAACGCATACTCGCAGAGGCGATATGCGCGTATCTGCGCATACGAATATGTATCCCGGTTTTAGGTCCAGGAAACGGCGCCGTCATGTACGCTGAAAGGGCCCTGGGAAAAAGGAGTGGCAATGACCGTGCAAATGGAGGCAGACAAGGTGCTCGACTGCACCGGACTCCTCTGTCCCATCCCCGTCATCAAGACGTCACAGGCGATCAAGGAGGTCGAGGTCGGCGAGATCCTCCACATGATCGCCACCGATCCCGGTGCGCCCCCGGACATGGAGGCATGGTCCCGTCAGACGGGTCACGAATTGGTCGACAACACGGAGGAGGACGGCAAGTACCTCTTCTGGTTCAAGAGAACCCGATAGGAGGCTGAAATGACTTCAGCAGCACAAGAAGCTGGCACTAATGTCTCGACACTCGAGTCACCCGGTGCCGAAGCAATCCCCGAGCCCAAGAAATTTGCCATGGTGGCTTCGAAGGGCGGCCTCGATGAGGTCTATCCGATCCTGATCATGGGATCGACGGCCGCCGCGCTCGGCTGGGATGTCCGGGTGTTCTGCACGTTCTACGGCCTCGATCTGGTCAACAAGAAGCGGCAGAAGAAACTCAAGGTGTCCGCGGTGGGAAATGCCGCCTCTCCACCACCTATCAACGGTCTCGAGATCAAGGTGCCGACCATCATCGGCATGTTGCCCGGGATGAATTCCGTGGCGACGTGGATGCTGAAGAACTGGATGAAGTCGTCGAATATCCCGACTTTTGAGGAGCTCTACGACACATGTGTCGAGTCGGGAGTCCAGTTCTATGCGTGCGCCACCACGCTGGGTGTGATGAATGTGGACATGGATGACATCGTCGAGGGCGCTTCCTGTCTCGGCGCAACGGCGTTCCTCGACTTCGCATCGGAGGCCGACGTAGCCCTGTTCGTCTGAGAGCACCGAACAACAAATAACTCGCGAGGAGGTGGCCTTGGACGACGAGGCACAGATTGTCTACGTGCAAACGCATGGCACCGATGAGATTTCCAAGGCTGCCACCCCCTTCTATCTGGCCACCGCTGCCGCCGCCATGGACATGGAGGTCAGCATCTACTTCACCATGCACGGTCCCACGCTGCTCACCGAGGACGCCGGCGACCTGACGGTCAAGGACGGGGGTGCGCCCCTCCACACGTTCATCAGTCAGGCCCAGGGCATTGGTGTCCGCCTTCTGGTATGCCAGCCCTCACTCAATCTCGTCGATCTCGAGATGGAAGATCTCATCGACGGGGTCGAGATGATTGGAGGCGCCGCCTTCAACGACATGGCCGCCGAGGCCGACGCGGTGATCAGCTTCTAATGGCCACCGCAACCATCCCGATCACGTTCAGCAAAAAGCCGGGTGCCACTCTCGCCCCCGACAGTTATACCGATGTCGACTATTCGGAAAAACTCCGTCTCTGGGAGGAAGTGAAGGCCGACATTCGCTTCCCGGATTACATGCGTGGCTGTTACGAATGTGGCATCTGCGTCGCCGCTTGCCCGTCGGCTCGTTTCTACGATTTCTCCCCACGCAAGATCGCCCAAGCTGCGGCCAGGGAAGACGTCGAACTCATCTACGAGCAGATGAACGATGACGTCTGGCAGTGTTCCCAGTGCTTCTCATGTGATCGGTGCCCCCGGCAGAACTCGCCCGGTGGTCTGATCACGATTCTCCGCGAGGTCGCCGTCAAGAACGGTCTCGCATCGTCCCGTGAGGCCCTCGAAGGTTACGGACGCGTGGTCTACAAGATAATGACCACCGGGACCCAAGTATCTCCGGACATGCTCCAGCCCGACGCCTTTCCCGACTGGGGCCCTGACGTGCGTGACGTATCCGAGAACCTCGACCTCTGGAGACGGGCCGTGCCTCCCGAGACGCTCCACACCACCTCAACAAGTTGGGAAGTTTCACAAGAAACCCTCATTGAGCTGTACCTAATTTGGTACTACAGCGACGTGATGGACATGATCGAAGAAGTAGACGAAGGTCTCCATATGATCATCCTCGATGTCATGGAAGAGGCCCTGGAAGACGCGGGGTATGAGTTATGACAACGACAGCACCTGAGGGAACCGGGACGATCATCCCACTTGGATCGATCAAGCGAGCGCCCTTCAAACTCGACGGTGAGCCACCGCCGACAGCAGACATCCGGGAGGCTCTCTTTGAGCTCGAAGACGCCGGCGAGCTCATTGTCCAGAGAGTGCCTGAGCCCTATGTTGAAGTCACCACCAAGTACGGGCGCATCAAGAAGATCCCCGAAGCCACGACCTGGCATCACAAGTCGTGCGGCCAGTGCGGGCACATCCCCGGTTATTCGACAGCCATCTTCTGGCTCAACCGCCAGTTGGGTATGGACTACCTGGACCCGACCGACCAGACGTCTTGCACCGCCTGGAACTACTACGCCTCTGCGACCTCGAATCCGGTGGCGCAGGGTGGTGTGGCTATGCGTAACTTTGCCGCCGCCTATGAGACGGGTTATTTCCCGATCATCCACTGCGGCACCTCTTACGGGCACTACAAGGAAGTGCGGGAGGAGATCGTTCATCACGCCGACCACCGGGACCAGGTCCGCCAGATAATGGACAAACTGGGCAAGCCCCTCGTGATGCCCGAGGAGATCGTCCACTACTCCGAGTGGGTCCACGCCATGAAGGAGCGAATTGCCGCCGCGCAGGTATACGACCTCTCCGATATCACTGCCTCGGTTCACCCGGCGTGTCACTACTACAAGCTGGTGAAGGAAGATGCCATCTATGACCCCGACATCTACGGAGGCCAGCGCACCGCGACTGTCACCGGTCTGATCAAGGAGTTGGGTGCCAAGGTCGGTGACTATTCGACATTCTTCGACTGTTGTGGTTTCGGGTTCCGCCACATCCTGGTACAGCGGGACTTCTCTCGCTCTTTCGCAACCCAGCGCAAGATCGAGGTGATGAAGGAAGAGGCCAACCCCGACGTCACAGTCACCCATGACACCGGCTGCGTCACCACCCTTGACAAGAGCCAGTTCGCCGCACGGGCCCACGACAGGAACGTGGGTATCCCTGTGATGTCGGATGCCCAGTTCGCTGCTCTGGCAATGGGTGCGCACCCGTACCGGGTCTGTCAGCTCCATTGGCATTCGACGGACTACAAACCTCTGCTCGAGAAGATGGGAATCGACTGGGAGACCGCCTGGATCGAGTTCGAGAAGGACCTGAAGCGGCTCGAAGCCAACGAGATCGAATATCTGACCTGGGAGCACGTCGATGGCTAGTGCTTCGGCTAACGCTTCGCCTGACGGTTCGGCTAACGCTTCGGCTGATGGCCGGGTAGTTGTCATCGGGGCAGGGCCGGCCGGTCTCGAAGCTGCCCGCCTTGCCGGTGATCTTGGTGCCCAGGTGACTCTCGTGGAGAAGAACGACTCCCCGGGTGGCATGCCTATCCAGTCAAATTACGCCGCTCTCACCCACGGTTTCAGGTCGGCCGAAGAAGCGATGGGCGAGATGATCACCGCTGTTGTGGACCATCCCAATATCGATCTGCGCTCGTCGTCCGAGATAACCGCGATGACAGGTTCGGCACCCGAGTTCTCGCTTACACTCACATCCGGTGACAAATCGGAGGAGGTTGTGGCCGGGGCGGTGATCGTCGCCACCGGGTTTCGCCACTTCGACCCCGGGCGGGAGACCCAGCAATACGGGTATTACGAGTTTCCCGATGTCATCACCCTTGCCGATGCCGAGGGGATGCTGAAGGAGAACAACTTCGTCAGACCTTCCAACGGCGAGATCCCGGAGCGTGTTGCCTTCATCCAATGCGTGGGATCGCGTGATCGTCAGATCGGAAACGAGTTCTGCTCCAAGGTTTGCTGTGGCATCTCGTCCAAGCAGGCGATCGAAATACGTCAGCAGGTGCCCGACGCCCGGGTCTTCATCTTCTATATCGACATGCGCATGTATGGCTACTGGGAGAACGACATCTACTGGCCGGCCCAAGAAGAGCACAAGGTCAACTATGTCAAGGGGATCGTCACCGAGGTACTCCAGAAAGGCGACAAACTCGTCATTCGTGGAGAGGACACCACCATGGGCAGACCCATGGAGATTGCGATGGACATCGTCGTCCTCGCCGTCGGCATGGAGCCCAGCCAGGGCACGAGGGCGATGGCCGAGATACTCGGAATCGGGACAAACAAATACGGCTTCATCGATCAAGACCACAACAGCCTCGACACGGTGGCCACCTCCGTACCGGGCATCTTTGTGGTAGGCGCCGCCCGTGGACCCGCCGATCTCGACGACACCATGGCCACCGCCGGAGCGGCCGCCGCCAAGGCTGTCGCCTTCGTGAGCTCGGGGGTAACGGTCTGACCACCGACAGCGTGCTCACGGGCCAGGTGGTGGATACCCCGACCGCCAGGGAGTTCACTCACCTCGCCTTGCAAAAGGTGAGCGAGGCGGAGTTGGAGACCGTCGCCGGCAAGGTCGAGTTCAAGGCGGAGCGTCTTTCCGAAATGCTCACTTCTGAGCGCCTCGGCGCCTGGACGGAAGAAGACGCCCTGACCACCTTGAGGTGGGTCTTCTCGTCGAGAAGAAAGGCACAGGTGATCTTGAATTCGCTTGGGCTCGCCGGGCTTTCCGAAGGCATCGAGTTGCTTCTCCGCGGTCAGGGGCCCGAAGGAGAGAGACTTCAATTCTTTCATCAAACCATTGTTGACGTGGGTCGTGGAGTGCGTCCGTCGACTGGATTCGACCTCGGCTCCGAGCTGCTGCACTTCTCCAACCCTGACCGCTACTGGCTGTGGACCCGATGGATGTGGAACCCCGAGAGCGAGACGGGTGCCCTGCCACTAATCGTGATGGAAGAGGTGGATCTCGACGCGAGCACGGTTGCAGAGACCTACGAGCGCATCGGGCTGGCGATGGCCTTCGTGGACGAGGTGGGTGCCGCGGCCGGATTCCGACCACCCGGTCACGGGGTTTTTGGAACCGATGTCTTCCTGGCCTCGGTATATGCGATCTATGTGTATACGACGCTGCGTATGCGAATGACCCAGGAGTTCAATCGGGTCATTCCGGAGCTAGCCGAGTTGGTGAGCAGGCTGCTCGGGGTCCACCGGCTGGAGGCGAAGCAGACATGAGCCGAGAAGTCAGCCCCAAGGTCGACCCGGCCAACGTCCTCGAGATAGACGAGCTGGTCCTCGAGGGGATGGACATATCCGGTCACTGGAACCGGATGTTCGAACAGAGGATCATCACCGACTACGACGTCCGCCAGCTGGATCGGGTCACCGAGCTCGACGGTGGGGAGTCGATGGGCTGGTGTTATCAGTGTGCTGCGTGTATCGCGGTATGCCCTGTCGATCATGTGGGCAGTTACGGCCCGAGAAAACTCTTCCAGAACCTCCAATTGGGTTTTGACCTTTTCACCGATCCCGACCTTTGGCTCTGCACGACGTGCGCCAACTGTCTTCGGGTGTGTCCCAAGGAAGTGGACATGCTCCAGATCGCACCGGCGATCCGCAAAGAGGCCGTGCTGGTGGGCAACGTCCCGTCCGAGCTTCAGGATGTCTTCGAGAAGACGGCGCGCTATGGCAACCCTCTCGGTAAGAACGCCAAACGTCGCGCCGCTTGGACAAAGGGCCTCGATGTGGAAGTCCCGCTGATCTCCGAACTCGACCGTAAGGTCGACGTCTTGTGGTGGGTGAGTGACTACCCCTCCTATCACCCCCGCGGGATCGACGCTTCAAGAGCGCTGGCGCGGGTCCTCACTCATCTCGGTGTCGATTTCGCCATCCTCGGTGCCGAGGAACGTCACGATGGGGACTCGATGTTGCGGGCCGGGGAGACCGGGTTGTTTGAGATGCTTGCCGAGCAGAACATCGAGACTCTCAACCAGTATGAGTTCGAGCTTCTTCTCACTACCGACCCACACGCGTACAACGCCTTCCTCCACGAATACCCCGAACGCGGCGGGGAGTACAACGTTGCTCACTACACCCAATACCTCGCGGAGCGGATAGATGAGATGGGCCTCAGCAATCAGGTCGACCTCAATATCACCTTCCACGACCCCTGTTACCTAGGACGTCACAACGGTGAGTACGAGGCACCTCGCGATCTCATCAAGGCGTTGCCGGGCGCCGAATTGACTGAGATGTGGCGCACCCGGGAAAACGGCTATTGCTGTGGCGGTGGTGGCGGTGGTATGTGGCTCGACGGACTCGCCGCGGAAAATCAGAACATGCGTCTGTCGGAGAAGAGGGTCCTCGAAGCCGTGGAAACAGGAGCCGACACGTTGTGTGTCGTTTGCCCCTATGAGGTCTCCCGGTTCGAGGACGCAGTCAAATCGACGAACAACGACGGTGCGCTCCAGGTGCTCGACATTGCCGAGCTTCTGGCCCAGGCTCTGGGTCTGGCCGCCGACTGAACCAGGTACGAGAGTAAATAAGGAACAATATGGACAGCGTGGTGCTGCTCCGTCCGGTCCCCGACCCGGTGGAGGAACTCGAATTGAACGATGACGGGAGCGACCTCGATCGCGACTATCTCGGGTACGTACTGAACGAATTCGATGACCACGCCCTCGAGGAGGCGTTGCTTCTGAAGGAGGCCACCGGGGGGACACTCACCGTGCTCGGTCTGGGAAGTGCCGACGAGATGGAGCAGATCCTCTACACCGCGCTGGCCAAGGGCGCTGACGAGGCAATCAAACTCGGTGAGGGGCTCGATCATCTCAGTATCAGCTCGCAGGCGGAGATCTTCGTCTCGGCCCTGGAAGGGCGGTCCTATGACCTGGTCCTCACCGGTGTTCAGGCCGCCGACGAACTGAATGGCCAGTTGGCTGTGCGCGTCGCCGCCAAGCTGAAGATTCCTCATGTCTCTGTTGTGGTTGGAGCCTCTGCCGAGGACGGATCGGTAACTGTCACCAAGGAGTTCTGGGGCGGTATCACTGCCGACTACCAGATGCAGACCCCTGCCGTTCTGGGTATCCAAGCCGCCCGCGAGGCGCCTCGGTATGTAGCGGTGAGTTTGATTCGTCAGGCGCAACAGGGTGGCAATCTCAGCGAGACCGATGTCGACCCGCCGCCTGACACATCGGGGGTGAGAGTCGTCTCGGTTCGAGTGCCTGATACGGGCGAAGGCGCAGAGATGATCGAAGGCGACGAGGAAGCGGCCGCCACCAAGATCGCCGAGATCATCAGGTCTTCGACATGAGCGATGTTTTTGTTGTCACCGAACATCTCCAGGGAGAGCTGACCGAAACCAGCTTTGAGCTGATCGCTCAGGCCAGGAATGTTGCCACTCAAACGGGTGGCCAGGTTGTGGCCGGTCTGGTTGGCTCCGGCATCTCAACACTGGCAGCCGAACTGGGAGGCGCAGACCGGATCGTTGTTGTCGACGATCCCGCGTTCGAGAACTTCAGCCCCGACGGACATGCTGCTGTGTTCGGCTCACTGATAGGTGACTCCTCGGTTGTTCTGGTTCCGTACACGTCGATGGGAATGGACGTCGCTTCAGCCATCTCTGCGACGTCGGGAATACCACTGGTCTCGTTCTGCACGGCGATCAGCGTTGATGACGGTCTGGGAGCCACCTGTCAGCTCTACGCAGGCAAGATCGAAGCGGACGTGACGGTGGATGGGGACAGGGCCATCTTTGCGGTTCTTACCGGCTCAGCCTCTGCCGACGGCGGCCGATCCGGCGGCGCAGCAGAGGTGGAGCAGGTGGACAATCCGCTCGAGTCCGAACTCCGCTCGACCTGTCTCGGTATTGCCGAGCCCGAAGGTGGCGATGTTGACATCACCTCTGAGGAAGTGTTGGTGGTCGTCGGCCGTGGCATCGAATCTGAGGACAACATCGCCGAGGCCCAGGAACTGGCCGACCTGCTTGGCGGCGCAGTCGCCGGGTCACGTCCCATCATCGACCAGGGGTGGCTGGCAAAGGATCGTCAGGTCGGGAAGTCCGGGCTGACCGTAAAGCCGAAGCTCTATTTGACCTTGGGAGTCAGCGGCGCGCCCGAACACATCGAGGGAATGAAGGATGCAGAGACGATCATCTCGGTGAACACCGATCCTCAAGCACCGATATTCGGAGTTGCGCACTACGGCTGGGTTGGTGACATCTTCGATCTCCTGCCGGAGCTGGTCGACAAGCTCGAAGCGGACTGACATTGCACGCCGCGACCCTGGTGATCGCCGTAGAGGATGGAATCCCGGGCCGGGAAACCTTCCTCAATATGGGGAACGGCGGGATCCTGGCGTTCTATCTGCTCGCCTTGCTGGCGACACTGATCTTTCTCAGCGGGTTTCTGTTTCGGTTCAGGAAGTACGGGCGAGGACGTGGCCGCCCGGTCGACTGGAAGCGTTTTGGACCGGCTCTGGCGGAAATCGCTTCCCAGAGGTCTGTCGGCAAGCGGGACCGCGCCGTCGGACTGGCACACTTCTTTGTGTTCTGGGGATTCCTCGTGCTCACGGTCGCCACAGCGATCATCGCTGTAGACGTGGACGTCATAGGCCTGTTCCTGGGCCGACCCGACCTCCAGTTCTGGCAAGGCGCTTTCTATCAGGGTTATTCGCTGATCGTTGACGTGTTCTCGATCGGTTTCGTAGGCGGGCTGGTCTACTTGGGTTGGCGACGACGCAACCCTCCTCTCAAGCTCAGCTACGACAGGGTCGACCGTGAAGAAGGGGGTTATGACCGGAAGGGATACTCGATAGATGATCGGGCGTTCCTCTTCGTGCTGCTCTTCATTGCCATCACCGGCTTTCTTCTCGAAGGTTTTCGGATTGCCGCTGTGGACTTCCCCAGTTTCGAGATCTTCTCGATTGCGGGTTGGACGATTGGCCAGGCGGTTTCGTTCCTTGGCGTCGACGGAGCCGAGACGGCCCGAGTTCTGTTCTGGTGGACCCACGCTTTGGCCGCCTTGACATTTATTGCCTTCATCCCCTACTCGAAGGCAATGCACATGGTGACGGACGTTGTCGGCCTTCTTGTCACAGATCAGGACTCGGCGCGTGCCCTGCCGGAGCCGGTCGGGGCACCCTCCGATGACCTCCTCTCACTCTTCACGTGGAAGGATCTGGTCGACCATGATGCCTGCACCAAGTGTGGTCGGTGTCATGACGTGTGCCCGGCGCGGGCCACCGGGGCGCCGCTCTCGCCACGTGACCTGATTCTCGATCTGCGCGAGCTTGCCGATGCCAGCAGCGGGATCGACCTCTGGTACGGACCCGGCGCCGAGCCCAACACGACGACGGGCGCCGTTGCCGGCGACTACATAGCCGCCGAGACGCTGTGGGCGTGCACGACCTGCATGGCATGCATGGAGGTGTGTCCGGTGGGGATCGAGCATGTGCCCACCATCGTCCAGATGCGAAGACAACTCGTCGAGGTGGGTGATGTGGAAGCCGGTCTGCAAACGGCGTTTCAGTCTTTGACCAGGGCAGGCAACAGCTTTGGCAAGTCGGCCAAACAACGGGCCCGCTGGACCAAGGGTCTCGATCAAGAAATCAAGGACGCCAGGTCTGAGCCGGTCGAGTACCTCTGGTTCGTTGGCGACCACGCCTCCTTTGACCCGAGGGCCACCGAGGTGTCAACCTCGGTCGCCAGACTCCTGAGCCATGCAGAGGTGGACTTTGGGCTTCTATACGAGGCGGAGAAGAACAGCGGCAACGACGTGAGACGGGCTGGAGAGGAGGGTCTTTTCGAAATGCTACGGGAGCAGAATCTAGAAGCTCTGGCGTCGGCGGAGTACAGCCAGATCATCACCACCGACCCTCACTCTCTCAACACTCTGCGATACGAGTATGAGCTCGAGGGGACCGTGATCCACTACACCGAGTTGCTCGACCGTTTGGTTGCTGACGGGTCCCTGGAAGTTTCAGGTCTTTCCGGTATCGCCACCTATCACGACCCTTGTTATCTCGGTCGTTATCAGGACGAGTACGAGGCGCCCCGTCGGCTCATCCAGGCCACCGGACTCGATCTCCACGAGATGGGCCGTTGCCGGGAGAACAGCTTCTGTTGCGGCGCGGGTGGGGGCCGCATATGGATGGACGATTCGGGTCTCGAGGAGAGACCATCGGAGAATAGGATTCGGGAGGCGGTAGCGCTCGGGGACGATGTGCGGTACTTCGTGGTTGCCTGCCCCAAGGACATGGTCATGTACAGCGATGCAGTCAAGACGACCGGTCACGAAGATCGCCTCCAGGTGGTCGACGTTGCGCAACTGGTCGAGCGAGCCATGACGGGAGTGCCCGTTGGCTGAAGGCTCGACTCCTGTCTCGATCGGCAAGCGGCCGGATCCCGTCGACGGTCTGGGTCTGATCCTGGGACAGTCGGCTGCGGACATCTTGCGTCTCCACATGTCGGTCATCGATCGCGAAGACCGTCTCGAGTCAGGTACGGGCCAGTGGCTTTCATCGTTCCGATCCGATGAGGAAAAGAGGGTGGCGACCACTCGAGAATCGGTTCTGCGGGCCCTGAGAATGGCCTCGGATGCGACCAACTTTCGCATACTCCAGTCGCTGACCGATGGTGTTGGCACTCCGATTGAGAACCTCGCACAGGCCAGCGGTCTAAGTCGTCTTGCCCTTGCCGAAAGAATCGGTGACCTTGTCTCGGCTGGGCTTGCGAGCAAGATCCCGGAGGCAAATCAAGTGGCTGGGGTTCCGGCTGGAGCTGCTCTCGTACAACTTGTGGAGTCGGCTGCCTCCCATGCCTCAGCCGACCTGGGGGGAGATGTCTGATGCAGTGTGCATTCTGCGAATACGAGGGACCTCGCCCGGAGGTGCATGCCCACCTCACCGACAGCCATGTAGAGGAAGTTCGCACATGGCAAACCGAGGGCTCCGGTCGCCGCTACTTCGAGTTGGCCTGCCCCGACTGCGATGATTCCTTTCGACATCAGGTGAAGCCGCGATCGCGAGATCCCAACTTCCTGGACGAATACGCTCGGGAGATCCGGATCGTGGCCTTTGACCAGTTCCTTTATCACCGCCAAATAGAACACGAAGAGGAGTCGAAAAGTGGCTGAAGTCAATGGGTGCAATATCCCCGAAGACCGGTACTACTGGCCTGAGAAACATGTCTGGGTGTCCGTCGACGAGGGCGGAGTGGCAACCGTCGGAGTCACAGATGTAGCCCAGGCGCTCGCCAAGAAGATCATCTCGGCACTTCCCAAGGCAGCCGGGCGGTCGACTAAGAAGGGAAGAAGCCTGGGCACCATCGAGAGTGGAAAGTGGGTAGGTCCGGTGACATCCCCTATTACCGGGGAGATCATCGAGACAAACCCTGCGCTTACGTCCAACCCGAGCGTCATCAACGATGACCCCTACGGCGATGGTTGGTTTGTCCGGATTCAACCCACCGATTGGGAGGGCGAGTCGGCAGACCTGGTGACCGGTGCCGAGGGTGTGGAGGCATATCAGGCCTTCCTTGATGCGGAGGGGATCTCCTGCCTGGATTGAGCGCCCCCCGCTGATGGAAAGTTATAGGGGCTGTCACGTGCCCCCCGACCGCTGGTATGACCTCGAGGGCGACCTATGGGTCAAGTTCGAGGGCGACCTGGTGCGACTGGGCATGACCGATGTGG
>FXBF010000490.1_pt1 | contig 13665 bp, 11 predicted proteins | sample 5335321 | NCBI WGS metagenome assembly FXBF01 (sample SAMEA103928391, study PRJEB20085) | sediment metagenome | isolation source: sediment | reverse complement strand
ATCGTAGATGTGAAAGCCAAGGTGCATAAACTTTCGTTCCAGGTGCAGGAATGGCGCGCTACCGTCCACGGGAAGCGACGGGGCCAGCTTCACGACACCCACCAGCATCAGCGGTGCGACCTCACCGGCGGCGCGCGCCACCGCCAGAATCACGCCGGTCATCATCGCCGGGCTGGCCATGGGCAAAACGGTGCGCCACAAAGTCTCGGCCTTGGTCGCCCCAAGCGCCAGGCTGCCCTCCCGAATCGAGCGCGGGATGCGGGCGAGCCCCTCCTCGGTGGCCACAATGACCACCGGCAACGTCAGGAGGGCCAGGGTGAGCGACGCCCACAGCAGGCCGGGGGTGCCGAAGGTAGGCGCCGGCAGGGCCTCGGGGTAAAACAACCGATCGATACTGCCGCCCAGGAAATAGACGAAGAACCCGAGGCCGAAGATCCCATAAACGATGGACGGCACGCCGGCCAGATTATTGACGGCGATGCGGATCAGACGCGTGAGCGGCCCCTGTCTGGCATATTCGCGCAGGTACACAGCGGCCACCACGCCGAACGGGGTGACGATGATGGACATGATAATGACCATCATGACCGTGCCGAAGATGGCGGGGAAGATGCCGCCCTCCGTGTTCGCCTCGCGCGGCTCGTCGCTGACAAACTCCCAGAACTTCGCCAGATAGAATCCCATCTTGTCCAACAGTCCCATAGCGTTGGGTTGATAGATGCGCACGATCTTGGCCAGCGGTATCTCCACGGTGCGGCCGTCCATGATCTCAGCGGTCAGGCTGTCGCGTTTGATCTTGAGGTTCAGGTCTGTCAGCCGTTGTTGCAGCCCGGCATAGGTCTTTTCAAGCTCGGCGCGCTGCCGCTTGATCTCGGCCCACGGCGCCGGATCCTGGACCTTGTCCAGCTCGAGCCGCCGTTCCGCCAGCCGCAAACGCTCCAGACCATAATTAACCGCGCCGATGTCCTGTTTCTCGATCCGCCGAATTTGTTCAAACAGCTCGAGTGCTTGCACCAGACGCGTTTGCAACCCGGGCCAGGCGGCGTTGTCTTCGGCAACCATCACGCCGTTCTCCTTGACCGATTTGAGATAGCCGTAAAGATTGCCCCATTCACGGCGCTCCACCACCATAATGGTTTCCGGATAACGCCGGTGCTTGATGGCGGGCCCGATGATCCAGCGAAAATCCATGCCGGTGAGGTCCCGGTTGCCTGTTTTGAGTAAATACCGGGCAACGCGCGCCTGCGGACGGTCGGGCTTGAAGCCGTCCGCGCTCAAGCGCGCCGCCGGCACGTCCTCGCGATCCCGGATCTCACCGATGAGACGGATCTCCCGGCCACTGCGGTCGACGTAGTCGGCCGCCATGACTGACGCCGGCCAGAAGTGCCCCAGCCCACGGACGGCGATGAGCGCCAGGAGGCCGGCCACCATGATCAGACTGATGCTCACCGCGCCCGCATTGAGCCAGATCCAGGGAGCGCCGCTTTTTATCCAGTTACGCATCTTCGATGCCTCACAGCGTGCTGTACTTGCGCCGCAGGCGCTGGCGGATGATTTCGGCCAACGTGTTGACCAGGAACGTGAACAGGAACAGCACCAACGCCGCCAGGAACAAGACGCGGTAGTGGGTGCTGCCCACTTCGGCTTCGGGCATCTCTACGGCGATATTGGCCGACAGCGTGCGCATCCCTTGAAAGATGCTCCAGTCCATGACCGGGGTATTGCCGGTGGCCATGAGCACGATCATGGTTTCTCCCACCGCGCGCCCGAGGCCGATCATTACGGCGGAGAAGATGCCGGGACTGGCCGTCAACAGCACCACCCGCACCAGGGTCTGCCAAGGCGTGGCGCCCAATGCCAGTGAACCCTGGGTAAGGTGCCTGGGTACGGCGAAGATGGCGTCCTCGGTAATCGAAAAAATCGTCGGGATGACCGCGAAGCCCATGATCAACCCCACCACGATGGCGTTGCGCTGATCGAAGGCCACGCCCATTTCATTGGTCAACCATAGGCGCATATCGCCGGCGAACCACCACTGCTCGAGCGCGGGGCTGAACGCCAACGCCGCCCAGCCGATGAGGATAATCACCGGGATCAATAGCGCTGCCTCCCATCCTACGGGCGCCGTGTGTCGCCATCTTCCAGGTAACCGGTTCCAGGTGTAGGCGAAGATGAAAATGCCGAGCGGTAGCACGATCAGCAGCGCGAACACCCCCGGCAGATATTTCTCGACGAAGGGCGCCAGCCACAGGCCGGCCAGGAAACCGAGAATGACGGTCGGCAGGGCCTCCATGATCTCGATGGCGGGCTTCACCACAGTGCGCATGCGCGGCGCCATGAAGTAGGCGGTAAACACCGCCCCCATGATCGCCAGCGGCGCCGCCAGCAGCATGGCGTAGAACGCCGCCTTAAGGGTGCCGAAGGAGAGGGGCGTCAGGCTGAACTTGGGCTCGAAGTCGTTGCTGGCGGAAGACGATTGCCAGACATATTCGGGTTGGGCGTAACTCTCGTACCATACCTTGCCCCAGAGCGACGACCAGGACACCTCGGGGTGTTCGTTGTCCACGCGCCAAAAATGCATGCGGCCGGCCCCGTCTTCGGCGAGCAGGGCATCGGCGCGCGGAGCGACCGCGAGCTGCGTTAACGCCGTCTCGGAGACTTGTCGCGTGAGCAACGTGCGGTGGGCGGTCGCATGATAAATGCCCAGGCCGCCGGAGCGGTCGGCGGCCAAGAAACCTTTCCGGTTATGCTCCGGCGCGATGGCGCTGATGGCTGCGGGATGGGCGTCAAAATCGCGGATGCGGGTAAGCGTAACGTTGTTGTTTTCGTCGCGCACCGGAAACCACTGGCTGATCTTGCCGTTAGTACTGCCGACTAAAAGCGAGATACCACCGGTCAAAAACGCCAGGGCGCTGATGCTATCGTCCTCCGCGGTAACGCGAAGCCGTTGGATCAGGCGGGGCGTGGACTTATCAGTAATATCAAAAAACATGATGCCGCCCCCGGTATCAGCGACATAAAGTTCCTGTTGATCCTTGTCCAGCAACACGGCCAGTACGGGTCTTTGCGGGCGATCCAACTCCACCCGGCTGAATTTATAGCCGGTGCTTTCCCCGAGTAACAACTCCTCCGGCGCCAGATGAACCAGGATAACTCGGCCATCGTCAGTCACCCCAACCAAAGTCGTGGCCTCCTCGTTGCTCTGAACCGCAATGCGCGCCAGCGGCCTGCGCCGAGGATCGACCAAGATGGGTGTGTCGCCGACGGGATACTCGATGCCGGGGGTGATGGTGCGCTGATTCTCCGGGTAGGTAACCTTATAGGTATGCCGCGCCACAACGGCCTTACCGTTGGCAAGTCCGAACGCGACCGCCGACCGCCCCGGATCGCCGGCGGCGAAACTGGTGATCCGGGTTGATGCAGGTATGCGAAGCGGTTCTTCTTGCACCACCCCGCCGTCGGTGGTGCGGAAAAAGATCGCCTGGCCGCTCCGGGTGAAGCGCACCGCGATCTCGGCCTGCTCTTCCATAGCCAGATACAGCGTCTCCTGACCGGGGCCGCCTGGGCGCTTATAGCTGGCTATCGGTTCGGCCTCGGCGCCCTTGAGCAGGGGCAGAACTATGTAAAAAAGATAGAAAAAGATAAGAACGATAGCCACGATAACGCCGACACCGCCGATAGCGACGCCGTAACGGGCGAGAATATCCTTGATGAATCTCCAGCGGCGATGAATGCTCGCTGCCGGGCGTGGGACGGGGGAGGATTTTGCCATCCTTCGGATGATAATGCGGGTATGTGACAGGATTGTTACAACGCTTACTCCAGAAGTCTGCCTGTCACTGTCAACGCGCTGTGGATGGACGTCACGCACTCAGCGTGTAGAATTTTCGCTTGTTGTGCGGATACGGCAGCCGTGGCTGTGCTGGTTGTCACATAGTCGTCACATCCCTGCTATACGCTTCGCCAATTGCGAGATGGTTGACAAGCATTACAAGGGAGTACCGGCATGCGACTCGCCGCAGGTCTGATCTGGACACCTATTATTGTAGGAACACATCATAAAAATCGACTTTATCGGCTGGTTCAATGTAAGACCACCGCCGTGGTGTTTGGCGTCATACTCGCCTTTATTGCCGTAAGTATTGTGATCGGCGAGAAGGGACGATGGTTATCCGCCATATATCCGCCAAGGTTCACGAAAACTTAACAGATGGCGGCTATCATAAATGGCGGTAAACGAACCGGGAAGAGGAAACAGGCCATGAAAGACTGGATGCGGGAACTCGCTTGCCACTACGAGGAAACCCGCCGTCGTCATCCGGCGGACAAGCTGATGATCGTGTTTGACATCGACGGGACCATCATCGACATGCGCTACATGGTCCTCTACGTGCTACAGGCCTACGACCGCAGCCACGGCACCGGTTTCTTTCGCCAGCTGCGGGTTGCGGACATTGCAGTCCACGAAAATCGCGTGCCCGAGTTGTTTGCGCAAATGGATATCCCAATGCGCAAGCGGGAGCACATCCTGGAATGGTACCTCAAGCATCGCTGGTCCTCGCTCGCCATTCACATGTCGCACCGGCCGTATCAAGGCGTGCTGGAAGTGATCCGCTGGTTCCAGCTGCAGCCCAACACCTTCGTGGGGCTGAACACCGGCCGGCCCGATGCCCTGCGGTTGGACACCCTGCATTCCCTGAACAGGCTCGGCAAGGAATACCGGGTGCAATTCAGCAGTGAGCTGCTGCGCATGAACCCCCGCGACTGGGAGGAAGACGTGGAAAACGCCAAGGTGGCGGGTCTGGAATATTTCCGCAATGCCGGTTACCGCGTATTCGCCATGGTGGACAACGAGCCGGGCAACCTGCGCGCGATCGCAAAGGCCGACCCACAGCGGGAAATCCTCCTGCTGCACGCGGTGACAATACTGGAATCCAGGCGCAAGCGGCCTCCGCGCCGTAGCGTGCGGGGAAAAAGCTACGATCTGACGGAACTGATCTCCGAACAGGCGTTACCCGGCCACGTCCAGTTCGTCTGGCACGGGGTAAACGACAAGACCAACCTGCGTGAGTTCCTGGCGTCCAACGTCCACTGGGGGGAGATGGATGTCCGGGAGGACCCGGTGACGCAGGATCTGGTCCTGCGCCACGACAACTTCGACGAAAGTCCGCTGCGGGACGGCGAGGACCTTCTGCCGCTCAAGGATTGCCTAGGGCGGTGCCGGGTGCACGGCAGGGGCGTCAAACTCGATCTGAAGGTTGACGCCGGACTCACCGGCAAAGTACTGGACACGGCCGGCGCCGCCAGCTTTGACGACACGAACTTGTGGTTTAATGGCAATGTAGAACGGCTGCACAAACAGGGATTCCAGACGTTGGCAAAGCGGTTCCCTGCGGCAATCATCCAGTGCCCCATGGACTTCCTGGCGCCCTTGATCGTCGCATCGCCCGACATAGCGCGGGAGGTACTCGACATGTATTCGGGATGGGGCATAAACCGCTTCTCCATCAGTTGGTTCACGGCCGACAAGCGCCGGATGCTCGAACAGATGGAGATATGGGGCTTCGCGGTAAATATCTACGATGTCCCTGACCTGGAGTCGTTCCTGCAGGCCGCACTGCTTCTGCCCCGTTCCATTACCGCGGACTTTAACTTCCACAAATGGGGCTACTACGGCCAGGGCTCCGGTGAGAAATTCGCGCGACACTATACACGGTACGGCTGACCAAAACAGCTTGACCGTATAACTGTTAAGCCGGACGCAAAAGAAGGTAGTCAGGGAAGCGCTGAAAGCGTTAGCGAGTGTTTTAACTGAATCTACTAAAACCACTGTGGAATATTCCAAAGAAGTTGAAAATAAACCGGATGCCTCGCGCGCAGCGCGCGGGAAACATAAAGTGGTCTGTAAACAAATAAGTGAGGTTGTCTATACGCTTAGCCTTGAACCGCATTGATCAGTTTCCGCGTTACCTCTTCAAGAGCCCTCATCCGGAGGGCTCTTTTCATTTACGCACCGTACTCTGCGCTTATAAATAACATCAAACGGTAACAATTCAGTCATCTCCCTGACATACATGCTCATGATAATTATCTCCCTGAGTAAAACTACGGAGAGAAGTCATATTGTCAACAAAGTAATTAATCGAGCTAAACAAGGAGAAAATCAAATGCGTAAACGAAAACTTATCCTGGCGGTCATGGCTATCCTGACCGGGCCCGCACTTGTATCCAACGCGTATGGGTCGGGGATCGTTATCTATAAAGATGGAGACAAGTACGTCAAAATGGGAGGACGTATTCAGCTGCAATACCATAAAAAAGATCCCGACGGCACAACCTCCACGGACGAGATCTTCTTCCGGCGCCTGCGGCCCTATATTGAAGGAAGCCTTCATAAAGACTGGAAGGCAAAGTTCCAGTGGGACATGGGCAAGGCGGAAGACGAGAACGAACTTGCGATCAAAGACGCCTATTTCCAGTACAAGGGCGTCAAGAACGTCAAAATCACCGCGGGTAACGCCAATTTTCCATTCTCGCGCGAGTTCCTGACCTCCTCCAAGAAACAGCAACTGGTGGAGCGCACTTTCGTAGGCGATCACAACTATGGCACGCCGGATCGTAACGTGGGACTGCATATTACCGGCGCCACTGAATCGAAAAAGGTCACTTATGGTTTCTCATTTGCCAGCGCGTCCCTTGATCCTGATTCCAAGAAGTTGGATTTCGACACGCCTGTTAATAAAAACGCAGACTTCAACGAAGGCTGGATGTACGGCGGTCGTATCGACTTCCATCCCTTGGGTCACCTGAAGTTTGCGCAAGGAGATTTTAAGCGCGAAACCAAGTTTACAATCGGTGTAGCGGCCTTCTCGTGGGATAACGATGACGACAATAACACGCGTACAACAGGCGGTGTCGCCACAACTCCGTCCAAGGCGGACGTGGATAGTGTGGACGGGATTGAAATCAGCGGCGCGTTTCGTGGTGGGGGCTTCTCCGTCGATTATCAGATGAACAAATTCGACGCCGACCTTATCGACCGGACCGTAACGAATGGTATTTTCAAGAACGGGACGACCGAGCTGAAAAGCAACTCGATCGAGGCGGGTTATATGGTTATCCCCGGCAAACTGGAAATCGTTGCAGGCATTTCGGAACAAGATGCCGACAATTACGCGGAAACTTGGGAACGTACCGCATACGGCATCAACTGGTTCCTTAAAAAGCACGACATCAAGGTGCAACTTACCTTTCGTGATAATGAGAACGTCGATGGTGTCAAGGGAAAGAACAAGGATGAGGTGTTCCTCCAGACCCAGTTCGTCTTTTAAGGAATTTCACGCCATATGATTTGTTCTCTCTGCAACAACATAAGGGTCTAATAAAAACAGGCTATGTATTGCCGGTAGTTACGAGGGCACTTGAGTGCTAACACAAAAATAAAAATGGATGGATAATCGCACCAGGGAAGGTACGGACAGGGATATCACCCGCCATATTTGCTCCTCTTGGTTCCTCTTAGTCCGGGCCGCCAGTGCGGCCCTTTTTTTATTGACAGACCGCCTCCGATTCACCTCTCACGCTTCGTAAATCATTAATGTCAAGAAACCTTCATATTACTGTCATCCCGCCTTAACGGGCATGGTGTTTAGTTTTCCCTTACTCTTAACGTGTAAGGAAATCAGACATGTCACTTTCCAGCCAACCTGTCTCGCTCTCCGACGCTGAATCCCGCCGTGATCAAGAGCCCAAGCTCCGGGTCGGGCTCGCCAGTACCCCGGGGGATGTCTTGGCCGCACAGCGGCTGCGTTACCGGGTATTCGTGGAAGAAATGGGCGCACGTCTCACATGTGAACGATCCGGTATCGAGAGTGATGCCCTCGATCCTTACTGTCAGCATCTGCTGGTACGTGAACGCGAAAGTGATGAGGTCGTCGCGGCTGCTACCGTATCCTTACCGACACCCAGGCGATCAAGGCTGGCGGGTATTATTCACAAACGGAATTTGACCTGACCCAGATCCTGGCCAGCGGCCCTCAAACAAACCCAGGCGGTCTGCATTGGTTTCACAGCATCCTTGCCGTTCTCACTTAGTCATTTTAATCAATTCCGTTGTGTTTCTTTATCTTAAAGCCAGTGATCTTGATCAGATCATCGGTCATGCCATTTACCGGATTAGAGGTGTAATCTAGCAGCGCATCCGTCTGTTCGCCGTGCTGAACAATGACGTAGGCGACCTTGCCGGTTGCATCGAAGACGAATCCCGTCGGTTCCGCGCCGGGGTCAATGATCGACGCCACGGCAATACAACCGTCCGACTTCAGATTCTGATCAGTACCGTCCGGCAGACAAGCCCAGATCTCGCCGTTGCCGTGGTCCTCGATCACATAGACGTTACCGGTCTTGGGCTGGAAGTCCAGGTTGTCCGGGCTGTTGAATCGTGGGTCGCCTTCCACGAAGCGGTTAGTGGTCACAATGGTCATGGCGGTACCGTCACCCAGGTACTCCATGCCAGTGCGTGCATCGACAACATCCACCGGATTGGTGGGCATCGGATCACCATCAACAGCACAAATCACCTCACCGTAATGCGCCGCCTTTTCCCGGCCGGTGTTGGTCCAACAGAAGCGCTCACCATCGCCATCGTAAGCAGGATCACGGTGCAGGTCCTCGGGCCGATAGTAGCCTGTGGCGCCATAGGCGTTGGCGTCCGCACGAGCCCTTGTAGCGTTGACTTTCACCCAGGCACCCGTACCGGCCTCACAACCCTGTCCGTATTGCGGAAAGTTACGGTGCGTGGGTTCGCGGCAGGAGACCGTCATGGCGTAGGTACGGCCTGAGACCAGGGGCGACCCGCTTAGATCCGAAATCTTCGCATGATCGATCCTTGGATAGTCCGGGACGAACTTAAAGATCGCGCCACCATCGGTGTTCAGCGTCCCGGAGCCGGGACGCAGTTCGTCACCGCCGATCACTACACCGCTGTCCAGTACCGTCAGACCTTCCCAGGCCATGGTGGGTAATGCGGTCCGTTGGACCACTTTTGTACTGTTGTTCAGGCTGTCCACACCGTCCCGAATGTCGCCAGTGGCGCGATCGGCAACCAAATGATGAGTGGTCCCGAGAGGATCGAGGATCTCGTAGGCACGGCCATCCTCGGTCTCTTCGGTCGCCAGCACCGTCCCCCAAGGCGTGGTGCGGATACCATCGCAGCGGTTCATGCCGTGGAGGATGGTTTCCACTGCGCCGGTGCTGACGTCGACGCGCTGCACCGAGGCATTGTAACCACCGCTGCCCCCTGGCGTGGTACCGGACCGGCCCTGCTCGATGCATACTATCAAGTGACTGTAGTCGTCCGCACCGGGCCAGAAGGTGATCATGTCACCCAGAAACGCCACGTTGCGAGCGACGAACTCCGCATCGAGGCCGTGGGCAAGCTTGATCCGCTGATCGGCGCGGGCCGATGCACGCGTGACATAATCGTTGGCATCAGCGGGCGCCGCGAGCGGGCGCTCGATACCAAAAAGTTTTTCTGATTTCGATTGCAGGAGACGTTCGACTCTGATCCCGAAATCAGTTTCGCTCCTGCGCTCTTTATCATCATCGGCCGCAGCAACACCGGCGCAAAGTCCGGCCACAACCACAGAAAGCGCGATTCCTGCTTGCTTAAAATTTCTTTTAGTAGATAACATGTTTGTTCTCCTGAGATTCGGTCTATGTTGTGATGTGCCATTGTGGCAACCATCAGCCTGAACCTTACGAGGAAAAAGTGACTGAATGATGACGTTGTGCTTATTTTCTTATGACAACATTGTGACAATATGCGATGTGCGTACATGCAAGTCGTTGCACAGATAACATCCCTGCCAAGCACAGAGGGCACCGCTGTGCTGCACACAAACCGATCCCGACAACATAGGATAGGTGTCCACCATCTGGAGCAGGTTTGTTGAGCTAGTCAAAAAAGCCCATGCTCGCCGCTGATTTGTGGCGACATCTTGGCGGTGACAATACGCAATATGATCAAGACGGCGATCACGCCCAGGCTGAGCAAGAGTTCCTGAGGCGTGTGGTTCTTGAACCACATGCTGATCAGTTCACCGATTAACACCACAAGCGCTGCGTCCAGGATAAAGGTCACGCGAACACGCCCTATCTCGAGGTAGGACTGCAGAGTCCGGAAGATTTCCAGCATCGCCAGCAAGGTCAGGATGTTTACGATCGTCCGCCCCGCGGCGGCGTCCCATTGGTCCAGGCCCGCGTGGTAGAGATTGACCAGAATATGACCGATGCCGAACAGCACCCACAGGCACAAACTGATCATCAGCAGACCGACGAGTCCCCGTATTATAATGGAATAGAATTCGGTGTTGAGTAACTTGTGGCCCGCGCTGGAGACGAAGGTCGTTAGCCCTGCTGAGGGAGATTGTTTTATGTGTGATTGCATACCATGGATCCTTGTCTACGTGCGGCGGAAGTCTAGCGCCGCATCGTGACGCGCGGATGACAAATCCGGGTAAAAATCAAGAAATGCACTTCTCCGGCAACACATAGCCATGATGGCCGACCAAGAAAAACGGCCCTGCGATGCAGGGCCGTAGACGTATGGAACTAAAAGTAACGATAAATTAGTTCAGCTTGGTCAATTCTTTTTTGGCCACGGCCACGGGCAAGGGAATGTAGCCGTCTTTGACCACAACGCGCTGGCCGATCTTTGAGAGCACCATCTTGAGAAACTCCCGCTCCAGCGGCGGCAGCGGTTTGTTGGGATGCTTGTTGACATAGACGTAGAGAAAACGCGCCAGGGGATAAGTCCCCTTAAGCGCATTTTCTGGCGTGGCGGCAATAAATTTTCCACCCGCCTTTTTAGTCAGTGGCACGGCCCTCACCCCCGAGGTGCGGTAGCCGATGCCAGAGTAGCCGATGCCGTTGATGGAGGCGGTCACCGATTGCACCACGGAGGCCGAGCCCGGCTGCTCGTTGACCGCGTTCTTATAATCACCCTTGCACATCGCCTTTTTCTTGAAGTAACCGTAGGTGCCGGACACCGAGTTGCGCCCGAACAACTGGATGTCGCGGTTCTTCCAGGCGCCGCCCAGCCCCAGCTGGCCCCAACGCGTGATGTCCTGACCGTATCCACATTTGCGGGTACTGGAAAAGATGGCGTCCACCTGCGGGAACGTCATACCTTTAATGGGGTTGTCCTTGTGCACGTACACCGCCAGGGCGTCGATAGCCACACGGATGGGCGTGGGTTTGTAGCCGTATTTCTTCTCGAAGGCGGCTGTTTCCTTGGCCTTCATCTTGCGGCTCATGGGGCCTAAGTTAGAGGTCGCCTCGGTCAGCGCCGGCGGCGCCGTGGACGAGCCTGCCGCCTGGATCTGGATATTGACGTTGGGGTAAAGGCGTTTGAACTCCTCCGCCCATAACGTCATAAGGTTGGCCAGGGTATCGGAGCCGACGCTGGACAGGTTGCCGGATACGCCGCTGGTTTTCTTATAGTTGGAAAGTTTCGGGTCAACCTTTGCCGCGAGCGCAGACCCCGCGACCAAGGTTGCCGCCACAAAACACACTGCGGTAAATAAACTTTTACATTTCATTGATTGCTCTCCTTACATAGGCTCTTCATTAACCACCACGAATATGACAGGCGTCGATGACAATTTGGTGAACGAAACATGACCGTTCTGTTACAAGGAAGGGAATCGGCTGGCCGGCCCGAAAGCAAAGATATTCGACAGCGTCCTAGCCTTGGTGACTTTCTCTGACCACCCGCTCAGCCGGGAAACTGCAGCGGAAGGTGCTGCCCTTGCCGGGCGTACTGTGGATTTTCAGTGTCGCACCGTGCCCGATCAATACGTGTTTGACGATGGCCAGGCCCAACCCCGTGCCGCCGCTCTCCCGTGAGCGGCCCACATCGACGCGGTAGAAGCGCTCCGTCAGCCGCGGGATGTGCTGCGGCGCGATGCCGATGCCGGTATCCTGAACCTCCAGGTGCGCCCCTTTTTCATCGGCGAACCAGCGGACATCGATGCGGCCGCCCTCGGGTGTGTATTGCACGGCGTTAAACACCAAGTTGGCGAACGCGCTACGCAGCGCTTGCTCGTTGCCGTACAGCCAAAGCCCGGAATCGGCGTCCACCTGAATGTCTTGCCTGTGTCCACCGCTCAATACCCTGGCCTCTTCCCCAATGGCCGCCAGCAAGGCCGCTACCAGCACCGGTTTACCGCCAAGCGTCGTTTCTTCGGTCTCCAGACGCGAGAGCAGCAACAAATCCTCGACAATGCGTCCCATCCGTTCGCTCTGTTGCTGCATCAACGCCAGCGACCGTTGCCACTGGGCGGAGGGTTGCTCTTCAGTGTCGGCCAGGGTCTCCAGCAGTCCACCGATGACGGTAACCGGGGTGCGCAGTTCGTGGGACACATTGGCGACAAAATCCCGCCGCACCTGCTCCAGTCGATGCAAGCGGGTAATGTCGCGCGCCACCACCAAGCGCTGATCCCGGCCGTAGGGCACGATCCGCATCGACAATATGAGCTGTTGATTTACCGGGGAGGGAAACTCAATCGGTTCAACGTGATGCTCAGCGGCGAGATATTCGGGAAGCGCGGGGTGCCGCACGAGGTTGCCGATATGCTGCCCGATGTCCTCGGGCGCATGCAAACCCAGCAGGCGTTCCGCCGCCTGGTTAAACCATTGTATGCCGTCATGTTGATTCAGTACGACGATGCCATCGGGCAATGCCGTGGCGGCCTCCTGAAAGTTTCCCAGCAAGGCCGCCATCTTACGCTCGTGCTTGCGGTGGCGCTGTTGCAAGCCATAGATCCGGTGGAACACCTCGCCCCAGATACCGGAAGCTTGCGGTGGATCGCCTTCCAGGTCCCGCAGGAGCCAGCGCGCGAGCCGGATGACTTGGCTCAGGTGCCAGGCAAGATAGCCGACTACGGCCAGCAGAAGAACCAGCAACACCTCACCGATCACCAGCCCGGCGACCAAGGCCGCCAGCCCTATCGCCGTGATACGCCAGAATTCCGTTACTAAGGGTTTCGACAAATCAGCACCGCGCGGAAAATCGGTAGCCGGTGCCTCTCACCGTCTGCACGAACCGGTCATGGCCGTCACCGGCAAGGGTCTTGCGCAGACGGCGGATGTGAACATCGACCGTCCGCTCCTCGATGTAGACATTCCCGCCCCAGACATGGTCGAGGAGCTGCCGCCGACTGTACACCCGGTCGGGGTGGGTCATGAAAAAATGCAGCAAGCGGAACTCGGTGGGCCCAAGCTCCACGGGTTTGCCCGCTACCGCCACCCGATGGCTGGCGGTATCGAGCATCAATCCCTCCACCTCGATCACCTCGCCAGCAGCCTGGGGCGAGGTACGCCGAAGCACGGCGTTGATCCGCGCCACCAGCTCCCGGGGCGAAAACGGTTTGGTCACGTAGTCATCGGCGCCGACATCCAGGCCGCGCACCTTATCTGTCTCTTCAGTGCGAGCCGTCAACATGATGATCGGCACTTGGCGCGTAACATCGTCGCGCCGCAGCCGCCTGGCGAGATCCACCCCGCTCACACCCGGCAGCATCCAGTCCAACAGAATCAGCGCGGGTACACGCTCGGCGATACGCAGCTCCGCCTCGGTCGCGTCCCCGGCCTCCACCAGTTCAA
>FXBF010000489.1_pt1 | contig 13694 bp, 11 predicted proteins | sample 5335321 | NCBI WGS metagenome assembly FXBF01 (sample SAMEA103928391, study PRJEB20085) | sediment metagenome | isolation source: sediment | reverse complement strand
CTGTTGCGCCGCCGGCCCGATATTCGCCGTGCGGAGCGATTGCTTGCCGCTCAGAGTGGACAGATCGGCGTTGCCATCACCGATCTCTATCCGCGTTTTTCCCTGGTCGGCTCGGTTGGTTTTCGCACCAGCGACGCGAGCGCTACCAGTAAAACGATGGACAGCAATTTCGGCAAGTTCTTCAATAGCGATAGCTTTACCGGTTTCCTTGGACCGTTCTTCTCGTGGAACATCCTCAACTACGGGCGCCTCAAGAACAACATTCGCGTGCAGGATGCGCGCTTCCAGCAGCTATTGGTCAATTATAAGAATATCGTGCTCACGGCATTGGCTGAAACAGAAAACGCCATCGTCGCGTATCTCAACGCGCACGACCGAGTCAAGTTCTTGAATGCAGCTGTGAGATCGGCGCAACGGTCGGTACAGCTCTCGCTGATTCAGTACCGGGAAGGGACGACTGACTTTAACCGGGTGCTTACAACACTGGACCAGCAGCTCATCCAGCAGGACACACGGACCGTGACGAACGGCGATATTGCAACAAGCCTGGTCGCCACGTACAAGGCGCTCGGTGGCGGCTGGCAGGTGCGCGGCGAACGCACGATCGAAGACTTCGTGCCCAAGATCGATCAGCAAGATCTGCTTGAGCGCACGAAGTACTGGCGCAAGGTGTTACCGGCGGCGACACCGGCCAGCGCTGAGCAAAAACAATAGCTGTAAGCATCGAGAAGGGTAACTGATCATGAAAAGGATCCCGTTGATTTTCAGGTACGCTGTGCTCAGTGTCATTTCGCTCGCGGTCATGCTTATTGCCGCGTGTTCGGAGGAGGTACCGCCGCCGAAAGTTGTTCGCCCGGTCAAGGCTATAAAAGTCGGCGACACCGAGCAGTTAACCACACGTTCGTTTCCGGGACGAGCGAAGGCGACACAAGAGGTCAACCTCTCGTTTCGCGTGCCAGGCACGCTGGTGGCGCTCCCTAATGACATCGTGGGTAGAACATTTAACAAGCGCGAGCTTATCGCGAGGTTGGACCCGCGCGATTTTGAGGTGCAACTGCAAAACGCGCAGGGACAGCTCGAGCGTTCCAAGGCCGTCTTGGCGCGCGCTGAGGCCGAGTACAAGCGGGAGCGCCAAATCTATCGGGAGGATCCCGGTGCAACAAGCAAAACTGCCGTCGAGCGCAAGCGCGAAAGCCGGGACCGGGCGAAAGCGAACATCAAGTCACTCCAAGCCTCGGTGGCCGGGGCCAAGGACCAGTTAAGTTACACGTATATGAAGGCGCCATTTGACGGAACGATTACGGCGCAGTATGTCCAGAACTTCGAGGATGTCAACGCCAAGGAACCTATTGCGCGGTTGCTCGATGACTCCCGCATCGAAATGGTTGTCAACATCCCCGAAAGCTTGATCTCGTACGCACCGTACGTGGAGCGGGTGTGGGTTCGCTTCGATCCGTTTCCAGACAAGGAAATTCCTGCCACCATCAAGGAAATCGGTACGGAGGCCTCGCAAACGACGCGAACCTATCCGGTCACCTTGATCATGGACCAGCCCGACGAGTTCAAGATCCTCCCGGGTATGGCCGGCCAGACCGTCCGTGCTGAGGGCGAATTCCCGAGGGATATCCAACGGCAAGGCATCGAGGTTCCGGTGGCAGCGGTATTTACGCCGAATACGGAAACGCAGAGCTACATCTGGGTCATCGACGAGAACACCATGACCGTGCAAAAGCGCAAGGTGAAAACCGGCAAGCTGACGGTAGCCGGTGTTTTGATCGAGAAAGGTGTCAAACCAGGCGAATGGGTCGTCACCGCTGGTGTGTATACCTTGCGCGAAGGCCAAAAGGTCAAGATTCTGAAAGGTAGCACGTAGTCATGAGCCTGCCTGAGCTCGCTATCAACAACAAGGCGGTCACCTACTTTACCGCCTTTCTGATTTTGGTCGGCGGGGCATTTAGCTATTTCCAGTTAGGCCAGCTGGAAGATCCCGAGTTCACCGTCAAGACCGCCACCATCACCACATTGTATCCGGGTGCGAGTGCCGAGGAAGTGGAGCTCGAGGTAACGGATCGGATCGAGACGAAGATCCAGGAGATGCCGGAACTCGATGAGATCCAATCGATCTCGCGGGCCGGGCTTTCCATTCTCACCGTAGACATCAAGCAGGAGTACTGGTCGGATCGGTTACCCCAAGTGTGGGATGTGCTGCGCAAGAAAGTCCGTGACATCGAGCCCACCTTACCGCCCGGTGCCCAGACGCCGACTGTCGGGGATGATTTTGGATTTGTGCTCGGTTTTCTTGTCGCAATCACCGGCGATGGCTACAGCTATGCAGAGCTTGAGAAGTACACCAAGGAGCTTCGCAAGGAGCTGATCACCGTCCCGAACGTCGCGCGGGTCGATCTATGGGGGGTGCAAGACAAGCGCATCTACCTCGACGTGTCGCAAACCCAGCTCGCTCAGCTCGGGCTGACCGCCGAGGACCTGCAACGCACCTTGGCTCTTCAAAATGCCGTGGTCGATGCGGGCTATGTTGATGTGCAGACAAAGCGTTTTCGTATTGCACCCACGGGCGCCTTCGCGTCGCCTGAGGACATCGGGAACCTGGCGATCGCGGGCACCGCGGGCCAGAAGGCGATGATGATGGCGCCTGCGCTCGGGGGGGCACCGGCGGCTACCCGCGTCGAGGGCGAAATCATCCGCATTAAAGACTTCGCCAAGGTCAGGCGCGGTTATGCGGAGCCGCCCGTGAACATGATGCGCTACAACGGCCAGCCCGCCATCGGCTTGGCGCTAGCTCCTGAGTCCGGCGCCAATATTGTAGATCTCGGCAAGGCGGTAGAGGCGCGGATGCAGGCGGTCGAGGGTGCATACCCCGTCGGCATCGAAGTGCACAAGATCTCCTGGCAATCCGATCTGGTCGAAGAATCCATCACGGGGTTCATGATCAACCTGGCCGAAGCCATCGTGATCGTGCTCGTGGTGTTGGCCGCCACCATGGGCGTGCTCATGGGCGTCATTATCGGCATCAGTGGTCTGCTTTTCGCCATACTCGGCACATTCATCGTGATGGCGATCTGGGGAATCGATCTGCAACGGGTCTCCCTGGGGGCATTGATCATTGCCATGGGCATGATGGTGGACAACGCTATTGTCGTGGCCGACGGTTTCCTGGTGCGCCTCCAGCAAGGCGTGAATCGGAGAAAGGCGGCCATTGATGCCGCCAACATTCCGGCCTGGCCACTGCTCGGCGCGACTATCGTGGCGTTTATGGCATTCTTCCCGATCTTCGCCTCCACCCAGGACACGGGCGAATACGCTGGCAGCCTGTTTATCGTGGTAGCGATATCACTGCTCATCAGCTGGGTGCTGTCGCAGACCGTGACGCCGATCATGTGTATGCAGCTACTGCCGGACCCGAAGAAGAAGGGTGGCGGAGGGGACCTCTACGGTGGGCGGTTTTACCAAGTCTTCAGAGGTCTGTTGGCCACCGTCATTCGTATCCGCCTGCTTTTCCTTGGCGGTATGGTCGCGTTGCTGATCGCTGCTTTTTTGGGTTTCGGTTTTGTGCAGCAGATCTTTTTCCCTGACGCGTCACGGCTTCAGTTCACGATCGACTACTGGGAACCGGAGGGCACGCGTATTCAATCCGTTTCGGCCGCGCTCAGGCCGATTGAGTCCGAGCTATTCAAACATCCCCAAGTAGACAGTGTGTCCGCCTTTATCGGGCAGGGTCCGCCGCGGTTCTATCTGCCCGTCGATCCCGAGATGCCGTTTTCGTCCTATGCGCAACTCATTGTCAACACCAAGACCCTGAAAGGTGTGGACGAAGTGATCGCCGAGGTCGAGCCGTGGCTTGAGGCAAATTACCCCGGCGCACTGACACGGGTTCGCAAGTATGGGGTCGGCTCGTGGACTGACTGGAAGATCGAAGTACGATTCAGTGGGCCCTACAATGCGGATCCCGATGTGCTGCGCGCGCTCGGCGAAAAAGGAAAGGCCATCCTCGAGGCGAGTCCGATAGCGAAAGAGGTTAGGACGAATTGGCGCGAGCGGGTTCGAAAGATTGTGCCCGAGTACGCCATGGAACGTGCTCGTTGGAGCGGCGTGTCGCGGGACGATCTCGCCAACGCGACCAAGCGCGCTTTTGATGGTGTTCCTGTCGGTCAATTCAGGGAAGGGGATGATCTGATCCCGATCGTCGTGCGACTGACGGAAGACGAGCGCCAACGGGCCGCTGCGACCCTGGGAGAAGTGCAGATAATCCCCTTCCTTTCATCACAAACGGTGCCGCTAGCGCAGGTGACGGACAGTATCGGCGTCGTCTGGGAAGATCCAATCATCTGGCGCTTCGACCGGCGCCGCACCGTTACGGTTCAGTCCTCGCCCAACAATGCCACCACCACGGCGTTGCGCAACAGCGTGCTCGCGGCCTTTGAAGCCATCGAGCTGCCGCCCGGCTATCGGCTCGAGTGGGGTGGCGAGTACGAAGCCCAGCGTGACTCGATGGCGGCGCTGGTACCGGGCATCGTGCCGACCGTTGTCATCATGGTCTTTATTGTCGTTTTGCTGTTTAACGCTTACCGCCCGCCAGTGATCATTTTCGCGGTGATTCCATTTGCCTTCATTGGCATTTCGGCCGGACTACTGGTCACCGGGGCCGCCTTCGGTTTTATGGCCTTGCTCGGGGCGATAAGTTTGTCAGGCATGATGATCAAGAATGCGGTGGTGCTGCTTGATCAGGTCAACCTGAACCTCGCGGAAGGCATGAAACCGTACGAGGCAATTGTCGAGTCCGCAGTCTCGCGCCTGCGACCAGTGGTGAACGCTGCTGCGACAACGATCTTCGGCCTGGCGCCGTTGTTGACCGACGTCTTTTGGTACTCGCTGGCGATTACGATCATGGCAGGGCTACTGTTTGGGACCATCTTGACCATGGTCATGGTGCCGGTGCTTTACGCGGCGCTATATCGCCTACCGTCGCCTGCGGTTGCGGGCGCAGCCGCTCGGTCCGCCGGTGGGACGTGAAGCCGCCGTCGGAATAAGCTCACTCTAACGCCGCGATACGTTGGTGAGCCCGCCGCTCAGAGCGTCTTATCTGCCTCGACCCAAAGCCACGCTCACATACGCAAAGGGGCCTTTGTATTTGATGTCGAGCGTGCCGGTGAAGTCTTCATCCGTGCTGTCGATGTCCAGCTTCATGTAGTTATAGGCAATGCCGAAGCCGACATTCTTGAATGTTTGGTGCGTGGCCCCGAACTGGACCTCGGTGAGGGTGCCCGAGTACTTGTCCTCGTACTCGATATTGAAATAGTTGAATCTGCCTTGGAGGCGCCACTTGCCCGTGAGCTTGTGATCAAAGCCCATGCCGACCACCGGCAATGGCGCGAGCACATCGCCTTGTTCGTCCACGGCGGCGGCGGGATCCGTAATGGATGCAAAGATGTCCATGGCGAAGAGGCCAAGGGTAAAGCGCGCGTCCCACTTCGGGGTTCGATAAAACGAATACCCCCATTGGCCCGAGATGACCTCGATGTTATACACGGTGCGCACCTCCGGGCTGACCACCGGATCAAACACAGTGTCACCGAATTTGATGGTAACGGTGAGCGGCCCGACCGTGTTACGGTCGAGCTTGAAATAGCTCAAGCTCAGGCTGGAGCGTTTACGATAACGCCACAGCACGTCGATCCGGGGTGTCTGCTCCCGGCTGTCGAGGCCGAGATTGTCTTCAAAGTCGATCTGGGTGCCGATCGCACCGTCGAAGGCGTCCAGGCGCAATGTCGTGTCCTGGTCAGCCGAAAACACGCCGACGTCGATGGTCCAGCGATCCCAGTCTTCCCAACCGGGCTTGTTCTTGTTTTTCGCTGCCAGCGCAGGGGATGCGAGCGCAGCCGCAAACAACAGCATCGCTACCAAACTTACTATCTTTTTCATCTCTCCTCCCAGCAGTCGCCGTAACGGCAGAGCACAGAGTGAGTTCATTGTAACCCAGGGCATATGCCAGCACTACCCTCCGGATCTTAAGAAAACAATAGGGGGTCAGGTCTTGCTTTCAATGGTTTAATCGCGTACGGTGTCTCACATGGCTCGCCCGCTTCGCATCGAGTACGAAGGCGCGTGGTATCACGTGATAAATCGTGGGGCGGGGCGGCGCAGAATTTTCAAGACAGACACAGAACGCAAAATCTTCCTCGCCTTGCTGGGCGAATTGAACGAGACGTTTGGTGTAGGGATCCACGCCTACTGTCTGATGCCGAATCACTATCATCTGCTACTAGAAACGCCGCGCGCCAATCTCAGTCTTGCGATGCGACACCTCAGCGGCGTGTATACGCAAAGGATGAACCGCCGGGCGAGTACCGACGGGCCGTTGTTTCGGGGGCGTTTCAAGGCGATACTGGTTGATGCCGACTCCTACCTGGCTCAGCTGAGCCGCTATATTCATCTAAATCCGCTTGAAGCACGATTGGTGCGACACCCCGGAAATTATCTCTGGTCTAGCTATCGGGAATACCTGGGCCGTGTCCAGCCGCCGGACTGGCTTACGTTACAAGCGGTGCTTGCGCTCTTTGGAAAACGAGGCGCATGGCGGCGGTATCAGGAATTCGTTGAGTCGGGTGTGGACGAAGAACTGCAAGCATTTTATAAAAGCAACCGCTTGGCCCCGGTATTGGGGAGCGATGCATTTCGCCAACGTATCGCAAAGCAGCGCATCAGAGAGCCTCGCGCCGCGGAGGTTCCAGACGCCCGGTATGTTGCAACACCACCGAGCATTGCCTGCATTGTTAAAATCACTGCCGAGGCATTCAACGCCCCAATTGAGCAGGTCTATACAGGGTATCGCGGGCGTGGTCCACGAAACGTGGCTCGAACCATCGCAATTGGTCTCAGCCGAGGTCTCACCGGTAAGCCGTTACGGCACATTGCGGATGCGTTTGGTATGAGTCATTATGCGAGTGTCTCCGGTGCACTGCGGCGTTATAAAGGTTTAATCGCCGAAGATCAGAGGCTTGCGCGAAAGGTTGAGCGGATCAAGAAGCGCTTCGTTCAGTAGGAAAACTACTAAAAGCAAGACCTGACCCCTCGCCTCGCCCCCCTGCTTAAGGAGTTCGTCCATGGCTTATCAGCCTATTGAAGACTACGGAATCATTGGAAATATGCACACAGCTGCGTTGGTCGGGCTCGACGGCTCGATCGATTGGTACTGTTTCCCGCGGTTCGACTCGCCCAGCGTGTTCGCCGCCATGCTCGACGACAAGAAGGGCGGGTTTTTCAGGATCGCGCCGGTGGGAGACGAGATTACCCATAAGCAGCTTTACTGGCCGGGTACCAATGTTTTGATTACGCGCTTCCTATCTGCCGACGGCGTGGGCGAGATTACCGATTACATGCCGGTAGGCGAGCGCGCCAAAGAAGATGGATACCACCGTCTAATACGCCGTATCAACGTCGTGCGCGGCAGCATGCAGTTTCGCATCGAATGTCGGCCGGCCTTTAACTATGCGCGCGATTTGCATGAAACGAGGCTCGGGCCTGAAGGCGTCACGTTCCACTCGTCCGATCTGAGCCTGGGCCTCACGTCTTCCATCCCCCTCAAACAAGACGGGAGCGGCGTGGTCTCAGAGATCGTATTGCATGAAGGAGAGACCATTCGTTTCGTGCTGCATCAGATCCCTGCGGGGGCGAAGTGCGGTTGCGCCCTGGCCGAGAACGAAGCCGTCGAGCTTTTCAAAGAAACAGTGGACTACTGGACCCGCTGGCTGTCGCAGTGCACTTACACTGGTCGCTGGCGCGAGATGGTGCAGCGCTCGGCGCTGGCCCTGAAGCTTCTGACCTACGAGCCCACCGGCGCTATTGTCGCGGCCCCAACGTGCAGCTTGCCCGAGGGAATCGGCGGCGAGCGCAACTGGGACTACCGTTATACCTGGATCCGGGATGCCGCGTTCACGGTGTACGGATTGCTCCGCGTCGGCTTCACCGAGGAGGCCGCGAGGTTCATGGACTGGATCGAGGCGCGTTGCCACGAGCTCGAGCCCGATGGGCGTTTGCAGATTATGTATGGTATCGACGGGCGCCACACCCTGACCGAAGAGACACTGGATCATCTGGACGGCTACATGGGCTCCCGCCCCGTCAGAATCGGCAACGGCGCCTACGGCCAGCTCCAGCTGGACATCTACGGCGAGCTGATGGATGCGGTGTATCTGGCCAACAAGTACAGGAGCCCTATCTCCTATGACCTTTGGCATGAGCTCAGGCGGATCATCAACTGGGTGTGCGATAATTGGCAGCGCAAGGACGAAGGCATCTGGGAAATTCGAGGCGCACCGCAACACTTCGTGTACTCGAAGCTCATGACCTGGGTGGCGGTGGATCGTGCGCTGCGCCTGGCTGACAAGCGTTCGTTTCCAGCCGATCGCGAGCACTGGTCGAAGGTCCGGGATCAGATGTACGAAGAGATCATGGCCAAAGGATGGAGCGCCAAGCGCCAGGCCTTCGTGCAGTATTACGGCAGCGGGACGCTCGACGCGGCGAATCTTACCATGCCGCTCGTGTTCTTTTTATCCCCAACCGATTCGCGCCTGCTCAAGACGTTGGACGCTACCTACCGATCGCCGGAGCAAGGTGGGTTGGTTTCCAACAGCCTGGTTTACCGGTACAACGTCGAGCACACAGCCGATGGTCTGAGGGGTGAGGAAGGTACGTTCAACATCTGCACGTTCTGGCTGGTCGAGGCACTGACCCGGGCGGGGCGTACCGATCGAAAGCGGCTCGTTACGGCGCGGCTGATGTACGAGCGCATGCTTGGTTACGCGAACCATCTGGGGTTGTACGCCGAAGAGACGGGGGCGCGCGGTGAAGCGCTGGGGAATTTCCCGCAGGCGTTTACGCATCTCGCCCTGATCAGTGCCGCCTACAATCTCGATCGCGCGCTCGGTTGACAAGCGTTGTGATCTTATCCCGCCGGGGCCAGTTGATCTGACCCAGAGGAGGAGAAGATGATGTCTTCATCCATTTCAGCTATTCCCTACCTGACTACCGATCAGATGATCGAGGTGGATCGTGAGATGGTGGAGGGCCTGAAGATCGAACTGGTCCAGATGATGGAGAATGCGGGTCGGAATCTGGCTCATCTCGCGCGCCAGCGTTTTCTGGAAGGCGACCCGGTGGGAAAGCGGATCGTAGTGCTCTGCGGCACCGGTGGTAATGGCGGTGGCGCGCTCGTGGCAGCGCGACGTCTGCACAACTGGGGCGCCAAAGTTCGCGTTTTCAGCACGCAGCCGTTGGAAGCTTATGCACCGGTTCCCGCGCATCAACTCGATATTTTGCATCGGATGAAAGTGCCGACCGAGGGAGCCGACAACGTTACTCGAGAAAAAACACCCGACCTTATCCTGGACGGTGTCATTGGCTACAGCCTGAAAGGGGCACCGCGTGGCGCAGCCGCCGCCCTGATTCGCTGGGCTAATGCTCAGACAGCTCCGATTCTTGCGCTCGACGCCCCTTCCGGTGTCGATACCACGACCGGCACGGTGTTCGACCCGGCCATCCGTGCAACCGCGACTATGACGCTGGCGCTACCTAAGGAGGGACTGCGGTCGCTGGGGGTGGAAGAACACGTCGGCGAGCTTTATCTCGCGGACATCAGCGTGCCGCCAAGTCTGTATGGCGAAACGGCTCTGCGGCTAGACGTCGGACCGCTGTTTGCGTACGAGGAAGTAATTCGGTTGCGTTAGCGGCAACACCACAGGCTTGTCCGGATATGGCACGCACGACGTGCCGGAAGAAGATGTTGTCAGCGTCCAGTGGTACATTGGAAAATGGAAAAGCCGAGAGACGCTCGAGGCGGCAGAGGTTCTCAGCGCGTCTGACTCGCTATAAACTGTCAACGGACCGGGTTCTTGCTCAGTTGGGAGAACGACGTGAGATCAATCAAACTAATACTTATCCTGGCGATGCTGTCGGTGGTGACCGGCGCTTTGGCCAAGGTCACAGTCGACTACGATGAAACGATCGACTTCGGTAACTATAGGACATTTGCCTGGGACAAGGGGACCCCCGCCGCGAGCCCGCAAGTACAATCGTACATAGAGCAGGCCATCAATGACGCGTTGCAGTCCGGCGGGCTGAGCCAATCAACCGGTGCGCCGGATCTGTACGTCGTGGTTCATGCGTCCCTGAAGAAAGAGCAGGAGAAAGGGGAGGGCTGGTTTGGTTACAGCTCGGCCACGAAAAAATGGGGTGTGCAGCACGACACCATCAAATACGAGGTGGGCACGCTCCTGGTGGATCTGGTGGACGCGAAATCGAACGAGCTCGTGTGGCGAGGCCTTGCGACAAAGACCTTGAACAAGCGTCCCAAGAATGTGAAACCCCTGATCGACAAGGCAGTCAAGAAGATGTTCAGGCGCTTCCCACCTAAATGAGACTCATAATTTCCGATTAACGCCTAACAGTAGGAGACAACATGTCCAGCTATCAACACATCCTGGTGCCGACCGATTTCTCGAAACCAAGCGAGGTTGCCGTCACCCGGGCGGCGGAGCTGGCGAAGTTCTACGGTGCGCGCCTGAGTCTGATCCATGTGGTGGACTATGCACCGCCGGGTTACGTTGCCGTGGATCTGCCGGTCGCTGTGAGCTCGGCCGCGAAGCTCGTGGCGCGCGCGCAGGAGTACCTCGCCGATTGGACGCAACGACTGGGTTTGACTGTTTCGGCGCAGTGGGTCGAAGTCGGATCGCCCAAGACCGAGATCGTGCGGATGGCGAAGGAAAATGCCGTCGATCTGATCGTCCTCGGCACTCACGGCGAGCGAGGTCTCGGGCGACTGCTCGGCTCGACCACCAATGCCGTGCAACACGAAGCCCCCTGTGACGTATTGTCCGTCCGGACGAGGTGAGACACCACTGCCGGACAGTAGACGTTTTACGATGAGGTCGTGTTGACTCCCACACTCGATCATTGTCAGGCGCAGCGTGGCTCCCGCCGCCGCGATTTGAGACCACCGCGACACGATAATCAACCTGTTCAGGTCATCTTTGTGTATCCGGTCAGCGTCGCGCAGACTGGCCGCGTCGATTGCGTTCCCGGGTCTCCAGCGCCGCGCCGGGCGGAGCTGCGGGGCATGAAACGGTTGGCGATGCCATCTGCGTAGGCGCGTCGCGTTTCGCGCTCGCGCACCCGCGCTGCTTTCGCCAGCCCGTGGACGATTCCGTCCAGATGGCGCCGAACGAAGCATCTAGCCGTTGTCTTTCTTGCCCCTCGAGCGGTACCAGGGTTTCCGTGGCAAAATAGAATGATGTTGCGCGGATTGTGGAGGACAAGAACTAAAAGGATAGGCCTGGCGCTCGGCGGAGGTGGGGCCAAAGGGCTGTGCCATCTTGCATTCATCAAGGCCTTCGACGAGATAGGCGTGAGACCCGCGGTTATCGCCGGTACCAGCATTGGTGCCGTCATAGGTAGCTTTTATGCCGCGGGAATGTCAGGCGCAGATATAGAGGTGCTGCTCAAAGAGAATCTTCGCGAAATTAACCGCATGATGGACATCAGCCTGTTCAGACGTTCCGCCATAAAACGCGGCAAAGCGGCGGAGCAGCTGTTCTACCGGCACATCCCGGTAAGCCGGTTTGAAGAATTGCCAATACCCTTGAAGGTGGTGGCGACCGATTTCTGGGATCGCCGGGAGGTGATCTTTGATTCAGGCGCGCTGATCCCCGCGATCCGCGCCAGCATGGCGCTGGCAGGTCTGTTCGAGCCGGTGACGTTGAATGGCACGGTGCTGGTAGACGGGGGCGGCGTCAATCCGCTGCCCTACGATATCATTCAGAATGATTGCGACATCACCGTTGCCATCGATGTGTCCGGTGAGAAAACACCGCCGATCGAGGGCGCAGTTCCCAGCGTCGTCGAGAACCTGCTTACCACCTATACGATCATGCAGTCTTCGATCGTAAAGACAAAACTGAACTTTTCGCCGCCCGATATTTATATCAAACCCGCGTTGACGAATATCCGCGCAACTGAGTTCGACCGCTACGACGAGATCATGGAAGGCGTGCGTGAGGACGTCGCCATGCTTAAGGGCGAGCTAGAGCGGAGCTTGAGAAAGCGGCGTTGGTTATTTTGAGACGACTCCAGGCCACGCTAACCTGCTCGTCGATCTTCTCTGTCCGGGCGTGTTCTGAGGCGCGGCACTCCGATCGAAATGTGGCTTGGCGACGGGTCGCTATTCAGGGAAAATGGGCGCCGACGATAACCGCTACAAGAACAGGAGATACGATGAGCGAATCACCGGATTACGTGCTTGCGTGCAATCAAATCGGCGTTGTGATGTACCCCGACAATCAGGCGGTCGGTCTCGAGATTGTTGATCCGGCACAGAAAAGGCTATTTGTTTCGTTGCGCGGAAGCGTGCTTGTGGAGCTGGCCAAGCAGCTGCAGCAATTCGCCGACGAGAACCCCGAGGTACTGAACTGGGAGGCGGCACAGTTCGAAGGGTAGTGGTGAATCACGGCGATGTGCCGCAAGTGAAGCCGCCACCCGGGGCATGGCCTCGCTGTCTGCGAATCGTTATGCCGCTTCGACCGCGTCGGCGCGGAAACCCTCGGCGATGTGTTTGGCCAGACAGTCGATCACCGTCGAATGCGCCCCCGGCGCGCGCTGCAATGTGATGCTTGCCATGGGAAGCTGTGGAAAGCCCTCGCCGGCACCGAGCGCGCGCACACCGCTGGGTAGAACGCTGCGCGGGATTGCGGTGACTGCGAGCCCAGCCGACACGGCGGCATGAATACCCGTGAGGCTCGGGCTCGAATATGCGACTCGATAACTTCGCCCGGCCTCGCCCAGTAACCTCAGCACCGAGTCCCGCACAAAGCACCCCTGCTGAAACAACGCCAACGCCAGCGGATCTCCCTCGTGGGCGAGGTGTCGTTCTGAGGTTGCCCAGACAATGGGTTCGCGCCGCAAGACCTCGCCGGCCTCCTCACCGGGGCCACAGGTGATGAGCCCCAGATCGACATCCCGGCTTTGGAGTTGGCCGATTAGTTTGTAGCTGGGTTCACATTGCACGTCGACCTGAACTCGCGGGTAGGCCCGGGCAAAACGGGTCAAAATGCCCGGCAGGAATCGCATCACGTAGTCGTCGGGAATTCCGATACGAACCGCGCCGACCAGGTCCGGGCGGGTGAGGGTGGCAACGGCCTCCTCGTGGAGCCTCAGGATCCGCCGCGCGAAACCCAACAACGCCTCGCCCTCGGGTGTGAGCGCGACGGTTCGGCCCTCACGCGCAAACACCGGTTTGCCAAGCGTGTCCTCGAGGCGTTTGACCTGCATGCTGACTGCCGACTGGGTACGGTGTATGAGTTCGCCGGCACGGGTGAAGCTGCCGGAATCCGCGATGGCGACGAAGGTGCGCAGTAGATCCGTATCGAGGTTGAGAGGCATCGGCAGCTACCGAAAGGCATCAATGAAATTGATCCTTAGTATAAGAACTATTCGTTTCATAAATCAATAGCGATCTCCTATAGTTCCTTCCGTGAGTCAGCAGGAGGAAAGACCGATGCACAGCTTCCACCCGATCAGCCGCAATGAGGGCGCCCCCGTGGCCGGCGCCGCCGGGGATATCACGCGATTCCTATGGGGCTCAGCGCAGCGCATGCTGATGGCGCTGCTGCGGTGGCAGGAGCTCGCGC
>FXBF010000488.1_pt1 | contig 13698 bp, 14 predicted proteins | sample 5335321 | NCBI WGS metagenome assembly FXBF01 (sample SAMEA103928391, study PRJEB20085) | sediment metagenome | isolation source: sediment | reverse complement strand
CCCAGACGAGCCAGCACGTCCAAAACGGCGAGACTAGGGTTCGCTTTGACGGCGTAGCATACGAGATGGTCGCGGCCGGTGAAGGCGTCGTCGAAGGCACGCCATTGATGCTCGATCATACTGCGGGCGTACACGTAGCATGGCGTACCCACCTGTGCGGCAATCGTCGACAGCGGTATGTCTTCGGCAAAAAGCTGCCCGTCGTGGTAGCAGAACGGATCCATAAAGGGGATAGACAACTACTGCTGGGTTTTCTTGGGTTGCTTCTTGCTCTGCCCGTCCTCGTCGGTTTGCTGCTTGTCAGGCTCTGGCAGATACAAGGGCCCCTTGTTGCCGCACCCGCTCAGGCCGATAACGACCGGCGCGAGCATGCCCATAGCCAGCAACAGCAAGGTGATCCTACGCGTGCGCATACTTGATACGCCTCGATGGCTTCAATCTCTTAGACGGATACCGCCGATTTAACGCAGGGTTTAACACACTTCGGCCCGGAATGCAGCCTCGACCCTGTATGCACCGGCGGATGGAGCGCTCGACAAAACACGCTCCCTACGAGCGCACCAGTACAATCTCGTGGTCCAGCAGCTGCGCCTTGATCGCCTCGAGGCCCAAAAGACCGAGGCACGGCACGGCGCCGGAATCGGCCACGCCTTCTCGCACCCAGCGCTTGATCAGAGCAACGGCGGGGCTGCTCGCGATCGCCGCCTCGCTGTTTGACCGGGCGACCAGGGCGGCAGTGTGGGCGATATGGGCGCTATCGCGCCACCCGTGCACGTGTACCTGGATACCCACGGCCTTTTCCATGAGGCCTTGAAGGCCGTCGCATGCTGCGGGCAGCTTCACGCGCCGTCGCTCGCCGTCGGCCAAGTAGCGTCGTCGCCACAACCGCCCCAAGCCCGCGATGGCATAATTCGACCAGTGGCTGGGCAGGCCTACGCGAAACATCACGGTGCGCGCCTTGTAGCGACGAGGGAACAGCTCGAGGTCAGGGACGTCAGACAGATACGCCCGGCGGCAGCCTACCGGCGCCGGAAACACTACCTTCCTCGGTTCTGACCAGGCGTAGGTCGCGCGCCAACGACCCTCGTGCCGGACCCGCATCGGGCGACCAACGCAGGGCGACATTGCGCGTGCGGTCGCAAGCCATGGCTGTTTGTCGCCAAACGGTGCGAGGGCAACATGAATCTCGTCGAGCCGATCGAACTCGTGTGTCAGCGAATCCACGAGCGCACCGGAGATCGCGGGCACCGAGTTCGCGCCGCTGACCAGCAGGCAGGCCGCGTTTTGTGCGCGCTCGCTCAAGCTCTTGATTCCGGAGACGTGCTCCCGCGCGGTGGCAACGTCCACGTAGTGCACACGATGTTGGACGCATTGGCGCGCCAATGCGTAGCTGCCCTGACGATCTAGGGCAGTGGCATTGACGACCGCAAACACGCCGTCGAGGGCCTCACGCAACAACACGCCGTCTGCGACGTTTACCGCCGAAACGTGCGCCCCGATCCGTTGCGCGAACGCTCGCAGCTGATTATGCGCCGCCAAGTCGCCTGCCCGCTGACCGCCGACAACGCATTCGACCGCGGGGTCCGCCGCCAGCGCCGTGCTCACGCAGCGGCCGATCGCGCGATCAACTCCCAAAACGAGGACCCGCTTGCTCATGAAAATCAGTTATCACGATACAAATGGAAATTAGATGCAAGATACAAGAACATAAGATACAAGTTTGCCTCCTAGCAGGCCAGAAAAACTATTCTTGGCGCCCTGCTAGGTTCACGGCGGCGACATCACGGTGAATCTCGCGTCGAGATTGTCAATTTACGCGCGCGCCAGTAACGGTTACGGCTACACTACCCCCATCTGGAGGATCGACATGATGCGCACACTTCCCCTGACCCTGGCGGCCGTCTTGCTCTCCAGCATCGCCACGGTTGCGACGGCAATCGGCACCGCAGAGCAAGCAACGCCGGAGGCGAAAGACTCGGCGCCACAGGCGCAAGACGGCCACATGAGCAACAGCAGGCTGCGCAAGCTAATTGACAAGGTCGGTGAGAACGTCAGCGGTCGAAGCGGGTTCTGGCAATTCAAGGTCGAAGGTTACTCGGTATTGGTCATCACCGACGAGAACGCCGATCGCATGCGCATCATGTCGCCAATTACCCGCTCTGCGGACTTGAGCGATACCGATTTGATGCGCACCATGCAGGCCAACTTCGATAGTGCGCTCGATGCGCGCTATGCGGTCGCCCGCGGCACACTCTGGAGTGCCTTCCTGCACCCGTTACGATCGCTCACAGACGCCGAGTTCCTTTCCGCTCTGGGTCAGGTCGTCAATCTCGTCGCCACTTACGGCAAAAGCTACTCCTCGGGCGCGCTGATTTTCGGTGGCGGCGACAGCCAGGAGCTCAACCGCGAGCTCTACGAGAAAATCCTGCGCAAGGGTCAATCGATCTGAACGACGCGCCACCTGGGCCATTGCTGCAGCGCAGTAGGAACGCACTTTATGGGATCGCGGGGTTAGGGGTACGATAAAAGGGCGCGGTGGAGCCGGCGCGGGAGCTGCTTTCGAGCGCACGTTAAGTTGATCAGCGACCTACCCACCGCCGGCAGCGGTTTTGTGCCCAATTATTGCGTAAGCTTATTGTAGGGCATTGCTGACGTGGGTGTTGCTATGCGGTTACCGAGCCTATACCAGTTTTTTCGCCACCAGGTCCAGCACGGACTAGGCAAGCACGGGCTTGCGGAACCGGCGACCATTGACTACGTGAGCGACATGTTGACCCGGTTCGCGCAGACGCGATCGCTTTTCCCCATTCAGGATCGCGAGGGCCGGGCGGTGGATCGCATCGCGGATATGCTGGCGCAGCACTACACCAGCTCCGGTGCACCCGACGATACACCCGATCGGCACCGTTACGCATCGCTGTCGCGTCATATCGGTGAGTACACGTTGTTTATGAGCGGATTGTTTCGCGATCGGCTGCAGGCGCGTGGCGAGCTCGGGTACTACCTGGCGAATGGTCAGAGCGCCTTCTGGCGCTGTGCCAGGTACGAGATCAACCCAAAACGCCAGAACATGTTCCGTCGGCTGCACAGCGAGTTCGCGCCGATCGCCGATGCGCTGGATCATATGGCTCGATTCCAGCTGCGTTTTTCCTCTGCCAACGTCACTGCGAACACGCTAATTGCATCGTTGTGGCGCGTGTAGGGAGTCCGTGCCCCGGCGCCGCCGTGTTGGGCACGTCCCCGCGCGGGCGCGCAGCGCCCCGCGCCAGTTCGTGTTAAGTTGACTTTCATGTTCTACCTCCGAGAAAAATTGCGCTTCCGGTGCACCGGCTGCGGCGCGTGCTGCATGGGCAATAACGACGACGATTACGTTGCGGCCGATTCGCGCGAGCAGGAACATATTCGCGCATTCCTGGGCCTTACGCGACCATGGTTCCGCCGCCGATACATCGTCGCGGTCGAATATCGTGTTGAAGGCATCCGCTTTGACAAGAGCGGTCGCTGCGCGTTTCTGGATAAGGAGGACCGCTGCCGGATCTACTCGGTGCGCCCGCGCCAGTGTCGCACCTATCCATTCTGGCCCGAGGTGCTGGTGTGCCGCTCGGCGTGGCAGGCGGAAGCGCGATTCTGCGAAGGCATCGATGGCGGCGCCGTGGTTCCACTGGCGCGGATCAAACGCGCGCTCAAGGCCTGCGAAACCTAGCAGGATGCTGGAAAGTCCTGCCATCTCCCTGCCCCGAAGGCCCTAGGCATGACCCGATGCAGCGATCGAGCGTTTGCGTCCGGCACCGTCGCCGGCAGGCGCTGGCTCGCTCGCTGTCAACGCCTGTCGTACCCGCTTGGCCTAGCCGCACAGGGCGCTGAGGGCGCTGAGGAAAACTTTCGAATCCACCTCTACGGGCTCTGCGGTAATCTTAAAATTAAGGACCCTTCCGCTTCCCCGCTTTGCCGCGCGCCTTTTCAGCCGGATATTTTTTCTCGTTCAGCTCGATCTTGCGCCCGGCGACCGCCAATAGATCGACATCCAGCTTATCTGCCAGTCGCAGCAGATAGATAAACACATCGGCCAGCTCCAGGGCCACTTGCTCGTGCTGCACCGGCGACAACTCGAGACTCTGGCGCTCGGTGAGCCACTGGAAGTGCTCGACCAGCTCGGCCGCCTCCACGCTCAGTGCCATAGAGAGATTCTTCGGCGAGTGGAACTGGTCCCAGTCACGGGCATCCGCGAATGCCCGCAGCCGCTCGGTAAGCCCATCGAGGGTCATCCGGAGCCCCCGTGCGGGACGCTCGGGCCACCAGAGTCTGAAAGCCTTTGGCGCGCACGCGCTATCGCCTTACGCACCTGCGCGGGTGCAGTGCCGCCGACGTGGTCGCGTGCATTAACTGCGCCTTCCAGCGACAAGATATCGAAGACATCCTGCTCGATCGCCTTGGATGCGGCCTTGAGCTCCGGCAGCTCCATCTGTGCCAGATCCTTGCCGGTCTCGATACCGTGGCACACGATTTTGCCGACGATCTCGTGGGCGTCACGAAACGCAATGCCCTTGCGTACCAGGTAATCCGCAAGGTCGGTTGCGGTCGGAAAACCCTTCTGCGCGGCCGCTCGCATCGCGTCGGGCTTTGGCGTCATGGTGGCAGCCAGCCCGGCAAATACCTCGAGGCAAGCCAATGCCGTTTCGAGCGCATCGAACACGGGTTCTTTGTCTTCCTGGTTGTCCCTGTTGTAGGCCAGCGGCTGGGCTTTCATAAGGGTCAGCAAGGCTACCAGATCACCGATCACGCGAGCGCACTTGCCGCGCACGAGCTCCGCCACGTCCGGGTTTTTCTTCTGCGGCATGATCGATGAGCCGGTACAGAACGAGTCGCTCAGATCGACAAAGCCGAATGCGTTCGACGCCCAAAGCACCAGCTCCTCCGAAAACCGCGACAAATGAGTCATCAGCAGGGCTACGGCGGCAACAAACTCTATGGCGAAATCGCGGTCCGAGACGGCATCCAGCGAATTTTCAGCCACCGTATCGAACTCGAGCAGCCGCGCGGTGTACTCACGATCGATGGGATAGCTCGTCCCCGCCAGCGCGGCGGCGCCCAACGGCAGCACATTGACCCGCTTGCGACAGTCCTGTAGCCGTGCGTGGTCACGCGCGAGCATTTGCACCCAGGCGAGCATATGGTGGCCAAAGGTAACCGGTTGCGCCACTTGCATGTGCGTGAAGCCCGGCATGATTGTCGCGACCTCGCGCTCCGCCACGTCCAGCAATACCCCTTGAAGATCGGCCAGCGCCTGGCACAAGCTGTCGATGCCGTCGCGCAGGTACAGTCGAATATCGGTAGCGACCTGGTCGTTGCGCGATCGCGCAGTGTGCAGCTTCTTGCCGACCTCGCCGATCCGGTCGGCGAGGCGTGCCTCGATGTTCATGTGCACGTCCTCGAGCTCCTCGCTCCAGGCGAACTGCCCGGCATCGATCTCCGCCTTGATCGACTCCAGGCCCGACACGATGGCCTTCGCCTCCTTGTCAGTAAGCACCTTAACGTGGGCCAGCATCCGCGCGTGGGCGATGGATCCGGCAATGTCATAGGAATACAAGCGCCGGTCAAAGCCGACCGAGGCGGTAAACGCCTCGACCAGTGCGTCTGTAGCCTCAGTGAAACGGCCGCTCCAGGGTTTCTGCGTGGACATAAGCTCCAGGGTGAACCTTTATTGCAATCGATCTCGGTGCCGGGGCCGGGGCCGCTAGCGACAGCGAGCGCTTGCCCACGGACGGGCCCCGGCGGTCTCGCCCGCGGGCACCGCCCATCCGTAACCCCGCCCCGGCCGTCGGTAACTGTCCGCTGATGGTTGTTGTGGACCTGCTATCGAGGTACTTTTACCTTACCTGGGCCGGTTTGTCCTTTTGTGCACCCCCACCCCGAATACCGGACCAGGCATTTAAACCCCCCATGTAAATGGGGGGTTTTTTATTTCCTGCAGAGTTGATTAAGTATACCCGCAGGGCACCGCAAAAGTATCCTCCGGATGCGATCCATGGGGCCAGCCGGCACAGTGCCGGCGCCGTGGCCGTGCGCGCGGCGAGCGCTACCGGCATGCCCAATTCTTCGGGGCGGCGAAGCGACGAGCACCGCGTGATCGGAGCGCGCCGCGGTCGCGGCAATCTGAATCGGGCGGAATCTCGTCTATTATCTACCCAGAGGACATTATTTCGGTCGCTGCAGTGCCGCCCAGGCTCGCGCAAGCGGCTGGCACGAATGCGGGCGCTGGGCACTCGCGCCGAGAACAAACCTTAGCTTGCTAACGCACGGAATTTTGCGCAAAAATCATCGAACGGATATCGGGCGCCGCGAGCAAGGCCAATCGCAGCGCCCGGGCTTTCCCTATAGCCAACATACAGATTTGCCATGTCTCCGCTTATAACGCGAGCAAACCAGTCCGTCGCCAAGACCCCGGACGCGAGTCAACAGCGCATGCCCGACTTCGGTTCGTTCGGCATCGCCCTGCGCATCGTCCTGCTCGCCGAGCTGATAGCAATCATCATCACGCTGGGGCGCAACCCGGCCTTCAACGACGGCGCCTGGCAGGAGTTCAAGATGTTGTCGGCGTTCGCCCTGCTCGCCTCGTTTTGCCTCGTCATTGTACTGAAAATAACCTCGCCGCTTATTCGGCGAATGCCCCCCTTCGTTGGATCGGCCGTAGCATTCGTGTTGCTGCTTACTGCAACGGCGGTAGCGACCGAGGTTATGATCTTTATCCTTTTTGATCTCGGCCTTATCTCGGAGCGTTGGCCACCGTGGCGTGAGTCCCTGTTAATGCGCAGCTTGATTATTGCAGCGATCATAGGTGTTCCCGGACTGCGATACCTGTTTCTTCAGCACCGCGCTGAAAGCGAAACCCAAGCGCAACAGGAAGCGAAGCTCCAGGCACTGCAGTCGCGCATACGCCCGCATTTCTTGTTCAACAGCCTGAACAGCATCGCCAGCCTGACGCGCAGCGACCCGGAAAGGGCGGAGTCGATCCTGCATGATCTAGCGGATCTGTTTCGGGTATTGCTCGCGGACGCGCGCAAACTTGTGCCGATATCTGCGGAACGTGAGATATCACGCCAGTACCTGGAGATCGAGAAGATGCGATTGGGCGACCGGCTGCGGGTGAAATGGCATGTCAACAATGTGCCGCGTTATGCGATGATTCCAGCGCTAACCTTGCAACCGCTGCTGGAGAACGCCATCTACCACGGCATCGAGCCACGCTTCGCCGGTGGCACGGTCAGGGTGGAGCTGTGGTCCGAGGGAGACACGCTCAACGTGCTTATCAGCAATCCCCTGCCCGATGTCCCGGCCAACCGGCCGAGCCAGGGCAACAGGATCGCACAGGATAATATTCGGCAGAGGTTGGTCACACAGTTCGGCGAACGCGCCACCATGCAGGCATTCGAGCAAGGTGGACAGTATCATGTGAAGCTCGCGATGCCTATTGTGAGGAGCTGATATGGAGCTTTCCAAGAAAAGCTCTCTACACGGCTGGATCAGAAACGTTACAAGGCGTCTGGACGCCGGCGTGCCGGATGAAGACGGTCTCGCCGTTGAGAGCGCCCAGTTCCTGCCTGATTTCTGTCGAGGCTGGATCATATTCAACGTAATCGTCATGGCGGAGATGTTGGCGATCGTGATCACGCTGGTCCTTCCACGATACATTATTTCACCGTACCTGCTGCAAAACCTGCTGCTGATATCCATATATGTACAGTGGATCGCTCTCAGCGGCACCGCGATTCTATGCGTCACGCACAGGTACCTGAACAAGCTGCCCAAGCTGCACGCCATCGGCATGGCCTACGTGCTGCTCCTGGCTACAACTTGGCTGGTGACCGAAGCCACGATCTGGTTGCTCTGGATCACTGACGAGATCAGCTCGTTGCGGCCCGAGTGGTACAGTCACCTGAATATTGTCAGCATCACCATCAGTGCCTTTGTTTATGCGCTATTGCTGCGCTACTTCGTCGCCAAGCATGAGCTCAAGCAGGTCACGCTGTCAGAGGAGCGCACGCGTATGCAGGCGATGCTCTCGCGCATTCGCCCGCATTTCGTCTTCAGCAGCATGAACATCATTGCCAGCCTCACCCGCAGTGACCCCGCCAAGGCGGAGTCTGCGATAGAAGACATGGCGGACCTCTTTCGCATGATGCTTAATCAAGAGGAAACGCTGGTACCGGTTAAGAACGAGATCGACGTGGCGAAAAAGTATCTGGCAATCGAAGCGCTGCGCCTGGATAACCGCTTGCGGATAAACTGGGATATCGGCAAGTTCCCGCGTAAGGCCGTGATGCCCGTGCTGACGCTGCAGCCGTTGCTGGAAAACGCGATCCGCCATGGCATCGAGCCCATATCCGCTGGTGGCACCATCGCTGTCAGGCTTTGGGAACAGGGAGATAGGATCTATATTAAGATTATGAACCCGATTCCACGCATCCGGGCGAAGCGGACCGAGGACAGCCACAGCATGTCGCTGGACGATATTCGCCTGCGTTTTCGTAACCACTACGGGGACGCCGCCAAGCTCGAGTTTGGTCGGGAGGGGGATCAGTTCATTGTTACTGTAATTTTACCGACTCGCAGGGAGCAATCGTGAGGGTATTAATCGTAGACGACGAGAAACTCGCCCGTGACCGGCTGCGCGAGCTGCTGTCGGACATTGGTGGGTACGATGTTATCGGGGAGGCCATGAACGGCAATGAGGCCGTCGAGAAGACCGGGGAACTGAACCCGGACGTGCTGCTCATGGACATCCGCATGCCCGGCATGGACGGGCTCGAGGCAGCCATGCATTTGTTGGGCATGGAGACCCCACCGAGCGTGATATTTACCACCGCCTACGACCAGCACGCACTCGACGCGTTCGACGTCAACGCGGTGGATTATCTTCTCAAGCCGATACGAAAGGACCGCCTGGCAAACGCCCTGACCAAGGCACAGAAGCTCACCGCCAAGCAGATCCAGGAGATCAACCAGGCACGGCAGGAATCCCCGGCGCGCACGCACATCAGCGTTCATCTGCGCGGCAATATACGCCTGGTACCGCTGCCGGAGATCATCTACTTCCTGGCTGACAGCAAGTATGTCGCGGTGCGCACCGCCGCCGAGGAGCATCTGATCGAGGACTCTCTGGTGAACCTCGAGCGGGAGTTCGCTGACTGTTTTATTCGTATCCACCGCAACGCACTGGTCTCCGCATCGCACATCCAGGGCATCGAAAAAAGCCCCTCCGGCACGTGGCAGGTTGCCCTTAAGGACATCGATCGCAGGCTCGATGTCAGCCGGCGCCATGCGGCGGCCGTGCGCCGCTGGGCACGCAACCGCCCGATGACCGCATAGCCGGGCGCACGCGATCCCCGTTGGCGCGGTGTCAGCCGCGCACGTGCTTGCTCGCAACCCTCGTTGCTTGCCATTTGTCAGCGAATCGGTAACGTTAGCGCCTTGCCCGCAATGCGGGCAAGGCCTGACCCGATAGTGACGACAACGCTTCGCATCGCTACCCGTAAGAGCCAGCTGGCGCTGTGGCAGGCCGGTTTCGTGCGCGCACGACTGCAGCAGCAGCACCCGGCACTGCGCATAGAGATCGTGGAGATGACCACGCAGGGCGACAAGATCCTGGACGCGCCGCTGGCGCGGGCGGGCGGCAAAGGGCTCTTCGTCAAGGAGCTCGAGCAGGCGTTGCTCGACGCACGGGCGGATATCGCCGTGCACTCGATGAAAGACTTGACGGTGAACCTGCCCGAAGGGCTGCACATCGCCGCTATCTGTGCACGCGAGGACCCGCGTGACGCGCTCGTGTCGAAGCGCTACACGAGCCTGCAGGCCTTGCCCCGGGGGGGGCGCGTTGGCACCTCGAGCCTGCGCCGGCAGTGCCAGCTTCGCGCCGCGTTCCCCGCCCTGACGATCGAGACCCTGCGGGGCAACGTGAATACGCGCTTGCGCAAGCTCGATGCGGGCGAGTTCGACGCCGTGATCCTGGCGGCGGCCGGATTAAAGCGATTGCGTCTGCAGGAGCGCATCGGCGCCTACATCGAGCCCGAGGAAATGCTGCCCGCAGTAGGTCAAGGGGCGATAGGCATCGAGTGCCGCATCGATGCCGACGTCAACCGGCTGCTTGCGCCGTTGGACGATCTCCCAACACGGCAATGTGTCACCGCCGAGCGTACCGTGAACGCGCGCCTCGCGGGCGGCTGCCAGGTGCCGATTGCCGCCTACGCACGCCTTGGCGGTGACAGCATGCACCTGCGGGCACTGGTCGGCTACCCGGACGGACACACGATCGTTCGCGCCGAAGGGCGCGGGACAGCGCAGGAGCCGGTGCGTCTCGGCGAGCAACTCGCCGCCGACCTGGTGGCCCTGGGCGCTAAGGAAATTCTTGCATACGTCTACGGGCAAACCGATCGTGCCACCTGAAGGCGCGCTGGCAAATACCCGGGTGCTTGTAACCCGCCCCGTGCGCCAGGCTGACACGCTGGCGCGGCTGATCGCATCGCATGGCGGTGAGGCAGTGTGCTTCCCAACCATTGAGATTCTCGAGCCGAGCGACCACACCGCCGTATCGGTGCTGCTCGATCGTTTGCACGAGTTCCACATCGCCATCTTTATCAGCGCCAACGCCGTCGACAGAGGCATGAGCATGATCGAGTCACGCCGGGCGACGCTACCCCGACATCTGCAAGTGGCGTGCGTGGGCCGCAGCAGTGCGAACGAGCTCCGGCGCTTCGGGGTCATGGAACCCATCATGCCGGCGCGTCGCTTCGACAGCGAAGGCCTGCTCGCGTTGCCGCAGCTCACGCACGTGCAAGACAAGAACATCGTCATCTTCCGCGGTGAAGGCGGCCGCGCGTTGTTGGCTGAAACCCTGGACGGCCGCGGCGCCCATGTCGCTTACGCCGAATGTTATCGTCGCGCCAAGCCCAACGCAGACAATACCGCGCTGCTGCGCCGGTGGTCACGGGGAAAAATCGACATCGTCACCGCGACCAGCGTCGAGGGATTGCGAAACCTATTCGATATGGTCGGGCCACGCGGGCGCAAATGGCTGATCGACACGCCGATCGTGGTGGTCAGCCGCCGCATGACACAAGTCAGCGCGAAGCTTGGCTTCGCGCATAGCTGCGTCGCCGAGCAGGCCGACGACGAGGCCATTGTCGAGGCGATCAAGGCCTGGCGCGTGTCCCAAAATTCCCTATAATCGACCCTTGCAACCACACCCCGGTTACTCATGGCCGACAAAGAGCACGACCAGGGGCCAGCGGCCCAGCCGCTGACACCGCAGGCGCAAAAAGTCCCGGCGAGCGGGACCGATAGCGCGGAAGAAGCGAAGCCACAGAAGTCACACGGCGCAAGGGCCTGGGCAGGCCTCGCTATCGTGCTTTCGTTCATCGCGCTCGCCGCAAGCGGCTACGTCGCCTACATCCTGTACCAGAAGCAAGCGCTACTAGACACCGACGTGCTCGGCGCGCTGGATCAACTCAGGCTCGACGCACAGCAAATCGAAAAGAAAGAGTCCGGGATCGCGCGTGAGGTCGAAGGCATCAAAAAGCAATTCTCCGACGCCAAGCAGGTACAGGAGACGTTGAAGAGCGCGGTGGAAAAAATCTCGAGCGAGCTCGGGCGCAATCGTACGGGCTGGGCGTTGGCGGAAACCGAGCAACTTCTGCTTATCGCCAACTACCGCGTTCAGCTCGCCAATGACCCGGACACCGCAATAGCGGCGCTGCAAGCGGCCGATCGGCGCTTGCAGCAACTGGCGGAACCGCGGCTGCTGCCGGTCAGAGGGCTCGTTGCCGCCGAGATCGCGCAGCTGCAATCGCTGGAACGCGCGGATGTCCCTGGCATCGCGCTCAAGCTCGGCAGCCTTGCCGCCAACCTCGACAAGCTGCCGCTCAGTGTCGAAGACCGGTTTCGGCCGCTGCCACCGGCTGCGCAGGCGCAGCAAGACACGGACACGGGGTCATCCGTCTGGGCGGTCTTACGTCAGATGTGGCTGGACACCCTCGGGCTGGTGCGCATCCGCAAGACCGCCGAGGTGCAAAAACCGTTGTTGGCGCCGGAGCAGGATTACTTCCTGCGCGAGAACCTTCGCCTAATGCTGTACGGCGCCCAGTTGGCCGTGCTGCAAGCCGACGTCACTACCTACACGCAAAACATCGAGGCGGCAAACAAGTGGGTCGGCGATTACTTCGATACCGACGCGCAGTCGGTCATGAACGTCCGGCAAGAGCTCGACAGCTTACTCAATGCCAAGATCACGATCAAGCTGCCCGATATCTCCGGGTCGCTCGCGGCACTGCGGGCAATAGCCAACGAAAAGAATGAATCATAGCTCCGGGCGCACGAGTGAAGACTTTACTGCTTATCGTTCTGGTCCTGCTGGCCTCCGTGTTCGTCACCCTGTTCGCTATCGAGGACCCTGGTTACGTGCTGGTCACGCGTGCGCCATGGAGCATCGAGATGCCGCTGACGCTGTTTGTGCTCCTGCTGGCGGTCGGCTTCGTCGCCTTACATTTCCTGTGGCGGCTGTTGCGTGGGATATGGGGCATACCGCGTGATGTGACACGATGGCGCCTGGGCCGTAACGCCCGCAAGGCGCGCCTGGCACTGACGCAAGGATTGGTGTACCTGGCCGAGGGCAACTGGGCGAAGGCGCAAGCACAGCTGGTATCCGGGCTGCCTCACAGCGATAACCCGCTGCTCAACTACCTGGGTGCGGCTTGCGCGAGCCAGGCCACGGGTGATACTGAGAAGCGCGACGAGTACATATCCCGCGCCCAGCAGGCCGCTCCCGGCAACAGCTTTGCCATCGCCATGACACAGGCACACCTTTACGCCTGGACTGAGCAATACGAGCAGGCGCTGGCGGCGCTGTCGGAGCTCAGATCACGAAGCCCGAAGAACCCTCACGTCCTCAGGCTGTTGGTGAAGACCTATCTCGCCGTGCATGAGTGGAAAAGCCTGGTCGAGCTGATACCACACTTGCGCAAGTATAAGGTGTTGAGCCCGGAGGCGGTCGACGCGCTGGAGATGCAGGCACAGCGTGAGCTGCTGACGCTGTCGCTGCCTTCAGGCACGCAGGAGATGCTGCGCGGGGCGTGGCAGAGGGTTCCGAAATCGTTGCGCCGTGACCCGCGCTTCGTTGCCTTGTACGCGGGCCAGCTTATTAAGCAAAACCAGATGAATGACGCCGAATCGTTGCTACGAGAGGCGATCAAGCGTGAATGGAGCGACGAGCTGATAGAGCTATACGGCCGCGTTCGCAGCGAAGACCTCTCGCACCAACTCGAAGTCGCCGAGGGTTGGCTCGAGAGCCAGCCGGACAATCCCAGTCTGTTGCTGACCGTGGGCCGGCTGTCGCTCTATAACGAGCTATGGGGTAAGGCGCGCAGTTATCTCGAGACCTCCGTCAAGCGCCGGCCCACACTACAGGCGTATCGCGACCTGGCGGTGCTTATGGAGCGCCTCGGTGAAGCTGAGCAGGCACTGGACTACTACCGCCGCGGCCTCGAGACCCTCGTCAGCGAGCCGCCCGCTCTCCCTGCGGCGACTTCGAAGGCATTGCCGCAGCGCAAACAGGCGGCGAGTTAACCCCAAATATTTCACCGCTGAGCGCGAAACGCACGACTCCAGGGACGGAGGACGACTACAGGGATGTAGGAGCTAGAGCAACGC
>FXBF010000487.1_pt1 | contig 13727 bp, 6 predicted proteins | sample 5335321 | NCBI WGS metagenome assembly FXBF01 (sample SAMEA103928391, study PRJEB20085) | sediment metagenome | isolation source: sediment | reverse complement strand
CCGCCGTTCGCGGGCAAGAACTCCGTGGCTGCGGCCAACGTCGCGGCCTATCCCGACTGGCTCAAGGAGGTGCATCTCGAGAGCCACGGGAACGCCGACCTCGTGGCCCACTTCTTCCGTCGCGCCTTCAACCTCGTGCGCGAGGGAGGCGCCTTCGGCCTGATCGCGACGAACACGATCGCCCAAGGTGACACGCGCGCGACAGGCCTGCGCTGGATCTGCACCCACGGCGGCGAGATCTTCGCGGTGCGAAAGCGCGTCAAGTGGCCCGGGATGGCCGCGGTCGTCGTGAGCGTCCTCCACGTGATGAAGGGGCGCTTCGAGGGCCGGAAGCGCCTCGACGAGCGCGAGGTGGAGCGGATCACCGCGTTTCTCTTCCACCGCGGCGGCCACGACGACCCGGCCCGCCTCGCGACCAACGCCGGCAGGAGCTTCCAGGGCAGCATCGTCCTCGGCATGGGCTTCACGTTCGACGACACGGACACGAAGGGCGTGGCAACGCCGATCGCCGAGATGGAGCGCCTCCTGGCCGAGCATCCCGAGTACAGGGACGTGATCTTTCCCTACATCGGTGGCGAGGAGGTGAACACGAGCCCCGCCCATGCGCACCACCGCTACGTCATCAACTTCGGCGAGCGCAGCGAGGAGGAGTGCCGGCGGCGCTGGCCGGAGCTCATGGCGATCGTCGAGGCGAAGGTGAAGCCCGAGCGGATGAAGCTCGCGAACAACCCGGACGGGAGGAGGCGTAAGGAGCACTGGTGGCAGTACGGGCGGTACACACCCGCCCTCTTCGCCGCCATCGCGGGGCTGGAGCGGGTGCTGGTGATTTCGCGCGTGGGCAACGCGTTTGCCTTTTGCTTCAAGGAAGGCCGGTGTGTATTCAGTGAAAGGCTTGTTGTATTCCCACTTTGCACGAATGCTGGGTTCGCAACGCTTCAGTCGCGTGTGCACGAAACATGGGCCCGGTTCTTCAGTGCGACCCTGAAGGACGACCTCATGTATGCTCCCTCCGACTGCTTCGAGACCTTCCCGTTCCCTGAGAACTGGCAGACCCACTCCGCCCTCGAAGCCGCCGGCAAGGCCTACTACGAGTTCCGCGCAGCCGTCATGCTCAAGAACTCCGAGGGCCTGACCAAGACCTACAACCGCTTCCACGATCCGGACGAACGCGACCCCGAGATCGATAAGCTCCGCGAACTGCATACGGCGATGGATCGCGCCGTGCTCGACGCCTACGGCTGGAGCGACGTCCCGAAGGACTGCGAGTTCCTCCTCGACTACGAGATCGATGAGGAGAACTGGAGCCCGCGCCGCAAAAAACCGTGGCGCTACCGGTGGCCCGACGAGATCCGTGACGAGGTGCTCGCGCGCCTCCTTGAACTCAACGCGGAACGAGCGGAGGAGGAGGCCCGCTCGGGCACAGGCATAGCGAGCAAGCGCGGGAGTAATTTGGCAGGGAAGCGCGCGGCCAAGGCAACAGAGACGCGGGATCTCTTCTCATGACCACGCGAAGTGAAGGCACGGTGCCTGACGCCTCCGTGGTGGTGCTGGTCCAGGCCATGATTATCGACGCCGTGGATACCGGGGCTCGCCATTGTGCTGGCCGGCCCGTATATGTTCGCGGCGTAACCCGATCCTCTCTTATCAGGGGGCTGAGGTCTTGACGATGCCGCCGGATCAGCCGAAGCTTTACCATATCACCCATGTGGACAATCTGCGTGGCATCGTCGCGGATGGCGGTTTGGTGTCCGATCGTGAGATGATAGAACGCGGCGGTCCGGTTCAGACGGTCGGCATGTCAGGTATCAAGCGACGGCGCGTTGAGGAGCTTGAAGTGGATTGCCACCCCGGTACGAAGGTTGGCGACTATGTACCCTTCTACTTCTGCCCGCGGTCAGTCATGCTGTACGTGATCCTTTGCGCCAACCATCCCGAGTTGACGTACCGAGGAGGACAGGGGCCGATCGTTCATTTGGAGGCGGATCTGCACGCGGTCATCGAGTGGGCCGAGGCTAATGGCATCCTTTGGGCCTTCGCGCTGTCGAACGCAGGGGCGTACTACACAGAGTTCCGGTTCCGGGCGAATGAGCTAGACCAGCTCGATTGGGCAGCAATCGCCGCGACGGACTTTCGTGCGGCGGAAATTAAGGAAGGAAAACAAGCCGAGTTCCTCCTGTACGGGCGATTCCCGTTCGATCTCGTGGAACGGATCGGTGTACAGTCTGCTGCCATCCGGGAACGTGCAGTCGAAGCCATCAGCGACGGACGCCACCGGCCCGCGATCGGGGTTCTTCCAGATTGGTATTTCTGAGAGGGAGCGTGCGATGATCGAGTACAAGAGAGGCGACATTCTCGCGGAAGACGCCGAGGCCTTAGTCAACACGGTCAACTGCGTCGGCTTCATGGGGCGAGGTATCGCACTTGAGTTTAAGAAGGCGTGGCCTGAGAACTTCAAAGCATACGCGGCGGCGTGCCGCAGGTACGAGGTACAGCCCGGAGGGATGTTTGTTTTTGAGACGGGGCAACTCACCCCTCCACGCTACATCATCAACTTCCCGACGAAGCGCCATTGGCGTGGCAAGTCTTGGATCGAGGATATCGAAGCTGGGCTCGAGGCACTCGTGGTTGAGATTCGGAATCGGGGCATCCGCTCGATCGCCCTCCCACCGCTGGGCGCGGGCCTTGGTGGACTCGATTGGGCCGAGGTCAGGCCACGCATCGAGCGCGCTATGCAGGAAGTTCCCAACGTGAAGGTCGTCGTTTTCGAGCCCCACAGGGTGCCCGCCCGCGGCAGGACTCGTCGGGCCAGGAAAGCGCCCGCGATGACTCCGGGACGGGCGGCGCTGGTAGGATTGATGGACCGCTATCTGGCAGGTCTCCTCGACCCATTCGTTACGCTGCTCGAGATACACAAGTTGATGTATTTCATGCAGGAGGCTGGCGAGCCGCTGCGTCTCCGCCTGGCAAAGGGGCCCTACGGACCATACGCCGAGAACCTGCGGCACGTCCTTAACGAGATCGACGGCTACTACATCTCTGGTTACGGTGCCGGAGGCGATGCGCCTGACAAGGCGCTGGAGCTTGTACCCGGCGCAGTAGAGGATGCCCATGCCACACTTGCCCGACGACCGGCCACACTGCGCCGGTTCGAGCGTGTCGCGGAGCTTGTGGAAGGCTTTGAGTCACCGTTCGGTCTGGAGTTGCTCTCGACCGTCCACTGGGTCATGGGGCACGAGGGAGCAAGATCGGACGAGGACGTCATCGCCAGCACCTACAGATGGAGCGAGCGCAAGCTACAGTTCTCTCGCCAGCAGATCCTGCTCGCGCGACGCGTTCTGGCGGAGCAGGGGTGGGTCGAGAACGCTGGTCCCTGAGGTAGCCGGGATGGCCAGCACTTCCCGTCTCTCGTAACGTGCCGGCTTGGCTCGCGTTTCGCCGCTGTCTTCGTGCTAGAAGTCGTTTGGCGAACGTGAGCCGCGGCGACGGCCTCGTCGCTGAGCCAATCCGGACTCCGTGGGAGACGACATGAGCGCACAGAAGAGAACCGCCGAAGCCGGACGCGCAACCTCACTGGAGGTTCGCGATCGCTTGGTCGAAGCGCTAAGGCTCGACCTCGTCGGCCCCTGGGCCGGCAAAGCCCTTGCCGATGAGCGGCTGCCGGGTTGGGTGCGGCCATCCAACTGGTACCTCACCGGCTTCCTGATCCCATCGGGCACGCCGCCCGAGAAGAGCGCCGACGCGGATGAGGACGACGACCTTGGTGAGATTCCTGACTCAGCGGGCCTCGCCGAGGAGAATAACGAGGAACGCAAGGCCGCCAAGAAGGGCTTCTTCCCCTCCTCGATGGGATTGAGCTTCCTCGTGCCGAAGGGGGCGCGAGTCCTGGACGTGACCGTCCGCTGGGGCGACTACGCGCCGGCGGAGATCGAGGGCGCGGACGGGAAGCCGATGTCCGTCTGGCAAAGACAACCGCGTGAGGCGACGGTCGCGGTGGCGCTCACGGGGGCCCGCGATTCGGTTGTGCGCAACGTCCCGGGCTCCGGCGGTCTCCAGCTCCACGTGGTCGAACGGCAGATCGCCGCGGAGGAGCTCGCCGAGCACATCCCTCGGGGCACGCGGTCGGTCTCGGTCTTTCTCGTCAACCACCATACGCCGAACAAGGAGAATCCCGACCTCGCCTACGCCTTCCAGGCTGAGATCGAGATGCGCGGCGACCAGCCGTTCGTTCCCCGGCCGGACCTGCGCGGGGCGCTGGCCGAGGATTGGGACGAGCAGGTGGCCGACCTCCACTACGCCGACACGCCCGAGTACGCCACTGGTCACGGCGTCTCCGCTGAGTGGGAGATCGAGGGCGGTGCGTGCCGTGTGCTGCGCACGGCGTGGATCCCAACTGCGGAGGTGGAGAACACGGTGACTGTGGACGTCCCCGGCGTTCAGCTTTCGATGGAGGCGCTCGGAGTGCTCGCCAACGGTGCTGCAGCTGAGATGGCGCTGCGGCCGCTCGTCTCGGAGTACCGCACATGGATCGAGGCCAAGCGATCGGACATCGCGGCTTTCCAGGGCAGGCGTCACGAGACGGGGGAGCAACTCCTGCGCTTCGCTGACGTCGCCGCCGAGCGGATCGAGCGCGGCGTCGCCGTCCTGGGCCAAGATGCGGACGCGCTCGACGCCTTCCGCGTGGCGAACCGCGCCGTGGCGCGCGCGCTGCGCCAGCGTCTCAACATTTCGGCTCCGAGCTGGTATCCCTTCCAGCTCGCCTTCCTCCTGCTGAACCTCCCGGGCCTCGCCGACCCGAGCGATCCCCATCGCGAGACGGTGGACCTGCTCTTTTTCCCGACGGGCGGCGGGAAGACCGAGGCGTATCTCGGCCTCGCGGCCTTCGCCATGGTGCTTAGAAGGCTTCGCCATCCCGGAGAGAGGGGCCTAGCCGGCGCCGGGGTGAGCGTAATCATGCGCTACACTCTGCGGCTCCTCACCCTCGATCAGCTCGCGCGCGCCGCAGGTCTTGTGTGTGCGTTGGAGCTTGAGCGGGACAAGGATGTCGCCCGCTACGGCGAGTGGCCGTTCGAGATTGGCCTCTGGGTAGGGAAGGCGGCGACGCCGAACATCCTCGGGCGCAAGGGAGACGGACGCTCGGATTCGGCGCGGGCCAAGGTCCGGCAATTCAAGGCCAACCCGAAGGGCAAGCCCTCGCCGATCCCACTCGAGAACTGCCCGTGGTGCGGGACGCGCTTCGGGCCCGACTCCTTTGCGCTCCTGCCAAATGATGATCAGCCGCGCGAGCTGCGCGTCGTCTGCACGAACTTCGAGTGCGATTTCACGCGCGACCGAGCGCTCCCCATCGTGGCCGTGGACGAGCCGATCTATCGGCGGCTCCCGGCCTTTCTGATCGCGACGGTGGACAAGTTCGCTTCGCTCCCGTGGGTCGGACAGGCGGGGGCGCTGCTGGGAGGTGCCGATCGACACGACGCGACGGGTTTCTACGGCGCTGCGGAGCCGGGTAACGGCGCGCGGCTCATGGGACCGCTCCGGCCGCCCGACCTGGTGATCCAGGACGAGCTCCACCTGATCTCGGGGCCGCTCGGCACTATGGCCGGACTCTACGAGGCGACCATTGAGGCGCTTTGCGTTCGGGAGGTCGAGGGTCGGGCGGTGCGCCCCAAGATCGTCGCCTCGACCGCCACCGTGCGCCGGGCGCAGGACCAGATCCAGGCGCTCTTCGCCCGGCCGCTCACGCAGGTCTTCCCACCGCCTGGGCCCGACCGCGGGGATTCCTTCTTCGCCCGCACCGTGCCAGCCTCGGAGGTCCCCGCTCGGCTCTACGTTGGGATCGCGGCACAGGGTAGGAATCCCAAGGTCGTAATGCGCAAGGCTTGGCTTGCGCTCATGGGCGCCGCCGAGCGCGCCTACCGCGAGGCCGGCGGGCACAAGAACACGGAGAACCCCGCCGACCCGTACATGACAGTAGTTGGCTACTTCAACTCCTTGCGCGAGCTGGGCGGCGCGCGCCGGATCCTCGAAGAAGAGGTCCAGAACACGATCAAGGGCTACGGGGCGCGCAAGCGGATCGGGGAGGAGCTCGGACTCTTTCGCGATCGCAAGACCTTCTCCGAGGTGGTTGAGCTGACGTCGCGTGTCTCCACCGACAAGGTGGCCGAGGCGCGCCGGCGGTTGGAGACCCCGTTCCACAAGATTGAACAGCGTGTGGACTGTGCGATTGCGACCAACATGATATCGGTGGGTCTCGACATCCCGCGTCTCGGGCTGATGGTCGTCCTCGGGCAGCCGAAGACACATTCCGAGTACATCCAGGCCACGAGCCGGGTGGGGCGCGACGACGCGCGACCGGGGCTCGTCGTGACCCTCCTCAATATCCACAAGCCTCGCGATCGCTCCCACTACGAGCGCTTCAGGCACTACCACGAGACCTTTTACCGTTCGGTGGAGGTAGGGAGCGTCACGCCGTTCTCGGCGCGCGCCCTCGACCGGGGTTTCGCCGGGGCGCTCGTTGGTTTGGCGCGCCATACGCAGCCCGAGCTGACGCCGCCGCGGGGAGTGGAGCGCATCGCGGATGTGCGGGCTGTGCTCGAGCGCCGACTGGTCGACCTTTTTCTCGAGCGTGTGCGGCAGCAACCCATCGAAGACGAAGACGAGCGGAGGGAACGCCTGCGCAGCGTGCAGAACCGCGTCGTTGACCTGCTTGACTCCTGGCACAAGGTCTTTGACGACTACCATGGTGAGGGGGTCGCGTTGCAATATCAGAAGTACGAACTGAGGCAGCCCCGACCGCTCTTGCGGGAGATACTCGACAAGGACTTCGAGTCGGAGCACCATCGGAAGTTCCGCGCCAACCGCTCCCTGCGTGACGTGGAGCCTGAAGTGAACCTCTACCTGAAAGACTTGAGTGGCATCCAGGTGGAGGACGGCGCATGACTAGGAGGGCGCAGGGGCAGATCCGACGCAGCCAGGTCATCACCACTTACGGGCCTGGGGCGCTCATCGACTTGCCCCGGTACTCCGCGATCGTGGGCGGCCTCGACACGTGGCCAAAGACGGGTGACCTCGAGGAGATCGTGGAGCCCCGTCTCGCACGCAAGCTCCAGATCATAACCGGCGTTGCCTCACCGAGGCTCTTTGCCCCTCCTCCGGATTCGAATGACCCCCGCCAGCCGGCGCGGGGCATCGGTGCGTGGCGCTTCCCGGAGTGGTTCGTCGTGCAAGAAACCGGCGGCGCCGAGGAGCGCCAGCGCTCTCGCCGCCTCGTCCATCGCAAGGCGCTCGACGAGAGGGGGCGCTTCGATGGCCGTCAGGTGGTCGCCACCCGGTTCGTGCGCGCATGTCCCAAGGGACACGTGGACAACGTCGACTGGCGCCGCTTCGTGCACGGGCCTGAGGACAACTGCCGGCGGCAGCTCTGGCTCGACGAGCGCGGCACGAGCGGCGACCTGGCTGACCTCTATGTGCGCTGCGAGTGTGGAAAGAAGCCGCGCAGTCTCTATGAGGCGACGCAGCTTGATCTAAACCCGCTCGGCACCTGCCGGGGTGCACGGCCATGGCTCGGGCGGAACACCAACGAGGACTGCAAACTCCCCAGCCGCCTGCTCATCCGCACAGCCTCCAACGCGTACTTTCCCCAGGTGGTGAGTGTGCTCTCGCTCCCCGAAAGAGGGACGGAGGTGGAAACGGCCGTCCTGGAACTCTGGGATCTTCTACAGGCTGTGGATTCTATCGAGTCTCTCGCGGTGTTTAAGCGGCTCCCGAGAGTCACGGAGAAGCTCGCGTCGTTCTCGGACGATGAAATCCTCGAGGCCATCCAGGCGATCAAGAGCGGCAGGGAGGGCGAGAGGCCCGTGAAGCACGTCGAACTCGACGCGCTGCTCGCCGCGCCCGAGGGCTTTGGCGACGACGTGCCCGTCGATCCGAACTTCCACGCCCGCCGGTTGCCCGATGGGGCCTGGCGTCGCTCCGCGCGCTATGACGGCATCGAGGCCGTGATTCAGCTCCACCGTCTGCGCGAGATCCTGGCGCTCATCGGGTTCACGCGCTTCGAGGCGGTCACGCCGGACATCCACGGGGAGTACGAGACCGACGTTGAGCGCGCGGAGATCGCGCTGGAGCCCGCATGGTTCCCCGCGGTGGAGAACCGCGGCGAAGGGGTGTTCATTCAGCTTCGCGCGGACGCCGTCAAGAGCTGGCTCGGGCGACGGGCCGTCAAGCAACGTCTCGACGCCCTCGGGAGTGGTCACAAGCGCTGGACGGAGGCCCGCAAGAGCGAGCGCCTGTTCCCCGGCGGACCGTACGTGCTGCTGCACACGCTCTCGCACCTCCTGATCCAGTCAATGGCCATGCGCTGCGGCTATCCCGCGAGTTCTATCCGCGAGCGGATCTACGCGGACGCTCAGGCGGAACGCTTCGGTATCCTGCTGTACACCGCCAGCCCAGACGCGGAGGGGACCCTCGGCGGCCTCGTGCAGCAGGCGCGGCACCTTGAAGATCATCTCACTCAGGCGCTGAGCATGAGCGCGCTCTGCTCTAACGATCCGATCTGCGCGCAGCATGCGCCGGGCGAAAGCATGGAGGGCCGCTGGCTCCACGGCGCCGCCTGCCACGGCTGCGCGCTGGTGGCGGAGACCTCGTGCGAGATGCGTAACGACTACCTTGATCGAGCGCTAGTCGTGCCGGTTCTCGGTGTCCCCGATGCTGCGTTCTTCCAGACCGTCCTATGATCGATGACCTTCTTGATCTGCCGGCCCATCTCCGCAAGCGGCTCGCCAGCGCCCTCGAGTCTGGGCTTATCGCGGCCCCCTATTCGGCAGCGTCACTGAGGTCGGTGCTGGGAACGCGCGAGGCTGACGAGGGTGTCATTGTGGCCTTGCTTGAGCTGGAGCGATTAGGGATCGCCGGGCAGGCGGCAGCAGCTTGGATCCGGACGGTCGAACACGCTGCATCTAGGACGCCAAGGCCAGACCTCGTATGGTCGGGTCCCGAGGTGCCAGGCCTGCACGCGCGGGACACGCGGCGCGTCTACGAGGAGCTCCTCGGCTCTGCGGAGCGCTCGGTCTGGGTGAGCAGCTATGCGTACTTTGATGGACCCCGCGCCTTCGACGTGCTAGCGCAGCGCATGGACGCGCGGCCCGATCTGCGTGTGATCCTGCTATTGAACATTCAGCGCGGGAGAGGCGACACAACTGCCGCGGAGGAGCTCGTGCGGAGATTCGCCGACCGCTTCTGGGGGACGGATTGGCCGGGATCATCGCGGCCGACCGTCTACTACGATCCCCGGTCCGTTGAGCCAGACGGCCCATTGGGCGTCCTCCACGCTAAGGCGGTTGTCGCGGACGACGAGGCAGTGTTCGTGACGTCCGCCAACCTCACCGAGGCAGCCCTCGACCGAAACATCGAGATCGGCCTGCTGGTTCGTGACCGAGCACTCGCCGCCAGTGTGTCGAGCCATTTCCAGGGACTGATCGACCGGCGGTTGCTCAGCCCGTTGCCGATGGCGTGACGACTGGATTGACGGGACGACCCGTAGCTGTTCGACTGACTTGCCGTGACAGCGATTCTGAGACCGGGCGCCGAAGATTATGCGCCATGCAGCGGGGGACTCCAAGTCGACTTCTTCGAGATCAGTGGGAAAGGTGAATGTGGCGCAACGTAGTTCGGATCATATCTTCGGTTGCCACGCTCTTCGCAGTTGTTTGGTTCTACGTTGACGGGGGACTCGGGCCGGCAATCGCTATCCTCATCGCCATCACTGGGATAATCTCCTCGTTTCTCGCCGGAGCGCGACGCGCGCTACAGCCCGATGCGGCCAACAATCAGTCTACGGGTCGACAGACTGCAGTACACCGAAGTGAGCTTGAGAGGGCTCTCAACGAACTGGGTTCCTACGAGGAAGGGTTCAAGTTCCAAAGCCTTGCGGTGATTCTCGCAAAGAAGAGATGGCCGGACCTCGTTGCCAGTGAGCGCAAGTGGGACCTCGGGGCGGATGCCTACGCTCCTTCTCCATCGTCGGGCGCTCCGGCCATGGCGATGGCGTGTTCTATCACTGCGCGGCTCGAGAAAATCAAGGCTGATGCTGAGAGGATTCTCGAGAACTACCCGGATGCAGGGACCCTAATATTCTACACGCTACAGAGAGTTACTAACCATACTGCTGCGAAGTGGGCGGAGGACATCTGGAGCGCGTTCAACTTAAAACTGATCGTCGTTTCGCGAGAGGATCTCATCACGACGCTCATGGACCCGTCCAACAGCTCGTTGTGTGCGAGTCACCTTGAAATCTCCGTACGGACCCCACAGGTGACGCGAGATACGTTGGAGGCTGCAAGGCAAGCTTCTTACGAACAAGTTCACAGCCGTCTCCATCACCCGCGTTTGCTTGGCGTTCCTCTGATTCGACTTCGGCTCTCTAGTGTCGACGAGCATGGCAAGGATACCGGCGAGAGCGTCGATATAGAATCGATCCGGAAATACCTATCGCTTGGACGTCGTCTCGTCATCGAAGCACCCGCTGGAGCTGGCAAGAGCACTACTCTCCTTCAACTCGCGAAAGTAGAACTGGATGCTGGGGAACTCTGCCTATTCGCGGATTTGCCCAGCTGGCTCGACTCAAACTCCGATATCCTCGAGTTTGTCGCTCGGTCACCGAGCTTTCGGGCGCGACGCATCGAGGCCGCTGACCTCGCAGAGCTTACCCGCGTCAGACACGTTGATTTGTTGCTCGACGGGTGGAATGAGATCGCGGAACGTCACGTAGATTCGGCTCATCGACGGCTCTTGGATCTGGAGCGTGAATTCCCTGCGGCAGGAATCGCTGTCGCCACCCGTGCTAGTCTGGTCAAGCCACCTCTCCCGGGTTCACTGCGGATCCGCGTGCGTGAGCTCAGTGACGAGCAGCGCCGTGAGTACCTAGTAGAGGCACTTGGGGACCGAGCGACGGAGTTGCTTTCGAGGATTGCTCAGCATGACGCTCTGGATACACTCACGCGCACTCCATTGCTTCTCTCGGAGGTCATGAAGCTCTTCTGCTCCGGATCCCCCCTCCCGGATGCGAGGCTGGATATCCTGCGCGCAATGTCTGGTCGGATTCAGAACTCAGAGGAGCACCGTGGCCAATTGGAGGCGGCGCCCCTTATGGGTCGAGCGGAATCTTACCTCTCTGCACTTGCCGCTGAGATGATCCTTAGGGGGGAAGTGGACATCTTGGACGGGGACGCCAGACGCGCGGTATCTCAGGAAGCTCGATATCTGCAAGACGCAGGGCAACTAGCTAGTGCCCCAGAGCCTGCATCTCTTCTCGGCGCCCTATGCAGTCACCATGTTCTGGAGCGGACCGAATATCCCAGCAATGCCTTTCGGTTTCAACACCAGCAGTTTCAGGAGTTCTTTGCTGCGTTGCGGGTAGCCGACCTTCTAAAGAGCTCAGTTAGCCAATCGACACCGGACGGGATTGAGGACTTTCAGACCCAGTATCTCGATCGACCTGCATGGGATGAGTCCTTGCGAATGATCGCAGAGGCCATTGGCAGCGGTAGCTCCGTATTTGGCCCGGACGCCGACGTCGTCGAGATAGGGGAATGCCTGGTTAGTTGGGCATTCCCGGTTGACCCCATCTTCGCAGCAAGTCTGGCTCGCTTGTGCGGCGAGGCTGTCTGGTCCAGGATCGGCGCGAACCTTGGTGGGCTCTTGCGGCGATGGTACGCAATCGACGACGAGCATCATCGGCGGTGTGCGCTTGCGGGAATGCTCGCAACGGGATCTGCCGACTTTGCTGACATCATAGTTCCACTGCTGACGAGTGATGATCAACAGCTGCGACTACGGGCTTACCGTGCGTTTCGGGACTTTCATGTCTCATCACTTGGGCCGAACTGGCGGCGAATTGTCGGCTCTTGGGATGAGCAGCACCGGGCCGAGTTTGTCCACGAGGTCACTTTGAAAGCGGATGCTCCTAATATAGCCGAGGAGTTTGCCGTCACCGATCCGTCCGCATCGATACGGGCAGAGGCGATCTTAGCTCTCAGCTTTCTCGGTGCGGAGGAAGCCATTCGCAGACTCTGCGAGGATCTAAGCGATGAAACCTTGATCGTGTTGATCCAGCGCGGAGTGCGGGCCGAGGAACTTCCGGTCCCCATCCGCCCACGCTTAGACGGACTTCTGAGGACGGTCTTGGATCGTTTCGAGGGTACCGCCCAGCGCTTGAGGGCCTTGGCGCATGCCGCGGAATCGGGCGACCTCCAAGCTCCCGAGCTTTTGAAGAGCGAGCTCGAAGTGTTGTCGGCTTCGGATATAAAAGACCTCGATGATCACATTCTGATCTTTGCATTGGCCGTTGTGCAAGCTCTGGACGGAAGATGGGCGAATCGTTGGATCACCCGCCGAATTGCAGATGGGGTGCTGTGGCCCGAGCGGTGGATCGTATGCGTGACCGAGATTGAGCCGCAGCTTGTCAGCCGGCTTTGGGAGCGGCTGAGTAGTGAAGACCTTGAGCTTCGGGAAGCGGCCGGCGCCCAAGAGCTACTTGCTAAAGCGGCTGACGACGAGCTTGCAAGGAGATTCGTCCGCTCACTCTACGAGCTCAACGATCGCTTGGCTGAAAGTGATCATAACGAAGTGCGCATGTTGAGGTCCATCGTTCGTCAGGTAAGCGACGTGACGGGGAAACTGTCGCCCTCGCGTCTCGTCAGAGCACTACTCGATACTGTCTCCGACCCGCCAACACTCAGTCAGCTCTTGACGATTCTGGAAGTCCTGAGACCTCATGGAGATGAGGAGTCGGACTATAGAGAGGAGTTAATGGAGGCGGACAGAGAGTCACTTCGGAACATGTTAGTTCGTGCAATTCCCTTTGTGCTAGATCAGGATGACTATGATGGGAGGTTGAAGGCAGAACTAGCGCTAGTGCTAGCTCGAGTTGGGGATCCTGACAACGTGGAACATCTCCAGGCTCTCATCCGGGCGGATGTTGAGCGCGTTCGGAGGGGTCGAGAGGCAAGGGCGCGAGGAGAGAGAAGCCCGATGGCGAACGGAGCGAGCACGAGTTGGTCCAGTTGGCACTTGAAAGCGCTGACGACGTTCGGTGCAGATGCTGCAGGACCGATTCTGCTGGCTCTTCTATCTGAGGCTTGGTATGAGAAAGACGCAGCTTCGGCGTTGGCGAATATCGCTGTTCCTAAACCGACCCCGGCGGCGCCTTTGCTGACAGCACGGTCGGTGCCTTGGAGGGACTCAATAGCAGTCAGCCATGTCGATGAGGAGCGACGAGAAAGGTATGCCGATGCGATCGCAGCACGGATCCGTTTCCTCATCGACCAGCGAAATCAGGGAGAGAACGCGGCTTGGCTCGCAATGAGGGAGAAAGAGTTGGCGCGTGTCTTGGCGCGCTTACATGGCAGTAGTTGGATTGGTCTCGTGATGCAAGCCATAGCTCTGCCGGCCGATTGGGATGGCTGGCTGCGGGCAGACGCACTTGAGAGCCTTCTCTATAGCCACTCACGGCTACCGACTGACGACACGCTTAGAGTCCTCAACCCCGCCATCGAACAAACTTTGAGTCAAGGGCTTTCGGTGCAGCAGAATGCCTATTTACTGGAGCGCTTCTTGTGCATCCTGGTCTTCGTAGATGATCCCGGGCGGGGAATTGAGCGCATCCGGGAGATTCTCTCATCCGTCTCTCCTTCAGCCCACGAGCTTCGGCAACTCGTGACGGCGCTTGGTCACAGCGG
>FXBF010000486.1_pt1 | contig 13735 bp, 15 predicted proteins | sample 5335321 | NCBI WGS metagenome assembly FXBF01 (sample SAMEA103928391, study PRJEB20085) | sediment metagenome | isolation source: sediment | reverse complement strand
AAAAGCTTAGTGAACATATAGCTTCGGTACTGCTAAAAGCAGAAAGACAAATGGACCATATAGTTGCCGCTTGCCGTGAGTCCAAGAGCACCATTCATTAGTTATCTATACGATAGTAATAAATGAGAAAAAATAGCCATTTTGCGATTAGCTTAATATATGCTGCGACATTCAAACGAGGCATTCAATGAAAGCAGTAATTCTTGCTGGTGGCTATGGAACTCGCATAAGTGAAGAAACCCACCTAAGGCCCAAGCCCATGGTCGAGATCGGGGGGAAACCAATTCTCTGGCACATACTGAAGATTTATTCGGCCCACGGTATTAACGACTTTGTGATTTGCCTTGGCTATAAGGGGTATCTCATCAAGGAGTATTTCGCAAATTACTTCCTGCACATGTCCGATGTTACATTCGATATGATGAACAACAAGATGGAAGTCCATCAAAATAGTGCGGAGCCTTGGCGCGTCACCTTAGTTGATACAGGGGAGAACACGATGACAGGCGGGCGCTTAAAACGGGTTGCATCGTACTTGGGAGATGAGGAATTTTGCTTCACTTATGGAGACGGTGTTAGCAATATTGATATCACCCAGCTAATAGCATTCCACAAGGAGCGGGAGACAATGGCGACGGTCACGGCGATTCAGCCACCAGGGCGTTTTGGAACGCTGGATTTTGAAAGTGATCTGATTACGGGGTTTCACGAGAAACCAAACGGAGAGGGTGGATGGGTTAATGGTGGTTTCTTTGTATTATCACCAAAGGTGATGGAATATATCGATGATGATGGTAGCGTTTGGGAACAGAGGCCAATGGAGCAGTTGGCAAAAGAGGCGCAACTTTCTGCTTACAAGCACGCCGGTTTCTGGCAACCCATGGACACACTGCGCGATAAGCAAATGTTGGAGGAACTCTGGGGCTCGGGCCAAGCACCTTGGAAGATCTGGTAGTGAACCCGGACTTCTGGAAAGGCAAGAGGGTTCTCCTCACCGGCCACACAGGCTTCAAGGGAAGCTGGTTATCGCTGTGGCTGCAGCGGCTCGGGGCTGAAGTCGTAGGATACGCTTTGGAGCCACCGACCGACCCAAGTCTCTATGAGATTGCAGATGTAGAGCGATGCATGCACAGCATTATCGCCGACATCAGGGACCTGGAGCACCTGCGTCAAGCTTTCGATGCTCACACTCCGGAGATCGTTATCCACATGGCTGCACAGGCGCTTGTGAGAGACTCGTATACTGACCCTGTCGGAACGTACGCGACCAATGTCATGGGCACTGTTCATGTGCTGGAAGCGGCACGGCGAACACCAAGCATACGGGTCATCCTCAATGTCACAAGCGACAAGTGTTATGAGAATCGAGAATGGGTGTGGGGCTACCGCGAGCAAGATCCGATGGGTGGCTATGACCCCTATAGCAGCAGTAAAGGGTGCGCCGAGATTGTGACTGCCGCCTACCGTAGGTCGTTCTACAACGACAGCACAGCGGTCGCATCGGCACGAGCCGGCAACGTAATCGGCGGTGGCGACTGGGCCAAAGACCGCCTGGTCCCCGACGCCATCCACGCCTTCATGTCGAATACGCCTTTTCGAGTCCGTAACCCAAATGCGCAACGGCCCTGGCAGCACGTTCTGGAGCCCTTATCCGGTTATCTAAAGCTTTGCGAAATGCTCTGGGAGGAAGGATTGGACCACGCCGAGGCCTGGAATTTCGGGCCGCGAGAGGAAGACACTAAGCAAGTCTCTCACGTCGCGACGATCCTCGCCGAGCAATGGGGCAACGGTGCCACATGGGAGGTCGACGGCGCCGATCATCCTCATGAAGCCTACCATCTCAAGTTGGACTGTTCGAAAGCTGCTGCGCGACTAGACTGGCGGCCTCGCTGGAACCTTGATCAGGCGCTCGCTGCAACGATGGACTGGTATCGGGCCTTCGGCCGTGATAAGGAGAACATGCGCGATTTCACTTTGAAACAGGTCATGGCCTACGAAGAACAAGGCTGACCCAGATCGACAACTACAGTGAGAATCAAGACAAGGGCACTTCTATTAATACCCTCGCCCTCCGGGAGAGGGCAGGGTGAGGGAATCAAACAAGGATAACTTATTGATTTTAAAATCCCCATCCTGGCCTTCTCCCTGGGGGAGAAGGAATTAACAATTAATAGAAGTGCCCACAAGTGAGCCGCTTCGAGTTCTCGCCTACGCCCCTGTTGGGAGTAGTGGTGGCGCAGCGATTGCCCCTTTCCGATAATCGGGGGTCTTTCGCTCGGCTTTTCTGTAGCGATGATTTCCGCCACATCGGGCTTGCTAAGCCAATCGCGCAGATCAACCATTCCTTTACACGACGCAGGGGTGCCGTACGCGGTCTGCACTTCCAGCGCCCGCCCCATGCCGAGACCAAGATCGTCACCTGCCTGCGCGGTGAGGTATTCGATGTGGCAGTCGATCTGCGAGCTGATTCCCCCACTTTGTTGCATTGGCATGGCGAGATCCTCACGGCTGCGAACGGGAAAAGCCTGTTCATCCCGGAAGGGTTTGCCCACGGGTTTCAGACCCTTACGGAAGATTGCGAGCTGCTTTATCTCCATACAGACGCTTACACGCCGCAAGCTGAGGGTGGTGTGCATCCCCGTGAGCCACGGGTGGGAGTAGTATGGCCCTTGCCCATCTCCGAGCTTTCGCCGCGGGACGAGAATCACTCTTTGTTGGGTGACGACTTCGACGGTGTGCAGTTATGAGATGCCGTCACTGCAACAACGAGCTTGATGCCACATTTGTAGATCTTGGCAGCGCTCCACCGTCTAACGCCTACCTTACCGCCGAAGCACTCGCTGCTCCGGAGCAGTGGTACCCGTTGCACGTTTTGGTCTGTACAAGTTGCTGGCTGGTGCAGACCGAGGACTATGCTGGCGCCGAGGAGCTATTCTCCGCCGACTACGCCTACTTCAGTTCCTACTCTTCCACCTGGCTCAGGCACGCCGAGGAATACGTGGGTGCCACGGTGCCGCGCTTCAATTTGGGTGGTGACAGCCTGGTGGTGGAAGTGGCGGCCAACGACGGCTATCTGTTGCAGTACGTTAAGGCCCACGGCGTCCCCTGCCTGGGTGTGGAGCCTACCGCCGGCACCGCGGCCGCTGCGCGGGCCAAGGGTATCGAGATCGTGGAGAGTTTTTTCGGCACCCGCTTGGCCGAGGAGTTGGCTTCCTCCGGGCGCCTGGCCGACCTGATGGTCGCCAACAACGTGCTGGCCCACGTACCGGGCATCAACGACTTCGTGGCTGGCTTCGCCCGCCTGCTCAAGCCGGCGGGCATCGCCACCTTCGAGTTTCCCCACCTGCTGCGGTTGGTGGAGGAATGCCAGTTCGACACTATCTACCACGAGCACTATTCCTATTTCTCCCTGACGGCCGTGGAGCGTATCTTCGAAGCGAATGGTTTGGCGGTATTCGATGTGGAGGAACTGCCCACCCACGGTGGCAGTCTGCGTGTGTATGCCCAGCGGCGAGATACCAGCCAACGGCCGGTAACGCAGCGTATGACTGATCTACTCGCCCGCGAGGCAACCGCCGGCGTGTGCACCCTGACGTTCTACGAAGGCTTTCAGGATAGGGTTGACAGCATCAAGCTCGAACTCCTGACTTTTTTGGTTGAGGCAAGGCGCAGCGGGAGCAAGGTTGGCGCATACGGTGCCGCCGCTAAGGGCAATACCCTACTTAACTACGCCGGAGTGCGGCCTGACCTGCTACCGTATGTCGTGGACAGGAATCCTGCGAAACAAGGCAAATTCCTCCCGGGTAGCCGCATCCCCATCGTTGCGGAAGAACATCTTCGACGTGACCATCCAGACCAGGTGCTCATCCTGCCCTGGAACCTGAAAGAAGAACTGATGGAGCAGCTTTCATACATTCGGGAGTGGGGAGGGCAGTTCGCGGTAGCCACTTCGACGGAAATCTCTTGCGACATTTCTAAAGAGTAACAACAATATGCGTAACGACATAATCCCTGTCTTTAAGCCACTTATCAAAACCGAGGAAATAGCCGTTAGTTGTGAGGCCCTTGAGTTAGGATGGCTTGGTATGGGCAGTTACGTTGGCCAATTTGATAATGCGTTGAGAGAGTACATTGGGGCAACCGATCGCCATGTAGTTGCTGTCAGTACAGAATGAAGAGGAATAACTATGAGACTAAAGACATTAGTTAACGGGTTTGCCGGGTTCTTTGGGTATACGATCCGCAAACTTAGCCGGGATTCAAAGTATTATGAACAGGATGGTTTACGGAGTATTCATAACCATAACTTCATGCAGGATCCAGATTTTTGTATGGCATATGATAGGGGTGTACAGGCAACGGAACAGGATTACAAATGGCACTGGAGAGTGCATGTGGGCTTGTGGGTTGCTTATTCAGCCAGCAAGCTCAAGGGTGATTTTGTTGAGTGCGGTGTAAATAAGGGGTTTTTAAGTTCGGCCATAATGGAGTATCTGAGCTGGGATTCTCTTAACAAAAAGTTCTATCTTTTGGATACATTTGCTGGTATCGATGAGCGTTATGTGACTGATGTTGAGCTAGAGCATAGTGTACTGGAGCGTAATAAAAGTGATTTTTATATTAAAACTCCAGAGTCCGTAAAAAATAATTTTTCACAGTGGAAAAACACTGAAATAATAGTAGGATCTATACCAGATACTCTGAGTCTAGTCGATTCGGATTGTATTGCTTATTTGCATATTGATATGAATTGCGCACCGCCTGAGGTGGCAGCGTTCAATCATTTTTGGGATCGTTTAGTGCCGGGCGCATTTATTTTACTTGATGATTATGCATACAAAGGATATGAAGCACAAAAAATCTCTATGGACGCCGTTGCATCAGACAAGAATGTGAAAATATTGTCTCTTCCAACTGGCCAGGGGTTATTGATAAAGCCAATTTGACAACAGGTTTATATGTGGATGTCTGCATACACACGATACGCACTGTCCAGTGGTGTATGGAGTAATAAATGGAGGTTATGTAACACCTGCTGAAACATGGATGAGTGACTGCATAAAATCTTTCATAAAAACAAGATATCCAGAAGCGAAAAATGATTACAATTGAGGATAACAATATTGTGATTTCTGAAGGCGAAAAGAGCGAAGTGTATGACATTAGTACGCCTGAAGCATTTCGGATACTCAGCAACCTTTGGCTGAGATCTGGATGGGATACTGATAACAAGTACGTTTACAGCTTTACCCCATCGTTGCGGAAGAACATCTGCGCCGCAACCGTCCAGACCGGGTGCTCATCCTTCCATGGAATCTGAAAGAAGAAGTGATGGAGTAGCTTTCATACATTCGAGAGTGGGGAGGGCGCTTCATCACGGCTGTTCCGATGTTGGATGTCAAGTGATATGCCACGTGTACTAGTCACCGGAGGCCGAGGTTTTATTGGTCGCCATGCATTGCCAGAGCTGGTGTCATTAGGCTGGGAAGTTTTTTCGGTGACCTCTAGTTCTGACCCACCAGACATTTCAGAAGTTCGGTGGATCGGGGCGGATTTGCTGGATAGAAACAGCAGTGAAAAACTAGTTCAACAAGTCGGGGCAACACATCTACTGCACCTTGCTTGGTACTGCGAACATCAGAAATATTGGCAGTCAGCTGAGAATTACCGATGGGTAACGGCAAGCATTGATCTGTTATTGGCTTTTCATCGTGCTGGTGGGGAAAGGGCAGTAATCGCGGGAACATGTGCGGAATATGACTGGAGTTATGGCTATTGTAGAGAGCTGATAACCCCAACAGCGCCATCGAGTGTCTACGGAGTTTGCAAGGATGCGTTACGCAGACTTTGCGAGGCATATTGTTCTCAGAATGAAATTCAGTTTGCGTGGGGCCGAATATTCTCCCCATATGGTCATGGGGAACATCCGAGCCGTCTTTTACCTTCTGTTATTCTAAATATCGCCCGAGGTCAGCTGGCTCCTTGTTCACATGGTGAACAATATCGCGACTACTTGTATGTGACTGACGTGGCGCACGCATTCTGCAAACTTTTGACATGTGAGGCAGGCGGAGTTTTTAATGTTTCATCTGGCCAGCCTGTCAGGATACTTGAATTAGTTCAAAAGGTTGCGGAGGCGTTTTCGCGTCCGGAGCTGCCACAGTTCGGGACAGTTGCAGCTTCCAGTGACGATCCTCCGTTACTTGTTGGCGATAATGAGAAGTTACGTTCACTGGGTTGGTCGCAGCTGGTTTCTATTGATGATGGAATCGCAAAGTGCATTAACGAGTGGGCAAAAAAGTGACTGGCAAATAAGCAAGTAACGGGGTATTGCATGAATCCGTATGGAAAATTCTGCGCTGAGCGCAAACAAAAAATCGAAGCCCTTGGCACCGACGGAAATCTCCAGCATTTTTCTCGGCAGTGGATGGATCGGGCACAAGAGAAGAGGTATTCTTATCATTTCGAATGGATGGGCAGGCCAATTATTCAATACCCCCAAGACATGATTGCTATGCAGGAGATCATTTGGGAGGTAAAGCCCGAACTCATCATAGAAACCGGTATTGCTCATGGCGGATCGTTAATCTACTATGCCTCACTCCTTGAATTGATCGGCCGGGGTGAGGTGATTGGTGTCGATATCGAGATTCGAGCACATAACCGGGCATCCATCGAAGCTCATCCCATGTTCAAGCGCATCAAGTTGCTGGAAGGCTCCAGCATCGTCCCTGACATCGTGGGCCAAATCAGAAAGACGGCGGAGGGCAAGCGTGTCTTGGTTGTACTGGACTCGAACCACACGCACGATCACGTTCTGGCAGAGCTTGAGGCCTACGCGCCGTTGGTGGCAGTGGGTAGCTACTGTGTGGTGATGGACACCGTAGTAGAAGATATGCCCGATGACTTCTTCCCCGACCGCCCCTGGGGTAAAGGTAATAATCCAAAAACGGCGGTACGGGAATTCTTACGCAATAACGACCGGTTCGAGATTGATAAGGAGGTTGAAAACAAGCTCTTGATTACGGTTGCACCCGGTGGCTATCTGAAGTGTGTCAAAGATTGATGGCAACCACCTTGTGAGTGTAATAAAACGAAATATTCTGGCTAATGCCATAGGCAAAGGCTGGTCCATGCTCATGGGGCTGGCCTTCGTGCCCCTATATATCAAGTTCCTCGGCATTGAGGCTTATGGACTCATTGGCTTCTTTGCCACCCTCCAGATGCTTTTCTCTGTGCTGGACCTGGGTTTGAGCACGACCCTCAACCGTGAGCTTGCTCGCGCCTCAGCCCACCCGGAGCAGGCTGATAGGATGCGCGACCTGGTGCGGACCCTTGAGATCATCTACTGGGCTATCGCCGGGCTTATCGGTGCCACGATCTTTGCCCTTGGGCCCTGGATCGCCCGCAGTTGGCTCAACGTGGAAGGGCTCTCGGTCAGCACAGTTGAGGACGTGATTGTATTTCTCGGGCTCGTCATTGCCTTCCAGTGGCCGATCAGCTTTTACTCAGGTGGGCTTATGGGCCTCCAGCGCCAGATTATGAATAACGTTATCACGGCAGGCCTCGCGACCGTGCGAGGGATAGGAGCAGTGCTGGTACTTTGGCTTGTTTCCCCCACTATCGAGACTTATTTCCAGTGGCAGCTTGTCGTTAGCGTGCTCGGGGTGGCATGGTTTACCATTACTCTCTGGAGGTGCTTGCCACGAGGCCGTGGACCGGCGCGGTTCCAGATAAGCGTGGTCCGATCCGTATGGAATTTCGCCGCCGGCATGACAGGTATCTCCATCGTGGTCGTGCTGCTCATGCAGACCGACAAGATCCTCCTGAGCGCTCTATTGCCTTTGGAGGTGTTCGGTTATTACACCCTGGCGGGAGTCGTCGCCTTGGCAAGCGTGTTTGCTGTCGGGCCAATTTACACTGCGGCGTTTCCGAGGTTCTCTCAACTTGTTTCTCTCGACGATTATGAAAAACTGAAGATACTCTATCATCAGTTCTGCCAGCTAGTCTCGGTCGCCATGCTTCCTCCGGCGCTGGTGGTTGCCTTTTTCTCCTTCGAGCTGCTGGCCATCTGGACCGGGGACCCCTTGATCGCAGAGCGGACCCACTGGCTGGTTAGCCTCTTGGTTGTTGGGACCGCCCTCAATGGCCTGATGAACATTCCTTTCGCCTATCAGTTGGCGCATGGGTGGACCCGTTTGTTCTTTACAATTAGCGTGATCGCGGTGTTTCTCCTCGTGCCCCTTATCCTTGTGCTAGCCACACATTATGGAGCGGTTGGCGCAGCCGCCGTTTGGGTGCTATTGAATACCGGCTATGTCCTTTTCAATATTCCGCTCATGCATCGCCGGCTTCTCAAAGGTGAAATGGGGTATTGGTACAAAGTAGACGTCGGACGCCCACTGGCTGCTATTCTACCCGTCGTCGTACTTGCTCGTGTTTTTTACCCACATGATATGTCATCCGTCGGGACGCTGATCTATCTCGGTGGCATTGGCCTGGCTTCGGTAATTGCCGCTGCATTGGCAACGCCGCAAGTGCGCGCGCGGATGTGGTATTACCTTGTCTGCTCCAGGCCTACGCTGGCGATAAGCCGAACGGGAGATTGAAATTCCGGTTCGCCTCTGTATTGCACAGCGTATTGGCCCAGGCATTTAACATGGATTATAAAACCTTCCTTTGCCAAGTCCCAGATAAACACAAAACAAGGTAATAAATAGTGGCTCCTTGTCTTGTTTCGATATGTATTCCCACATACAACCGCTCCTCCATGTTAAAAGGGGCCATAGAGAGTGCCCTCACACAGGATTATCAAAATCTTGAGGTAGTTATTTCTGACAATGCTTCAACAGATGATACACCCCAGATTGTAAAGGAATTTAACGATCCAAGAATTAAGTACTTTAGAAATAGTGTCAATATTGGTGCATTCTTAAATTTCAGAAAATTAGTTTATGAACGGGCTAAAGGAGAATATGCAATACTGCTTGGAGACGATGATTATTACATTGATGATAGTTATATATCAAAGGCAGTAGAATTGCTTGAGAAAAATAACAAACTTGTCATGGTGTTTTCAAATTGGAGGAGGGATATTACGATTGGTGAGGATAAATATGAGAACTACATATTGCAGCTACCTCCAATTATATCTGGGCAATGGATAGTTCTAAATTACTACACAAAACAGCCAAACGATTTAACTATGATATTTCAATTATATACGGCAGTGTTTAGAAGAGAGCTTGCGGTGAAGGTAGATGCTATATCCGCTAATTATTTAAATGGTGATGTGACTATGATCTGCAAATTGTGTGTTAACGGGGATGTGGGTTTTGTAAAGACTATATCTCTTGCTAGGAAAATTCACAAAGATAATATATCCCGGACTGCTAAGTATGAGGAGTGGTTTGATAATATGTTTAGGGTAGGTATAGATGTAGCCGATTATCTTAAGGAAAAAGGATTGCCAATAAAATCAATTAATAAGCTTAAAAGGAGGTGCTTAAGAATTGATCTGCGCTCCATGATTATTAAAACTTTACTTGAAAGAGTTCGTAGAGGACCTGAGTTTCGACCTTCGTTATGGAGGCTTATCAAGAAAATATATAACGAAGATCCTTTTCTTTTAGTAGTGTTTTTTCGACCTAGGGTTACTGCCCAGATGTTTCTCTCGTTAAATCCGGTAGTTTACAATTATTTCCGTAAGAGATACAGTCGAGAAAGTTTATATATGCGACGACGTAAATAATTGCGGATAATCGTAGATAGCCAAGGAAAAGGCAAAAAGCATATTGGGTGCGTCTAGGCGTGTTAATAAACAACGGATCTGGAAGCGCGTTGTTAACATAGTTGATTCGAAATGGAGCCTGTAAATAATTCTGTGTAACTGCCCGCTCACAGAGTCTCCGGCATACGCTCGGGGAACTCGATCATAAAACGATTCAGTGCGCCTTTCCAATTGTGGATAGGCTTGGTCCATTTCTTGGCGGCCGCGTTGATGGCCAGGTACACGACTTTCATGGCCGCCTGGTCGTGCGGGAATACCTTGCGGTTGTGGATCGCCTTGCGAATGACGCTGTTCAGAGATTCGATGGCGTTGGTGGTGTAGATCACCTTACGGATGTCCTCCGGATAGTCGAACAGCGTAATCAGGTTCGGCCAGTGTGTCCGCCAGCTCTTGCCGATGGTCGGGTATCTTTCATCCCAGGTGGCGGTAAGGGCGGTCAGTTCCTGTTCGGCTTCGTCCACGGTCAACGAGCGATAGATTTTCTTCAAATCCCCAGCCACGGCCTTGCGATCTTTCCAGGACACGAACTTGAGCGAGTTGCGCACCATGTGCACAATGCACAACTGGATTTTCGTTTGCGGGTACACCGTATTGATGGCTTCGGGGAAACCGGTCAGTCCGTCCACCGCGGCGATGAAGATATCCTTCAGGCCCCGATTGTGCAGTTCTGTCAGCACCGACAGCCAGAACTTGGCCCCTTCAGTTTCAGCCAGCCACAGGCCCAGCAGCTCCTTGTGACCCTCCAGATTGAGCCCTAAGGCCAGATAGACCGCCTTGTTGATCACCCGTCTGTCCTGACGGATCTTCAGAACGATACAGTCCAGGTAGACGATCGGATACAGCTCATCGAGCGGGCGCGCCTGCCATTCCAGCACCTGGTCCAGCACCGCATCGGTGACCTTGAAAATCAGCGTCGGGGAGACCTGCGCATCGTACATCTCCTCGAACGTGGCCACGATATCGCGCGTACTCATGCCCTTGGCATACAGCGCCAGAATCTGATCATCGAATTGGGTCAGGCGGGTCTGGCCCTTGCGGATCAACTGCGGCTCGAAGGTGGCGTTGCGGTCCCGGGGTGTATCGATCTCCACCTCGCCGTGATCGCCCTTCAGGGTCTTACGGCTGTAGCCATTACGACTGTTGCCACTACCCCGGCCGCGGGTTTCATGTTTCTCATAACCCAGGTGGTCATCTAACTCAGCGCCCAGGGCGGCCTCCACCGCCATCTTCTTCAGCAGCCTACTGAAGTCCGCCAGGTCCTTCTCAGACTTGAATTGTTTGCCGACCTTGCGGGCCAGCTTCGCGATATCTTCGGGAATTTGGGTTTTGCTCATCTCTCATCTCCTTTATCATAAAGGGTAAGGGTCTATGAGCAGTTACACAATCTGATTTACAGTCTCTCGAAATGATTGAAAATCCATTTGCACACGAATGGGATAACGTTACCACATTGCATCCTCTTGGGTTGCTAGCTGTGGTTGTGCTTGGCCTTACGATGTGGTTGGTACCGCGCCGCTACGCTGTCATACCTATGATCATTATGGCGTCTATTATTGCGCCCGCGCAACGAGTTGTCATTTTAGAATTTGACTTTAACCTATTACGCATTATGGTGCTTTTCGGTTGGGCGCGGTTATTGCTTAGAAATGAATTCCGTGGATTTATCTGGAAACCGATTGACTATGTCTTTGTTGCCTGGGCCATCATCGGCTCAGTGGCATATGTACTTCTTTTCGGTAGCGTCGCTGCGTTTGTGAACAGATTAGGGTATTTGTATGATGCTTTAGGCATGTATTTCTTATTTCGGTTTTTGATCCGTAGTTGGTCGGACGTGGAGCGCCTGGCCGTCAGCGTGGCCCTTATTAGCATACCCGTAGCAGCTATATTCATGATCGAGAAAACGACAGGATATAATATCTTCGCCATGTTTGGTGGCGTTCCAGAGATTACGATAGAACGTTATGGCAAGCTACGGGCACAAGGCGCGTTTCCACATCCTATTATCGCGGGTGTTTTTTGGGCAGCGCTTTTACCTCTGATCGCTGTGTTATGGAAATGGGGTCGATGGCGTTGGTTAGCGATTATGGGTACGGTCACAAGCGTAGCGATTGTTGTCGCAACTGCATCGAGTACACCGTTGGCAGCGGTGGCCGCCGCAGTTACCGGTGCGGTCATTTTTAGGATAAGAAAATGGATGCGTTGGCTGAGGTGGGGCCTAGTTCTTTTTCTCATAGGTTTTCACCTTGTAATGCCAAAACCGATCTGGTATTTGCTTACAAAAATCGATCTTGTTGGAGGGTCTACGGGTTGGCATCGCTATAATCTGATCGACCAAGCGGTTAACCGTTTTAACGAATGGTGGCTGATTGGTACACCATCGACAGATCGCTGGGGCTGGTATTTGTTTGATCTTGCAAACCAGTATGTGGCTGAAGGTGTACGCGGTGGTATTTTGACGCTCTTGTTATTTGTCCTGATCATTGCCCTGGGTTTTCAGGGTGTTGGTCGTGCGTGCCAGGCGCTCGAGCGCGATCAGCGCCGCCATGCTCTAGCTTGGGCGGTGGGTGTTTCACTGTTCGTGCACAGTACGGCCTTTATTGGCGTTTCATATTTCGGGCAGATTATCTTAATCTGGTATCTATTGCTCGGTATTATTGGGAGTCTGACGCCTGTACGAATGAAGACGTTTGCTCCCCACTATAGAGGGTTTACCCATAATCCATCCTATCTCAAAATAAGCAGTTTAGTGGCAAGAACCGAAGCATCAGGTAGACGTGATTGATCTTAGTATCATCATCGTAAGCTACAACACCCGTACGCTGACGCTTAATTGTTTGCAATCGATCTACGATCAGACGAATGACGTCAATTTTGAGGTCATTGTTATAGACAACGCGTCTAACGATGGGTCGGTGGATGCGATTGGGGCCATATTTCCGCAGGTGCAGATTTTACGGTCCACGGAAAACATGGGCTTCGCCCGTGCCAACAATTTCGCCAGTAAGTATGCGAAGGGAAGATATCTGCTTCTGCTGAACCCAGATACCGTGGTCCTCGACGGCGCCATTCAAGAGCTATATACATTTGCCCAAGCTCAACCGGGCGCGGGTATTTACGGCGGGCGGACGCTTTTTCCAGATGGGTCGCTCAATCCTGCCTCATGTTGGAGGAGACAGACGCCATGGAGTGTATTTTGCTATAGTACAGGCCTTACGCCACTATTTCGTCGGAACCGATTTTTTGATCCGGAATCGTACGGCCCGTGGCAACGCGATACTGTCCGAGAAGTAGACATTGTGAGTGGATCCTTCTTCTTAATAGAAGGATCGTTATGGGAGCAGCTCGGCGGATTCGACCCCATATTTTTTATGTATGGTGAGGATGCAGACTTATGCCTCAGGGCGAGAAAGATGAGTGCTACACCAATAATTTCTCCGGAGGCGAAAATCACCCATTACGGTAGCGGGTCGGAGAAAGTTCGTGCGGACAAACTAGTACGGTTATTTCGAGCAAAGTGCCAGCTGATCCAAAAACATTGGCAGCCGGTATGGGTTCATTTCGGTATCCGCATGTTTTTGTTTGGGGTGACAGTGCGTGCTTTAGTGTGTCAGGGATTGGCGCACATGGGGATTAAGAAAGTTCAGGATAGTGGTACCGAATGGCGTGAGGTACTGGCCCGCCGCTCAGAGTGGTTATTGCGTAGATAGAAACTTGATGAGAACAGATGATGGGTCTTCGTCGTTGTGGTTGGGCCGGGTTCGGGGATCAATGCTTTGGCGTGGCATTTAGCAATTCGGTTATTGAGCATTTGTATACCATCGATTAACAGATGCTTTAAGAATTAATATTATCCGGATAGTGAAAATATGTGTGGAATTTGTGGAAAAATATTGTTTGATAACGAGAGTGTTGTAAATCAAGACATTATAAAAGAAATGATGGATA
>FXBF010000485.1_pt1 | contig 13744 bp, 20 predicted proteins | sample 5335321 | NCBI WGS metagenome assembly FXBF01 (sample SAMEA103928391, study PRJEB20085) | sediment metagenome | isolation source: sediment | reverse complement strand
TGGGTAACGCTCACCACTACATATTGATTGAAGTGGAGCTAACTGGATACCCCTTTGTTCTATACAGGTTCTAGGCGTATGCGGTGCGGCGCTCGCGCCGCGGCGTTTCACTGTGCATCTACACCTCATGGTCAAACTAATCGTTACCCCTGGCGATGGTCTTTCCTGAGCGCCGCTTCCCGACCTGCCGTTAACCGGCGGACGCCGAAGGCGGCCGGCAGGTTAACGGCCTGTTAGACCACATCGTGGCCATGGCCGATTCGCTCCCAGGCCTCCCTGAACTCGTCAGTGTCATATGAGCCGGGCTGGAGCCAGTAGGAGACGCGACCGTCTTTCTCACCACGGTGAGTTCTCTCCTTCACTTCAGAAGGTAGCATCACGAAGGCGCTGGGCTCCGCCGTGATTTTGTTCACGATCACCCAGAAGTCTCCCATGATCTTCTCCAGGCTCGTACCCAACGGAACTGGGTCGCGCTTGCTTAGTGACTTGACCTGCACACCGATGAACTTGGACCCGTCTCGATTGTAGGCCACAAGGTCGATTCCTCGCGCATTTCGTGCGGTCGGCATGACATTCCAGCCCATGCGCGAAAGGCGATAACAGGTGTAATACAACCCGACGTTCCCGGTGATCTGGGAGTCCAGCTTCATCTCAATCTTGGCCTAGCTTGTTACATCCTGATTGTGGTCTAACGGTGGCCATGAGCGGCCGCCGGGCGAAGCGAGGGGACAAACCGCACCGCGGTTCACGGTCCGCTCGATGCCCTTGTTCCGCCTCTATTCAGAAATCTCATCTTCACGGTCATCGTCCTGGTCTTGTTCGGAGCAAATGCTCTGACAGTCATCTGGTCGCAACTCCTCAATACGTTTCCGGAGTTGAGGCTGCCCAAGTACCAACCTTGGTTCAGACTCCATGGCCTCGATCCAATCGACGAAGGGTTCTTCGTATTGAGCGTTTGCTAGAGACTTGTGACCCTGAGTCCGGTGGACAATTGGCATCAATTCCTCGGGTAGGTGAACCGGCTTGTCTCCGAAATAGAAGAAGTGGTTGGAAACAAGAACACTACATCCGCCTAAATCCGTGGCTCGGTTAGTTTCGAGATGAACCCCGGCACGCAGCGTTGGTTCCTGTCCTGCTCCATAGTCGTAGATGCTATCGCCCACTCTTCGGCGGAAATCGGTGTTTCCCCAGTCAGGAATCTTTCGGGTTAGTTCAGATCTCGTGTAGTCGTCATATTCTGCCATCGATAGGATCTCTGTAACCTTCATTGCATAGACGACGGCTCTCGAAATATCTCCAATGGGGGAATGCGTTGATCCAAGTCCCACGACCCAATCACCTTTCTTCGCGGTTCGACGAATAGCAGGCTTGCAGATAGCGAGCGTGCAGACGCCCCAATAAGGATTTGGAGCGGCACCGTCGTCGAACCTTAGACAATACGAGTAAAGTGTCATACGAACTTTCCTTGGAAGGCCAATGGCTAAGCTAACCGGCTCGGCGTTTTTTGTCGCGTCCGGTTGAGCGCGTAGTTAGCCGCGAAGCCCTGGGCAATTCCTCTCGAATCACTTGACGTAACACCGCCTCCGTCACCGGTTGCTCCCCTTTCCCCAAAAAGGCTTTTAGCGCCTCATTCATCATCGTCTGATATCCGGTACCGGCGCGCTCGGCACGGGTCCGAAATTCATCGAGGACTGCATTATCGATATAAATGGTTATACGACTCTTGCCCTTCGGCGCGATTAGCGCGCTCCGCTTGCCTTTCGAAAAGTCATATTCAGCTCTCATATTTCTTCACCTCACGTCGCGTAGTGCGGCGAGCCGATATGAGCCGGATTTCTTCCCATACCGATGGCAACAAACCGCTCTTCATCTTTCAAATCAGGGTCCAGCAGATGTATCCCGAGCGGGTCATAGAAAACGCCTTCTGCATCGGCGAACGAAACTCTGTGTTTCTTTAAGCTACTTGCGGCTTTGGTGGAGTCGTATTGAAAGCGCACAACCTAACTGTATGCATACTATACATATATGTCAAGCAACATTTAACGGAAGCGGCTAACGGAGCGGGACGCGCAGCGGTGCCCGCTCCCGCGACGGTTGGGCGGCGCGCATGCCGCTGAAATGACTTGTTATCGTTATGCGTCATTGTCACGTGGGCCGACCCAAAACTGGGGATTGTGCGCCACCTCCCAGAGATGGCCATCCGGATCTTTGAAGTAGCCGGAATAGCCACCCCAAAAAACCTTCTGAGCCGCCTTGACGAGAATGGCCCCAGCAGCAAGCGCCTGACTCATGACTGTTTCTACTTCAGCTTCTGAGGAGACATTGTGGGAAAGCGTAAACCCCTCGAAACCATACCCTTCCGGCGAGACGGTAGCGTCTTCGGCCAAGGCGCCACGGGAGTACAGACCCAACCAAGTGCCATTAAGCGTGAAGAACGCGACTTCGGGCGGTGATTCCATTCTAGGAAAGCCAAGGCCTTGCTCATAAAACTTCACGGAGGTGGCAAGATCGCGAACACCAAGGGTAATCATGCTAATGCGTGGATTCATGTACGTTGGCTCCTTTGTGACGCATAACGTCTCAAGCTAAGCCGCGCCGCCACCCCAACCCAACCGCCATAGGCGCCCCCCAAGCTTTCCGGCGTCGGCTTGAGCGCGTGGTTTGGCCGTTATCGCTCCGCGGATCCGGCGCGTTGCTTCAGAACTTCGCGCAAGGCATTGTTAACAGCTTCAGAATTGGGAAACTCCTTCGCAATATCTGGTTCGAGTACGACAATGTTCGTACCCTTTTTATATTGCTCGTAGTACTTCCCGCGCACTCCCTCGCCAAGGTCTTCTCGCGAGTATTCCGGCCTTAGGTCGTCTTTTTCGCTCATCTTCGTATATCTTTCGCTCGTGTCGAGTCATCTGCCGCCCGGTATGTCCGTGAGTCCACTGACCTATTCCTCCCAAAACGCCTGCATGAAACGCTTCTTGGGGCTGTCGAATTGTACTGCGTTGGCGTCAAAGGCATCGGGATCGTAACTCCCACCCAGCCACTGCATCATCTCATCGTATTCCTCGTGACTCCGATCATCGATTATTTTGATCAATTCCTTGTACCCCGTAACGCCACCACAGTCCTCGGGCGGACATGCCCGCGCACCTGACAAACACCTCGGATACTTCTCGCTTTTTTTCCGTGGGAGAATATCTTCGAGCAAGATCTCGTGTTCCCAGCCGTCGCCGAAATCGTACTCATACATACCCCTGCCTCCTGGCTCGAAAAGGTACTCCATGACACGTACTTCCGATCCAGGGAGAATTTCCGGGTCACCTTCCACGGGTGATTCGTCCGGAATGCCGATGAGCACGACCTCGCTCTCGTCAGGGCCGGCAATCCGAAACATGTGCAGGTGCTGGTCCCACCAGCCCATCGCGTCCTGAATGGCTACGTGCAGATCCCAGAACATGTAGCTCGCTGGTATCTCAATACGACGCCATATCGGCGGCTTGATACCGAGCAGCTCGACCTTGAAGCGCAATATCCGGCGCGTACTTGCCATCATTTCCACCGCGGCTTATTTTCGCCTTATCTCCGGACCTGCCGTCATCCTGTCTACCGGCTAACGAACGCATAGATAAACCCGATTTCGAAGGCATTGCAAGATCACAGCCCGCTGAGTCGCCTCCGATGGCTGCGAAAAGGTTCTTGACACCTTTGTTGCTCCCCCTGGCACCTAACGAGTCTGTAGAAAAAGCCCTTTTCGCGGAGTTTCAAGTTCGTAACGTACTGATCTATTGCAAAGAATTTTCTTGCGTAGCTTCGAATTTGGACTTTTCCTGCAGGCTCAACGACAAAGCTTAACCGGCACGGGCCGCGTAGCAGCGCGCGGTCGGCTGCAGCGTCTTATTAGATCCCGACGACGAGAAGTCATTGAATTACGTCCCCAGTCCATCTGTCTCGATTAGCCCAAAAGGGGCATCTTGGGCAGACCTCTCCACTGAGATAATCAGTACCCTCCTCGTGAGGACAGCCGATAATTCGATCCACCATAGCAACGCTTCGAACCCCGTTCTCCTTCAAGAAGGATACAATCTCGTTAAAGACATCAAAATCATTCCGAATATCATCACCCTCAGACATCCAACGTCGCATAACGTCCGCATTTCCGCTTTCATGTTCAATAACACCGACGGCAATTTTTGAAGCGACTCTGTCAGTCGGTCCATAAAAGGCAACCGTTCCCACAGGGTACCCTTGCATCCCTTGGCGGGCTCGCTTTCTAAGCCATTCCCGAGCTCTACGTTTCTTGAGGGAGACCATACCACCGGTTCTGGGATCTAATGGGGCGGGAGCTGAGTGGCAGCCCTTGAGCCCGAGAGAACACGAAGTTTTTGATCGGGCTCAAGGGCCAAAGCCGCGGAGCAGCCCGCCGTCGGCTGGAGCGCCTTGCTAGGCTCGGATTGCAACGCTTGTGTGATACTAGGATTCATGGCTACATAGTCGTTTTTGAGCAGCGGCACATCTCGTGAAAAGTCAGTGGGCGCGATCGAGAGGCTTTTGTCAGTTAGTCGGCGATTTCCCTCACGACGCGAAATCCGGTATTGTATTTTCTGTATTTATAATAAAGGCTATTGCGGTGCGCCGAACGCAAAAACCTTGGATCGTTTAGCCAGGATCCCCCTCGAGTACCACGTATACTGCAATCACCCGTGTTCCAACTTGTTCCGTCCGCCGGTGCACCGACATAGTTATCGTTCCAGCAATCCTCCAGCCATTCCCACACGTTTCCGATGGTGTCGTACAAACCGAATTTGTTAGGCAGAAAACTGCCGACGGGAGCCGTACGAGCTCCATATCCGTCTTTGCATTTCTTGTTTTGCCATTTAAAGCTTGAACTGGCATCCACGCCGTTGCCGTATTTGCAGAGCATGCTCACCGAGTTTCCAAAGAAATATCGGTCGGCTCCTCCTGCCCGCGCAGCATATTCCCACTCAGCCTCACTGGGTAGTCGGTATGTCTTTCCCGTCTTTTGCGACAACCACGCGACATAAGCTTTAGCGTCTTCCCAGTTCACGCATACCACCGGATCACGATCAGTCTGTCGAAAACCGGGGTAAATCCACGAAACGCCTTCTCCCCAACCAACCTTCGCTAAGTATCGGCACGAATTCTCAGTGCTATACGCTGAAGCCTCTGCGAACACCGAAAATTCAAATTTTGTTACTTCGTACTTGCCAATAGCCAACGGCCGTGAAATGACCACATTGTGAATCGGCCACTCGTCATCGCCTCCTTCCGCGAACGTTGCTCCGATCCGGATTGACCCTGCTGGTATAACGATCATTTCGGGGCATACTCCGCAATCCTTAAAGGTAGACCCAGGCCATAGTAACTCGCTAGCAGCTGCCGAGATCATCGCGGTGAAAAGAGTGACGGATAGATATTTCGAGTAAGCCAATTTTCCCTTCAGTGCAGCCTAACGATTGAACCAAGCGGCGGGTTTACCCGTCCGTTTGGGCGCCTCGTTAGCCAGATTTTGGTATTAGTTTTAATTCTTCAAATACTTTACCACGACCGTATATTCCCGCTAGTATGAATACGATACCAGTTACAGAAAAATAACCTGTTAAAATTGACCACCAACTAAACTCTGGAAAATAAAGCGAAAGGGTGAAGTATCCAAATACCGCGATCAACAATAATCCAAACAGTATATATCCAAATCTCACTAATTCAGATAATTTTGATTCTGAATAGACCTCCAAAATACGCTTATCTAAATTTTCTTTTACTTTTTTATAAACCTTATCTTCTCGATAATCAGGATTCTTCTGAATCAAGTGTAGGATCTCAATGTCAGTTCGTAATCGCGCTCTACTGTGTCGAAAAAAAAGTGGCACTAGAGTTGTAAAAATAGCAATAAGTGATCCAATAAATGACGCAATCGGTTCTAGAATATTCGTATCAAGAGCCATCAAATTTCACCTTTGTGAGAATGTGGCTAACGACCAAGCTCAGTTTCCGACAAAAGCAGAGCGACGACAGCAGCGGCGTTTTGGCGGTTAACTGAAGCGCCTTGTTGGGCATGACACAATGTACCCCTTATTCTTTCCAGCCATCCCATTGACGTGGACGCTTGCTTGTTGTTCCAACTTTGGTGTAGATGACGGCCTGCTCCGCTTTGTGCGGCCAGACAAACTCGATGCCTTTCTCGCCCGTTTCGTGTCGGAAAATCAAGCCCCTGGGGCGATGAAGCCCCCAAGCCGTCGGATTGTCTGGGCGACCCAGGACAATTTTGAACTTCACGCCTGCGAGGCTAAACGTTGCAGCGAGAACAGCCTTCGTTTCCGGATGCATGACGGTTTCTATCAATAGCTCTTTGGCTAAGACTTGTGGTTCGGGTAAGGCTGGAAGGTATAGCCCCCAGTGTTGGGGCCATTGGGCACCCAACAAAAGGGGCTTCCACTGATCCGGCACAAGGCCGTTATTGAAACCTGCTGCCGCTGACAAGCCACACAAAACTTTGATGAACCATCTCTCAAGGAGCGGCCCATCTATTTGGGTAGCAGATGGAAGAGTTTCAGGGCTTTTGTCAGCGGCATTCAGAGCGCGAAAGAGTGTTCCAGCGACGGAGTCAAGACTGCTTAGGCCTGAGTTATGTGTCTCACACAAGATTCTTGAGACAAGAGATTGAATTCCAATCTTTAGAAGCGTTTGATCCGGTTGCCAAGGCAACCCCCCTATCTGAGTGCTGCCATTGCTACCTATAGCTTCTAAGACGGTTTTCGAGATGTAGTGCTCTTTAGAGAGTTTTTCACTACAAGCTCCGTAGCCATGAAGAAAACAGGTTGTCACTTGCGTTCTACTCCGAATGCCCAACGGGGCGGGAGCTGAGCGGCAGCCTTTGACAAAGGGAGAAGCCGCGGAGCGGGACGCGCAGCGGCGCCCGCTCCAGCGACGGTTAGGCGGCCCGCGCGCCGCGGCGTTACACTCTGCATCCACACCTCATGGTCAAACTAATCGTAACGCTTGGCGGTGGTCCTTCCCGAGCGCTGCCCACCCGTCGCGTCAGCTCCCGCCCCGTTAAGCGGGGCTCGTGCAAAATCTTAAATCTGCGCGCGCCGGATGCGCGCGGTACCTACATGGTGCGAGCGCCGCTCAACGATTGGGCTGAGCCGCGTGGGCACTTACATCCCCAACATATCGGCCTTCCGGACCAATATTTCGGCTTGTCTGATTGCTGGCATAAAGAGGGGCTTCCCGTCAACAACTACCACTCCGCCCTCTTTACTGCCCTCAGCCGCCCGGAGAATGCGTCGGGCTCTCTCAACTTTCTCCCTTGGGGGTGTAAACGCCTCGTTGGCAAGCTTCATCGCCTCGTTATCGTTGCCCCATTTGCCCTCACATCCGAGCACGGCGGCACGACGTGCAGCAGCTGCGAACCCCTCTGGGTCTTCGGGATTGAGAAAAGGCCCGTCGATCGGCCGCAAGCCGTGGGCACGCGCTGCAACAACGAGCCGGCAGACGGCGTAATGCCACAGGTCACCCCAGTGGCGCTCCCGTACACCGGCCTCATCAGGATTAGTGAGTACGCTGTAATCGGGATGCGGACCGCCGACAATTTCTACTTCCATTCCCATCGATGCCGCGTAGTCGTTCTCGCCGAGGTGTAAGGATTCATTCCTCGAACTCGCCCCGGCGATCTCGTTGATATTGGCCATGCCTTGGGCGGTCTCGATCATAATTTCAAAGCCCAGTGGCTTTTGCCGACCTTTAGCCTGCTCGATTTGCGTTACCAACATGTCCACCGCATAAATGTCGGCGCCCGTCCCGGCCTTTGGGATTAGTAGCAAATCGAGCCGCTGGCTGGGACCTTCGAGCACATCGACCAAGTCCCGGTACATGAACGGTGTATCGAGGCCGTTAATACGCATCGAAAGCGTCTTGGCACCCCAATCAATATCGTTTATGGCCTCAAGTAGATTCTTTCGCGCTTTGGCTTTTTCGTCCGGGGGCACCGCATCTTCAAGCTCGAAGAGAACGACATCGGCCTCGGATTCAGCCGCTGACGCGAAGGATTCTGGTTGCGTCGTAAGCACGAACAGCTGGCTTCGGTTGAGCCTCGGAGGTGCTTGTCCGACAGGAGTGAAGCTCACATTTTTTCTTCCGACTGAAGTTATTCAGGATCCAGAACCAGTGGACCTCTAACGGCCGCGAGCTGAGCGGCGCAGCCGATCTAGACTCAACGGTTTAGTTAGCTGAAGCTGCGTCCGCTCCGGCGCGTGGTTAGATGGCGCCGACGGCTACGTGTCATCCCTGAATGACCCCTGCGTGCAATCGCTTTCATTAGGCTTTGAACTCAATGATCAGCGCATGGACTGCTGTCTCGCCGACGTTCTGTGTGGCGTGAGTAAGTTCGTCTCCCCATAGGGGCTCCCCAGCGCCACGCTCCATCGTCTTTGTGCTTCCATCTGTGAATGTATCTTGGACCTTGTAGGAAGACAGAGTGACTATCAGGTGTTCTGGATGCCAGTGCATACCGTGGCCCTGGCCTGGAGCGATTCTTGCCTCGAGCACACGAACTCGCTTGTTCTCAAGGCGAACATCAAACTTGTCTGGATCGAGAGCAACTGGGTCCAATGACGAGTCCTCTTGCATTTCCGCCTCCTCAGAGTCATGCAAAACAGATGCTGGTCGATGTACCAAGGAACGCTATCAGCGTCACCTAACAGGAAATAGACTGCGCGCCATTTTATTACGCCAGCGCTTGCGTTAGGAAACTCTCATTTTCAAGTCAAGTCAACGCGTTAGGGGCTCTACGCTGGGACCGAGCCTCGGGATAGACGGACACAGCCATAACAGGTATTCGCGACTACTGTTGATCAGCACACGGCGCTATTATTTCTTTCTGTGGGCCGGACCACGGTTGACCCTAAGAATCAATAAGTTACCGCTAAACAATGACAAAACCACGAGGGTATCAGCCCGCATTTCTCACCGGGTATCGTCGCGAGGGCGCGGAGATGGCCGTGGGTGAGCCGGATGAAGACGAGTGTCCGGTGGACGCTCGTCCCGGCGAACGGGAAATCCATGGAGGGATTTCCCCGGCTCGCCAAGCGACGCAGGAGTGCAAAGCGCAGGCGGCAAGGCACGCGAGAGAGCGAGGCGGAAACACGCGAAGGTCCAGTGAACCTTCGCGCCGCCGAGCGGGCACGCCACGGACGGCGTGCCCTTGCCTGCAAGCGAAGCCGGGGCGAGACGGGATCAGACGAAGATCCGGGGGACCTTCGTCCCGTCGAGCGGGCAGACCGGGGACGGTCTGCCCCGGACTTGCAAGCGCAGCAGGAAAGCGTAGCCGCAGCAAGGCGAAGCGCTGCAGGGGCGCGCAGGCGTAGCTTGCGCTACGCTGAGCACACTACCGAGCGCGCTGTGGGCAGATACGCGCCCACACGACCCCATGGATGTGGGACGACTGCAGGGAGGCAGGAGCTAGAGCAACGCAGGACGCAGTTGCCGAGGTAGAATCGCGTCGGGAACAGCGATCGAATAGATAGCTGGTGACAAATGGGGGCTAACATGCGCATCGAGGAGAGCCGCCCGCACGACGCACGCCCGCGCTTGCTCGACCAAGTTCGTTACACCATCCGGCGCAAGCACTACAATCGCCGCCGATCAGCCCTGGGTTATAGCGTTGCGTCCGCACCTGCGCGCTAGAGCAGGGACATGTGCACCTTGAATAGCTATGTGCTCCGAGGAGGAAATGAAAGTACGACTTGCGACAGTCGAAGACGCGGAAGCGATTGCGGCGATCTACAACCAGGGCATCGAGGATCGCGTCGCGACGTTCGAGACCGCTCTGCGGTCCGCCGCGGACATCAAGGGCTGGTTTTCCAAATCACACGCGGTCGTGGTGGTGGACGAGGTTGGGACCGTGGTGGCTTTCGCCGCCACGTTTCTCTATCGAGAGCGGGCATGTTACGCGGGCGTTCGCGAGTTTTCGGTCTACGTCGAGCGCGATTGGAGAGGGCGGGGTGCTGGCCGCATGGCAATGAAGGGGTTGATCGAAGAATCAAAGAAGCGCGGTGATTGGAAACTGCTCTCGCGCGTGTTCCCCGAAAACACGCAAAGCCTCAAGCTTCTTTACTCGCTGGGCTTTCGCGAGGTCGGGACGTACAAGCGGCACGCCAAGCTCGACGGCGCGTGGCGTGATGTGGTTATTGTCGAGTTTCTGATCGAGCCGTGACGCGGACAGCGGCGAATAGCGCCGGGTGGGCTTCTTTATTTGAGCCCGACCAGATACGCGATGAATGACTCGCAGTTCTCGCCGCGCCGGGTCTTGCGGAAAACACCGTTACCGCTCTTGCCGTCGCTGCCCGTGCCCTCCCAGTAGCAATCTACTTGCGGAAAACCGGCATCGTAGAGCGCGTCCTTCAGCTCCGCCAGGGTCCACAGCCGCCAGTCGTAGGTGAACGCCCGGCACATCTCGCTGCCGTCGCGGAAGCGGAAGTGGATGTAACACTTGGTTTCAGCGGTTACGGGCCAGTACTCGTGCTGATCCCATACATAAGTGAAACCGCCGGCAATCTTGGTGTTTTCCTCTGTTTCCTCCATCGACTCGGTGCCGCCGTGAAGGTCAAGCACAAATATGCCATCGTGGGCGAGGTCCTGGTACACGGCACGAAAATACTCCATCAGTTCGCCGCGCATTTTGAACACACAGTAAGAAAAGTTCTGGGCGCAGCGCACGTCTGGTCGCCGGTCGCTCGGTTTTCGCACGTCCTGTCGGTGCATGACGGCGCGCGCGGCCGCGCTGCCGAGCGGCGCGAAATTGTGCTGTCTTCCCCAGGCCAGCGGCTTGGGGTCAATATCGAAACCCTCGGCCGTGTACTGTGGACCGCGCTTGATCCAGGTAGCCGTCAGTAGCCCGGCGCCGCAGAAATCCTCGCGAAAATGAAATGCCGGACGACCACGCGTAGTCTTGTAAACGCGCGCAAGGAAGCGGATGTCCTCCACCGGCGATTGCACAGCTCGTTGATAGAGATCGTACTTGTCAGCGGTTTTCGCCGTAAGCGCAGGCTTACGCTTTTTGCGTGCTCCCATCGAGTAATGTGACCCCTGGTTGGAATCGATTCTTCTTTGTTGCCGGCAGTGTGGGTGCGGCGCGAGCTAATCAGCAGGTGAGGTGTAACGCCGCCACGACCCTCCCGATTTCTTTTTGTAGATTGTTGAATTCTTTGACCGCCTCGCTGGTTTTTGCGGCCCGGAGCTCTATGCCCTTGGATTCAATATATGATTTCGTTTGTGCCGGGATACTCATGCGACCATAGTAGCCGGTACCCACGACCAGCACGTCCGGCCTGGCTTCGATGATGTCGGCCAGGTCCTCGATTTGAAGCTTGTGCCCCTCTTTGCGCCACCACGCGGCGCGGACCTCCTCGGGTGCAATAATGACATCCGAGGTGTAGGTTTCCCCCCCTACGTCAATCTTGCCGAAGTCGTAGGCCCGGACTTTCATACGGTAATACGCGGCTAACCGCTCTTGCTGGCGTCAAGGCTGACCACCGGCTCGTCGCCGATAACCGCAGCGCTATGGACCACACCGCGAGGCACAAACAGACAGTCACCGGCTTGCAGAACGACAGATTGACCGCCCAGCGTCATGCGGAAGCGGCCGCAGAGCACCACATCCAGCTTATCGATCTCATGGGCGTGATCGGAAAAGTAGCTGCCCGGGGGATACACGTACCGAGTCACGTCGTAACCCTTGTCGCTTAGCTTTCGGCAAAGCGTTTCTTCGGACAAAGGGCCGTCGATATCGAGATTCCAGTGCTCAACCTGCATGACGGGCGAGGATTCTAGCATATCCGGTATTCCTGACCGTAGCCCGGCCTTTTCAGGTAGCGCCGACGGTGTGTCGCGGCCGCCATAGCTTTAGCAGCTTCAGATAATTAGCCGGGTTGTGCACTTGCTGGCGGTAGGTCCTCTCTCCCATAAAGACGTCCGTGACGTTCTCGGCAAAGCTGTGCCCATGACGGGAAAACATGAAGTTTCGAAATCCGACGGAGCCGTAAAGCATGCTGGCCAGCAGGCGTGCCGCGCGCAGTTCCCGCAGGATCACGGTGTTAATGGCCGCATGATAGCTCTGGCGAACGCGGTCGTTGCTGAATTCACCTTCAATGATTGCCTTGGCGGCCGCCTGTCCACTCACGATCGCGTGCGTAATTCCCTCTCCGGTTACGGGATCGGCGAGGCCGGCGGCATCGCCCACCAGTACAACGCGGTTTCGCACCAGCGGACCCGGTCGCGGGATCACCGGTATCACATAGCCGTGTCGTTCCATACGGCTCATCTGGTCGATGCCCAGGAATTTCAGGTACTGCTCGAGCATTCGCTTCAGACCGAGCGGTCCCCCGCGCGGGCTGAGCGCGCCAATACCGATAGACAGATGCTCGCGCTTGGGAAAAACCCAACCATAGCCCCGCGGAACGAAACCAAAATCGAATCGCATGGCCTGGCTCAATATGTCTTGCAACTCCGGTGGCACGGTGATCTCGTACTCGAGCGCGGGCGCGAGCACCCGGTGATCTTTCCAGCCGGCGCGGCGGGCTATTACACTTGCAGCGCCGTCCGCGGCAATGACAAACTGCGCCGCAATCGTTCCCTTGCTGGTGGTGAGCTCGACCGCATCGCGACGCCAGGAAACCTCTTCGACCTTGCACTCCGGGATGATCTCCGCCGATCGCTCCTGTGCCGCGCGCACGAGCAGGTGGTCGAACTTGTCGCGCATGATCATCGCGACGATCGAGCGGGATCTGCTCGGAGAGAAATAAAGGTCGGCATCGAGGAAGCCTATCTTTACGGAGGGAAATTCACGTTCGATGATCTGTCGAATATCGACCGGTAGTGCGTCGAGCGCACGGCGTACGACGCCGCCGCCGCAGACCTTGTAGCGCGGCAAGCGCTCTTTCTCGATCACGACCGTGCGCACGCCCTGACTCGCCAGCACATATGCCGCCGAGGCGCCGGCCGGGCCGCTGCCGACAATCGCGACATTATAGGTACGACCGATGCTGGGTCCTGTTATGGTCATGCGTCCTCACTAGTTGGCTTGGCGAAGCAGATCATGCCAGGTGTCTGCGTTGCTCGGAGCGCCACACGCGCATCTCATCGATGCCTGCCAGGATACCGCCCGTTGTCTGTCCGTGCCGCTCCGTCCCCCGGGCGAAGGCGCGGCGATTCTCATCTCATGCGGCCTGTCGTTCTAAAGCTCTTGCGGCAGCTTGTACGTACCGGGCACGTGCGTGTGTGCGCAGTGTACCATTTTCCGCAGAATCGGCTTCAGCTCCGCGCCTTTCGTGGTCGGCAGGTATTCGTATCTTAGGGGATTGTGCTGATAGGGTCTTTTCTCGACGATACCTGCTTGCTGCAAGTGCCGGAGTCTGTCCGCCAGGATATTTGTGGGGATCTCCTCGGGTGATTGCAGAAATTCCCCGTAGCGCTGTTTGCCGGCAAACAGCAGATCTCGAACCAGGAGCAGGGTCCATTTGTCCCCGACGAAGTCCAGCAGGATGTTGAAAAAGGCCTTGCTGTACTCCGCCCCTGCGCTTCGCACTCCCTGCTTCGCTTGGGTACCGGCCCGAACCCTCCTGGCTCGAGCGTTCGCCGGGACAACCGTCCACTGGACTGTTGTCTACCCCCGGCTCACCCCGCTGCGCTGGCAAGTCCGGGGTTCGCCTTCCTGCGCTACGCACTCCTGCTG
>FXBF010000484.1_pt1 | contig 13748 bp, 10 predicted proteins | sample 5335321 | NCBI WGS metagenome assembly FXBF01 (sample SAMEA103928391, study PRJEB20085) | sediment metagenome | isolation source: sediment | reverse complement strand
GAGCTAGAGCAACGCAGGACGCAGTTGCCGAGGTAGAATCGCGTCGGGAACAGCGATCGAGTAGGCAGCTGGTGAGAAATGCAGGCTGAATCCAGCGATGTGGTAAGAGGTGCTATCCCGAGCGGGTGGTACCGGGGTCAACACGCTCACGCAGCTCCTTGCCAGGCTTGAAATGCGGCACATACTTGTCCGATACGGCCACAGAGGCGCCGGTTTTCGGATTTCGGCCGATTCGCGGAGGGCGGTAGTGAAGTGAAAAACTCCCGAACCCGCGCACCTCGATACGGTCCCCCGAGGCCAACGCGGTGCTCATCTGTGCTAGCAGCTCCTTTACGGCTAACTCTACATCCCGGTAGTCGAGTTGAGGTTGCTTGGCGGCCAACTGACTGATGAGTTCTGATTTCGTCATCGCCCTATAAATTTAGGCAATCAGCCGCCCTATTTCAAGAAAGCTCGGAGTTACCTTTCAGCTTTTCTCGCAGCTTGTCGCCCAATGATGAGGTCGCCGAGCCGGCCTTGCGTGCGTACTGCTGAACCGCTTCTGTTTCGTCCGCCAGGTCTTTGGCCTTCACGGACAGAGAGAGCTTACGGTTCTTGCGGTCGATGGTGGTAATCTTCGCTTCGATGGGCTCGCCTTCCTTGAGCACGGAGCGAGCGTCCTCAACCCGGTCACGCGTTAGCTCCGACGCCCGCAGGTAACCTTCCACCTCGGGGGCCAACGAGACCACCGCCCCCTTGGCCTCCACACTGGTAATGGTGCCTTGGACCACGCTGCCCTTGCCATGCTCGGCCACGTAGTTGGAGAACGGATCCCCCTCCAGCTGCTTGATTCCAAGCGAGATGCGCTCGCGCTCCGGGTCGACCGCCAGGATCATGGCCTCCACCTCGTCGCCCTTCTTGTAATCGTGCACCGCCTCTTCGCCGGCACGGCCCCACGACAGGTCGGAGAGATGAATCAGGCCGTCTATGCCGCCTTCCAGGCCGACAAATACGCCGAAATCGGTAATCGATTTGATCGTTCCCTTGATCCGGTCGCTCTTGTTGTGGTTGGCCGCGAAGTCCTCCCACGGATTCGGCTGACATTGTTTCATTCCTAACGAGATGCGACGGCGTTCGGGGTCGATATCGAGGATCATGACCTCGACCTCGTCTCCGACCTGGGTCACCTTACTCGGGTGCACGTTCTTGTTCGTCCAGTCCATCTCCGAGACGTGCACCAGCCCTTCAACACCTTCCTCGATCTCGACGAAAGCGCCGTACTCGGTCAGATTCGTCACTTTGCCGAACAGCCGCGTGTTTTCCGGATAACGCCGATCCAGGTCTACCCACGGATCCTCGCCCAACTGCTTCAAGCCCAGTGACACCCGATTGCGATCGCGGTCGTAGCGCAGCACCCTGGCTTCGATCTCGTCACCGACGTTGACGACCTCGGACGGATGTTTCACGCGCTTCCAGGCGAGATCCGTGATGTGCAGCAACCCATCGACCCCACCCAAATCAACGAACGCGCCATAGTCCGTGATGTTCTTCACCACACCCTTGATGATCTGCCCTTCCTCGAGGCTGGCCAGCAGGGCATCACGCTCGGCGGACATTTCTGTCTCGACGACCGCGCGGCGCGAGACCACCACGTTGTTGCGCTTGCGATCCAGCTTGATGACTTTGAATTCGAGCTCTTTTCCTTCGAGATAGCTGGGGTCGCGGACCGGGCGGACATCGACGAGGGAGCCGGGCAGGAAGGCGCGTATGGAATCCACCGTCACGGTAAATCCGCCCTTGACCTTGCCGGTCAGCACGCCCTTGACGATCGCTTGGGATTCATGGGCCTTTTCCAGATCTTCCCAGGCCTTGATTCGGTTGGCCTTCTCCCGTGAGAGCCGGGTTTCGCCGAAACCGTCCTCATACTGCTCGACGACAACCTCGACTTTGTCACCGACATGCACCGTAACCTGGCCGCTTTCGTCCTTGAACTGATCGGCCGGGATCACGCCTTCGGACTTGAGGCCGGCATTAACAATGACCACTTCATTATCGACATGGACTACCTCGCCGGTGACGAGACCACCGGTCTGTAATTTCACGCCCTTGAGGCTTTCCTCGAATAACTCTGCAAAACTCTCGGTCATAGGCTGTCGTTCGCTTCACCTGCGACCCGCCCCGTCACGCACCATGCGTGGCGGTTGCGACCCGATGTTTCAAAACACACTATTATATAGACCCGCTCGTTACGGCGCTCAACGTTCCACTCGGGCTGTTTCCAACCGCTCCCGTAGCAGACGCGTGATACGCGCCACCACCTCGGCGATGGTCAGGCGCGAAGTGTCGATGATGCAGGCGTCGTCTGCGGGTTTGAGCGGCGAAGCCTCGCGCTCGGCATCACGAGCGTCGCGCGCATGAATCTCGTCCGCGAGGCGCGCCAGATTAACATCGTATCCCTTGTCTTTCAACTGCTTATATCGGCGCGCGGCACGTGCCTCAGGGGTGGCCGTGAGAAAGACCTTGAGCACGGCGTCCGCAAAAACCACGGTCCCCATGTCGCGGCCATCGGCCACCAGCCCCGGTGCCCGGCGTAGTGCGCGCTGCTTGTCCAGTAACGCCCGGCGCACGTCGGCCAGCACCGCGACCTGTGAGGCCGCTCGCCCCAGCTCCTCCGTGCGCAGCGACTCGCTCACGTCTACCGCGTTCAGGATCACGCGCGCTGGCTCCTCGTCCCGGGGGTCGAACACTACGTCCAGGTTGCGCGCCAGATACACCAGCCCCGCGATATCGTCGGGCGCTACCGCCGCCCGCTGCGCTGCCAACGCGACCGCACGATAAAGCGCCCCGCTGTCGAGAAAATGCCACCCAAGGCGGCTGGCCACCTGCTGACCGACGGTACCCTTGCCCGACCCGCCGGGGCCATCCAGCGTCAGTACCGGGGGCGGGGCTGCGGCGCCCGATTTGGACGCCCGGGTCATGGGCCCGCGCATTCGCCGTCGGCAACCGCACGCTGCGGCCCGAACCCTCGCCCGAACCGGGGCCGTGGTCTCACGATTGGCGCTCCACGGCCTCAACCGCCAGGCCTGCGCCACTCGCGAGCTGCGCGAAACCCGGAAACGACGTGTCCACGTTCCCGCAATCATACACGGTAATCGGGCCTGTCGCGCAGGCGCCCGCGATCGCAAAAGCCATCGCTACGCGATGATCCCCACGGCTGTCGACCTCACCACCGCCAATGCGGCCCCCGCGGATGGTGATACCGTCCGGGGTCTCGCGCGCATCGATCCCGAGCCGTTTAAGCCCCTCGGCGACTGCCGCGATACGATCACTCTCCTTCACTCGCAGCTCGCGCGCGCCGTGCAAAACAGTCTCGCCCTCGGCACAGGCCGCGGCAATGAACAAGACCGGGAACTCGTCGATGGCGAGCGACACCTGCTCCCCGGCAATTACGATGCCCCGCAGCGGGCCCGACCTGACGTGGATATCCGCGACCCGCTCACCGCCGGCCTGGCGCTTATTGGCCACCTCAATCGCCGCCCCCATCTGACGCAGCAGCGTCAGGATACCGCTGCGCGTCGGGTTGATGCCCACGTTTTCCACGACCACATCGGATCCGGGCACAATCGCCGCCGCAACCAGAAAAAACGCTGCCGATGAGAGGTCGCCCGGGACCTCGATCTCGCACGCGCGCAGCCGTCCGCCACCCCGAATCGATACGGTCCTTTTACTCGTGTCGATCGCATAGCCGAATGTGCACAGCATGCGTTCCGTGTGATCGCGCGTGGGCGCGGGCTCCGTGACCGCTGTCGTGCCCTCGGCGTACATCCCGGCGAGCAGCAGCGCGGATTTCACCTGGGCGCTGGCGACCGGCGTGACATAGTCGATTGCACGCAACGCGTGCCCACCGGCAATGCGCAGCGGCGGCAGACCGTCTGCGCCGCTGCTGATCGACGCCCCCATCGCCTGCAAAGGCACGATCACGCGGCCCATCGGCCGGCGGCGCAACGACGCATCACCGGTCAGCTCCGAGTCGAAACGCTGGGCCGCAAGCACACCTGCGAGCAGCCGCATGGCCGTACCGGAGTTGCCCATGTCCAATGGCGCCGACGGCGCTTGCAGGCCCTGGAGCCCGACGCCGTCGATGCACAAGTGCCCGTCACCGGCGCGGCTGAGCCCGACCCCCATGGCGCGAAACGCCGCGATCGTTGCGAGCACGTCGGTCCCTTCAAGCAGGCCGCTGGCATGCGTGACCCCCTCGGCCAGCGACCCGAGAATCACCGTACGATGCGATATGGATTTGTCGCCGGGGACGCGCAGACGGCCACGCAGAGGGCCCCCGGGCTGGATTAAATAGTCGATTCGCATGGTAATTGGTAATTGGTAATTGGTAATTGGTAATTGGTAATTGGTAATTGGTAATTGGTGATTGGTGATTGGTGATTGGTGATTAGTAACTGGTAATTGGCAACTGCCCGCTTTACTCACAAACAAGACGAATCACGGGTCACTGGTCACCAATTACCAATCACCGATTCAGATCTTGCGCTCGCCTCCGCAGTCAACCGTCACCTTTTATATACTTGTCGCGCGCGCGCTTGGCGCGGGCGAAGGTTTGCTCCAACCGCTTGGCATCGCCTTTGCTGATCGCGGAAATCAGCACGTCCAGATTATCACGATACTCCCGCAGCACCCGCACCAGCGCCTCGCTATTGCCTACGCAGATATCGCGCCACATGACCGGATCGCTCGAGGCGATCCGAGTAAAATCGCGAAACCCCCCCGCCACCAGATCGAAAGTCGCGCGGTGGTCATTGCGCCGCACCAGCATATCCACCAGGGCATATGCCAGCATGTGCGGCAGGTGGCTGCAGGCCGCCAGTACCTCGTCGTGTTGCACGATCGGCATGGTCATGACATCGGCACCGGTCGCTTGCCACATGGTCCGCACCCGCGCCAGCGCCGCCGGGTCGGTGTCGTCGTCCGGCGTCAGGATCACGTGGTGCGCCTGGAACAAGTCGGCACGTGACGCGCCCACGCCCGAGTGCTCGGCACCGGCAATCGGGTGCCCCGGCACGAACGCAGCAAATCGTGTTCCCAACGCCTCGCGCGCGGCCTGCACGACGACCCCTTTCACACTGCCCACGTCGGTCACGACGGCGCCATCCTCGAGCAGCGGCGCAAGCTCGGACAAGATGAGCTTAATGCTGCTCACCGGCACTGCCACGATAACCATGTCGGCGCCACGCACGGCTGCCGCCACCGATACCTCGGCGCGATCGACAACCCCGAGATCCACCGCGGTCTGCAGATTCCCGAGACTGCGACCAAAACCCACTACATCGGCCACGTGCCCGCCCTGGCGCAAGGCGCGCGCCAGCGAGCCGCCGATCAGGCCGACACCAATGACTGCCAGTCGCTGAATTATCATCGCTCTGCCAATAGCGAGTAGCCGGTCGCTCCTGCGAAGTGGACAGTGGCGCGTAAACCGCAATCAGTAATTCGTGATTGGAATTGCGCCGATGATCGATCGAATACACTCATTGCACAGGGCACGAGTCACAACTTTCAAATCACCCGTCACTAGCAGACTGCTAGTCACGAATCACGATTTTTGCCAGCGCGTCTACAAAGCGCCGGTTCTCTTCGGGTAGGCCCACCGTCACGCGCAGGTGATTCGGCATGCCGTAGTTGGCCACCGGGCGCACGATCACGCCTTCGCGCAGTAATGCCTCGTACACCACGGCGCCGGGACGGCCCACATCAACGGCGATGAAGTTGGCCACCGACGGAATATAAGGCAGCCCCATTCGCATGAAGGCCGCGGTGAGCTGCTGCATACCTTCCTGGTTCATTTTCATGCTACGCGTCACGTGCGCGAGGTCGGCAAGTGCCGCCTCGGCGGCCACAAGCGCCAGGCTGTTGACATTAAACGGCGCGCGCACGCGGTTCAGCACGTCGGCGACTTCGAGCGTAGAGACGCCAAAGCCGACGCGCAGCCCGGCCAGCCCATGCACCTTGGAAAAAGTCCGGGTCACAATCAAGTTAGGAAAACGCCCGATCCAGGCAATCGCGCTGGCGTACTCGGGTTCGACCACGTACTCGAAGTAGGCCTCGTCGACCACCACCAGCACGTGCGCAGGCACGCGTTCCAGAAAAGTCTCGAGTTCGGTTCTGCGCGTCCAGGTGCCGGTCGGGTTGTTGGGGTTGGCGAGGAAGACCAGGCGCGTGCGCTCATTCAAGGCCTGCGCCATCGCTTCGAGATCATGGCCCCAGTCGTGCACCGTCGTAATCACCGCCCTGGCGCCGACCGCCTGCGTCACCAACGGGTACACCGCGAACGCGTGCGCGGAGAAAACCACCTCGTTCTCGGGCAGCACGAACGCACGCGCCGCAAGCTCCAGGATCTCATTCGAACCATTGCCGAGTGTGAGCTGTTCCGGCGTGACCGACAGCTTGTCAGCGAGCGCCGACTTCAACGCGAAGCCGTTGCCGTCGGGATAGCGCGAAACCGCGGCGAGCCGCCGGCGCGTTTCGGCGAGCGCCCGGGGCCCGGGTCCAAGCGGATTTTCGTTGGAAGCGAGCTTGACGACATCGGTCACGCCGTACTTGCGTTCGATCTCCTCGATCGGCCGGCCGGGCTCGTAGGGCTTGATGGCGCGCACGCCCGGCACAGCGAGAGAAAGCACGTCGACGATCATGGCGCTACAAGACCGCCCTAGGATACGAGCCCAGGCACTTCACGAACGCGGCCTCTTTTTCCAGCTCGGCCAATGCCTGCTGTACTTTCCGGTCGCGGATATGGCCGTCGATATCAACAAAGAATACGTACTCCCACACGGTTTGGCGCGATGGCCGCGACTCGATGCGCGTCATGTTGATCCCGTGTTGTGCCAGCGGGGCGAGCAAGGCATGCAACGCGCCGGGCTTGTTCTTGCCGGAGAGCAGCAGGCTCGTCTTATCCTCACCGCTGAGCTCTGTTTCGATCTCGCCGATCACGAGGAAACGCGTCGTGTTATCGGGGTCGTCCTCGATGTTCGCGGCCAGGATATTGAGGCCGTAGATCTGCGCGGCCGATTCCCCGGCAATCGCCAGCAGCGCCGGATCTTCACTGGCAAGCCGCGCCGCCTCGGCGTTGCTACTAACCGCTAGCTGCCCGACATCGACCAAGTTGGCATCGAGCCACTCGCGGCATTGTGCGAGTGATTGCTGATGCGACACCACTTTTTTCGCCTGTGCGCGGTCGCTTCCAGAACCCAGCAGATGGTGATGCACGCGCAGCGCCACTTCGCCGCAGATCTTGAGCGGCGAGCCCATGAACATATCCAGGGTGTGATTGACTACGCCCTCGGTCGAGTTCTCGACAGGGACCACACCGAAGTGTGCATTGCCGGATTCGACTTCGCGGAAGACCTCGTCAATGGCGCGAAACGGCACGGTCTTCACCGAATGGCCGAAGTGCTTGAGCGCCGCCTCCTGGGTAAACGTGCCCTCGGGACCGAGGAAGGCGATTCGCAATGGCGACTCCAACGCAAGGCAGGCCGACATGAGCTCACGAAACAGCCGGGCGATCTCCTCGTCCGGCAACGGGCCCTTGTTGCGTGCGAGGATACGGCGCAGCACCTGGGCCTCGCGCTCCGGGCTGTAGAAGTTTCGCGAGCCGGCGCGTTCTTTGCTTTTCGCAGCCTCTTGTGCGCAACGCGCGCGCTCGTTTACGAGATCCTGGATCTTCTCGTCCAGTGCGTCGATCCGCTCACGCAGCTCGCGCAGTCGCCGATCATCACTCACGGGTCCACACGCCTTTTTTCAATGGATGAGGCAAACGGGGTGCAGAGGAATCGCGCCTCCCCTATGGCAACCTTTTCGGGCCTACCACCGATCCGCCGTCGTTGTCGTTCGATTCGTCACTGCCTAGCAGGGCGTTGAAAAACGCCCTGCTAGGCGCCGCAGGGATGCGCCGCATCATTTTTCAAACACGCAAGTGTTTGAAAAATGGAGCGACCCGCGGACATGTGCCGCGGGGAAGCGAGTTGAAAATGGCCATGAATGGCCTTTTTCAACATCCTGTTAGTCCGGCCGCGGTGCCTCGAGGACCCGCGCCATCATGACGCCCTCTATGTGCGCGATCTGATCCTTGATCTCCTCGGGCACGGGGCTGTCCAGATCGACGACCGTATAGGCGAGCTCGTCCCTGGACATGTTAACCATATCATGAATATTCAGGCCCGCCTCGCCCATCGTGGTGGAGATGTGCCCGAGCATATTAGGCACGTTGGCGTTGGCGACCACCATACGATATTGCGACCCGCGCGGCATCACCACCTCGGGGAAGTTCACCGAGTGCCTTATATTGCCGTTCTCCAGAAACTCCCGGATCTGCTCCGCCACCATTACCGCACAGTTTTCCTCGGCCTCTTTGGTAGAAGCGCCCAGGTGCGGCAACGCGATGACGCGCTCATGGTCCTTGAGCAGGTTGCTGGGAAAGTCACATACGTAGGCGGAGATCCGCCCAGACTTAAGGCCCTCACATACGGCATCTTCATTGACAATGCCTTCGCGCGCGAAGTTCAGGATTGCCACGCCGCTTTTCATGTGTTGTATGCGCTCGGCATTAATCATGTTCGTCGTCGTTTCCAACAGCGGCACGTGGCAGGTGATGAAATCCACGTTGCGCAGCAACTGCTCAAGGTGCGCAGCCTTCTGCACCTCCGATGAAAGCTGCCACGCGCCCTCCACTGTGATCTTCGGATCGTAGCCGATGACTTTCATGCCGAGCGCGACCGCGACGTTCGCCACACTACGCCCCACGTGACCGAGGCCAACGACCCCCAAGGTGCGGCCCGGCAGCTCGAAGCCGGCAAACCGCTTCTTACCCGATTCCACCGCCCGCTTGATCTCGCTGTCGCTGCCCTGCAGGCCGCGGGCGAACTCCCACGCCTGGCAGATGTTGCGGCTGGCGAGAAACAGGCTGGCCACCACCAGCTCCTTGACGGCGTTGGCGTTGGCGCCGGGCGTGTTGAATACCGGCACGCCGAGGCGACTCAGGCGATCGACCGGAATGTTATTGACACCGGCGCCCGCGCGCCCGACGACCTTCAGGCTCTCGGGCATCTCGAGATCGTGCATATTGAACGAGCGCACCAGCATTACGTCCGGATCGGAGATATCGGTGCCCACGCTGTAGCGGTCGGCCGGTAATCGCCCCAGCCCCTTGGGAGATATATTGTTTAGAGTCAATACCTTAAACACGCTATTTAACCCTTTTTCTGACTAAATTGCTGCATGAACTGGGCCAGCGTATCGACCCCTTCTTCCGGCATGGCATTGTAGATGCTGGCGCGCATGCCACCGACCGAGCGGTGCCCCTTGAGCTGGACGAGACCGACGCCAGCGGCCTCCTCGAGAAAGCTGCCGTCGAGGCTGCCGTCGGCCATTGTAAACGGCACGTTCATCCACGAGCGGCACACGGGATCCACCGGGCTGCGGTAGAAACCGCCGGAGCCGTCGATGCAGGCGTAAAGCTTGTCTGCCTTGCGTTTGTTGATCTCGCCCATCGCCGCCAGTCCGCCCTGGCGCTTGATCCAGTCCAGCACCAGGCCGGCCACGTACCAGGCGAAGGTCGGCGGCGTATTGAACATCGAACCCTGTTCGGCCTGCAGCTTGTAGCTCAACACGCTCGGCACCTCGCTGCGCGCACGGTCGAGCAGATCTTCGCGCACGATGACCACCGTCAGGCCTGCCGGGCCGATGTTCTTTTGCGCGCCGGCATAGATCACCCCGAAGTGCGTCACGTCGACCGGGCGCGACAATATCGTAGACGACATGTCGGCGACCAACGGCACATCTCCGGTCTCGGCGATCCACGGAAACTCGACACCACCGATCGTTTCATTTGGCGTGTAATGCACGTAGGCCGCGTCGGGGCTGAGCGCCCATTGGGCTTGCGGGGGTACGGTCGTAAAGCCGCTCGCCTCGCTGCTCGCCGCGATATTGACCTTGCAGTAACGCCCGCCCTCGGCGATCGCGCGTTTCGACCAATGACCGGTGTTGACGTAATCGGCCTTGCTCTTGTCGCCCAGCAAGTTTAACGGCACCGCCGAAAACTGGCCCTGCGCCCCGCCCTGCAGAAACAAGATCTTATAGGCCGGAGGAATATTCATAAGCTCGCGCAGATCGGCCTCGGCCTGCTGCGCGATCGACAGGAAGCCCTTGTCGCGATGGCTCATTTCCATGACCGAAATGCCGGTGCCGTGCAAATCCATCAGCTCGGCGCGTACCTGCTCCAACACCTCAGCCGGCAACGTCGCCGGTCCCGCACCGAAATTAAACACGCTCGCCATGCAATCTTTACTCCGCGTCCACAATCATTCCACGTCACCACCGTTGGGCGACTCGGCGACCTTCTCCATCCCCGCAAGCCGCTCGCCCTTGCTCAGATCGATGAGGTGAACACCCTGGGTGTTGCGCCCAACAATCGAGATCTCGCGCGTGCGTGTGCGAATCAGCCTGCCACCGTCCGTGATCAGCATCACCTCGTCCTCTCCGGTCGTGAGGCAGGCGCCCACCGCGCGCCCGTTACGCTTGCTCACCCGAATCGAGATCACGCCTTGTCCGCCGCGCCGGTGGCGCGGGTAGTCGGTAAGCAAAGTACGCTTGCCGAAACCGTTCTTGGTCGCGGTCAGCACGGTCGCATCGCCGACGTCCGCGCAGGCGATGATCACCGATATCACGCACTGGCCTTTCTTGAGCATGATACCGCGCACCCCGCGGGCGTTACGGCCCATTGGCCGCGCCTCTTGCTCGCCGAATCGCACCACCTTGCCCGCATCGGTGAACAGCAAGATGTCGCAGCCGCCCGATGTCAGGCCGACACCGACCAGGCGGTTCTTCGCGGTTAGCTCAAGGGCGATAATGCCGCTCGATCGCGGCCGCGAGAATTCGGTCAGCGCGGTCTTCTTGACGGTACCGTCCGATGTGGCCATAAAGACGTACTTGCCCTCCTCGAAATCGCGCACCGGCAAGATCGCGTTCACGTGCTCGCCCTCTTCGAGCGGCAACAGGTTGACGATCGGCCGGCCGCGAGCGCCACGGCGCGCCTGCGGAATCTGGTGCACCTTCAGCCAATAGACCTTACCGTGACTGGTAAAGCACAAGATGGTGTCGTGCGTGTTGGCTATGAACAGCTGATCCACGAAGTCCTCGTCCTTCATACGCGTCGCGGTTTTGCCCCGGCCGCCACGGCGCTGGGCGCGGTAATCCGCCAGCGGTTGCGCCTTCACATAGCCTGTATGCGAAAGCGTCACCACCAGGTCCTCCTCGGCGATCAGGTCCTCGATCTTCAAGTCCGCCCGCGTCTTCACGATCTCGGTCCGGCGTGCATCTCCGTACTGGTCGCGCACGGCGATCAACTCCTCGCGAATCACGCGCATCAAGCGCTCGGGGTTCTCCAGGATCTCGAGCAGGCCCTTGATGTTGTCGAGCAGTTCCCGGTACTCGCGCCGCAGCTTCTCCTGCTCCAGACCAGTTAAACGATGCAGCCGCAGTTCGAGAATGGCCTGGGCCTGCACATCGGACAGACGATAGCCTTTCTTGCCCAGACCATAGATGGCCTCCAGTCCGTCGGGGCGCGAGATGCCGACTTGCGCATCCGCCAACATCTTGCCGACGATACTTGCCTTCCAGATCTTCTTCAGCAGCGCCGCCTTGGCTTGCGCCGGGTCCTTGGCCGCCTTGATCAAGGCGACGACTTCGTCGATGTTCTCCAGCGCGACCGCCAGCCCCTCCAGGACATGGGCGCGCTCGCGCGATTTGCGTAGATCAAACAATGCACGGCGCGTGACGACACCGCGGCGGTGGCGCACGAATGCCTCGATCAACTCCTTGAGATTCATCAGCCGCGGCTGACCACCATCCAGCGCGACCACATTAATGCCGAACACACTCTGCATGGCGGTGTGCTCGTAGAGATTGTTCAAAATCACGTCGGCGTTCTCGCCACGGCGCAGCTCGATCACCATGCGCATGCCGGACTTGTCCGACTCATCGCGCAGCTCGCTGATGCCCACGAGCCGCCCGAGTTTTACCAGCCCGGCGATACGCTCGAGCAGCCGCGCCTTGTTCACCTGGTAGGGCAGCTCGCTGACGATGATGCTCTGTCGCTTGGTCTTGGTATTGGTCTCGAAGCTGGTGCGCGCGCGCACGTACACCTTACCGCGGCCGGTGCGGTAGGCGTCACGTATGCCGTCGACGCCGTGGATGACGGCGGCCGTGGGGAAATCCGGACCGGGGATGTGCTGCATTAGCTCGTCTACGCCGGTATCCTCGTTTTCGATCAAGGCGAGACATGCGTTGATCACCTCGGTGATGTTGTGCGGCGGGATGTTGGTCGCCATGCCGACCGCAATACCAGAGGACCCGTTGACCAGCAGGTTCGGCAAGCGCGTAGGTAACACCACCGGCTCGTGCTCATTGCCATCGTAATTGGGCACGAAGTCGACAGTGTCTTTCTCGATATCCGCCAGCAGCTCCGAGGCAAGCCGCGTCATACGGCATTCGGTGTAACGGTAGGCCGCCGGCGGATCGCCGTCGATGGACCCGAAGTTACCCTGCCCGTCGATCAACGGGTAGCGCATGGAGAAGTTCTGCGCCATGCGCACTAGCGCATCATAGGTTGCGCTGTCCCCATGTGGGTGGAACTTTCCGAGCACGTCGCCGACCACACGGGCACACTTCACGTAGGGCCGGTTGTAGACGTTGTTACCCTGGTGCATGGCGAAAAGGATGCGCCGGTGCACCGGCTTCAGACCGTCGCGCACGTCCGGCAGCGCGCGCCCGATGATGACACTCATGGCGTAGTCCAGATAGGACTGCCGCATCTCGTCTTCGAGATTTACCGGGATGGTCTCTTTGGCAAACTGTTCCATGATGGCTTACGATCCCCGCGCAACGACGCTCGTGGGTAGCGGCGCCGTACAATACGAGCCGCCACAGCGGCTCGGAAACGCTGCCCTGCGGTGGTCATTCACCCGATCTGATTCGAGCACCAAAAAACGCCGTGACCTGCAACTAAGTCAATGTTTTAATTGACTTTTTCTTAGGGCTGGGGAGTTAGTTCCAGCGGCTGGAAACGGCCGAATTGTACCACGAAACGATGCAAGCCTGCATCAGAACTGGGGTTTTGCGGCGCTCAGCGAGAGCCTCGCAAAGATGCGGCGAGCGTGTCGCACGCGGGCCTCAGAACCACGCCCTTTTCGGTGACGATCGCATCGATTAGCTCCGCCGGAGTAATGTCAAACGCCGGGTTCCAGGCGCGCGCGCCTTCCGGGGCCATGCGTTGACCGGCAAACTCGAGAACCTCGTCCTCGCCGCGGGTCTCGATCGGAATGTCGGCGCCGCTCTCGGTAGCCATATCGATCGTGCTCGTGGGCGCCACGACCATGAATTTCACGCCATGGTGCCGCGCGGCAAGCGCCGCCGCGTAGGTGCCGATCTTGTTGGCGACGTCGGCGTTGGCAGCGATCCGGTCGGCCCCGACAATCACCCACTGCACGCGCTGCTCCCGCATCAAGCTCGCTGCCGCGCCTTCCGCGGTCACGGTCACCGGAATACCTTCCTGCACGAGCTCCCACGCCGTCAGCCGCGCGCCTTGCAGCCACGGGCGGGTCTCGCTCGCGTAGACACTGGCGATGCGCCCGGCTGCGGCGGCGGCACGCACCACGCCCAGCGCCGTGCCATAGCCGCCGGTCGCCAAGGCGCCGGCATTGCAGTGGGTC
>FXBF010000483.1_pt1 | contig 13755 bp, 12 predicted proteins | sample 5335321 | NCBI WGS metagenome assembly FXBF01 (sample SAMEA103928391, study PRJEB20085) | sediment metagenome | isolation source: sediment | reverse complement strand
CAGAATTCTACCAGCAGAATTCACGGAGACTCAGACATCAGTTCAGAAAGAGCGAAGCAGAACGTCAGAGCCGTGGGTTACGCAACCGCTGCGAACCCAAATAGGCCCGGTGGATGACTTCCTCCTCTTCAAGCGCCCCTGGCGAGCCGCTGAAAGTAATCCTGCCTTGCTCGAGGAGATAGAAATGGTGGGCGACCCGCAGCGCCATACGTGCGTTCTGCTCGACCAGGAAGATAGTAACGCCAGCTCGGTTGAGTTCTTCGACGATCCGAAATATCTCCTTCACGATCAGTGGCGCCAATCCGAGGGAGGGCTCGTCCATCAATAGAATACGTGGCCTCGCCATTAATGCCCGGCCGATGGCGAGCATCTGCTGTTCGCCCCCCGAAAGCGTCCCCGCCAGCTGATCGCTTCTCTCTTTGAGCTGTGGGAAGTGGACAAACATGCGCTCCAAGTCATCGGCGATGCCTTTTCTGTTCTTTCCCACTCGCACATAAGCGCCGGTCTCCAGATTCTCCCGCACGGTCATCCTGGGGAAGACCAAGCGGTTCTCGGGAACAAGCGAAATGCCGTGCTTGACGATCTTGACTGGCGAGTGCCGGGTGAGATTCGTACTGTCGAGGGTGATGGTACCTGCTTGCGCCTTGAGAATTCCGGCGATCGTAAACATGAGCGTCGTTTTTCCTGCCCCGTTTGGACCAAGGAGACAAGTGATCTTGCCGCTCTCGGCGCTCAAACTCACGCCTTTCAAGGCCTTGATCATGCCGTAGGAAGTGACGACACTGTCAACGGTCAACATAGTTTTTTTAACCTTTCAGGCCGTTTCTTCAGAGACGCCGAGATACGCTTCCTGGACAACCGGATCGTTCTGGATCTCGATTGGCGAACCTTCCGCGATCTTTTGACCGAAATTGATCACAGCGATTCGGTCGGCCACACCCATGACCAGTTCCATCACGTGCTCCACCAGAAGAACCGTCATTCCGGAATCCCGAAGCTTCCGGATCCGCACGTCCAGTTCCTTCACTTCCTCCAGGTTCATTCCGGCGGCGGGCTCGTCCAGGAGGAGAATCTTGGGCTTGGTCGCTAGTGCCCGCGCGAGCTCCAGGCGGCGCTGCTCACCAAAGGCCAGATTCGCGGCCAGCTCCTCGCCTTTGTCCGCGAGGCCGGCGAACTCGAGCATCTCGTCGATCTCTTCGCGCACCCGCTTCGTGCTTCCGAACCAGCGCGACAAGAATCCCTGTTTGGCGACGCCTTCAATCAAGTTACAGGCAACCCATAAGTTCTGCCAGACGGTCAATTCACCAAACAGCCGGATGTTTTGAAACGTTCGGGCAATTCCAGCGTGTGTCCGGCGGTGCGGCGGCATCGTGCCGAGATCCTTGCCGTTGAGGCAAATGGCACCTTCACTTGGTGAGAAAACGCCGCAGATCAGGTTGACGGTCGTGCTTTTACCGGAACCGTTTGGCCCGATGAGGCCGAAAATCTCACCCTTGGCGATGGTAGTCGTCAATCCATCAACGGCCCGCACCCCTCCAAAGTGCTTGCTCAGACCCCTGAGCTCAAGCATCGCCCCGTTTCCCCTTACCAACGGTGAACATCCGCTTGAAAAGTAGAGAGGTGCGGGCATCGAAAATGCCGCTGGGTTTGAGGTTCATAACGAGGATGATCAGGAGCCCGAACAGCACGTTGCGCCAATCACCGAGGAACCGAAGACCCTCAATCAGGATTCCCTGGATGAAGACGACCGCGACCAATGTGCCGAAGACGCTGGCGAGTCCTCCAAGAATCGGATAGGCGACCGCAAAGGTGGCGAGCAGGACACCGAAGGTCAGGTGATCGATATAAGTGGCGGTATGTGCATAGAGCCCGCCACCGATACCCGCGATCACGCCGCCCACTGTCATGGCGGCTACCTTCACGGCGGTCAGGTTAATGCCAACACTTTGGGCCGCGAGCTCATCCTCCCCCACCGCGCGCAGCACTGCGCCGGCCCGTGAACGGTCCATCCACCAAAGGCCGGCCATAACGACAATGACGAAGAACCAGACAAACAGCGAGACTTCCCACATTTCCCACCCATTGGCGGAGAAAAAGCGTATTTCTCGGAATCCCGCCGTGCTGTCCGGCCCCACTTCAATGTTGTCAATGGTCTTGCGCCAGTTCAGGTTGAAAAAGAACATCCGCACGAACTCACTAAAGGCGATCGTAGCAATCACCAGCATCAGGCCGCGTACGCGAAGTGCGGGGAAACCGATGAGTAAGGCAAACAATCCGGCAAGAACGGCGCCCACGACCAGCGCCGGCAGAATGGTCCATTGAAACAGAACGGTGAGAATGCCCGCCGCATAAGCGCCAATGGCAAAAAAGCCCGCTTGCGCGAAGGAAAGCTGCCCTGTCAGCATCACGACATAGGCTGACAATCCGAGAATGGTGTGTATGCCGATGGTCTGGGCTAACCCCAAATAGAAGTCCATGGTGTTCTAATCCCTGTCGGTGGACTTGCCGAAGATGCCATCGGGTCGGAACACGAGAAAAATGAACAACAATAGAAGCACATACATGTCGCGCTCGTCGACGCCCCGGAGATAAAGGAAGACGTTCTCGAAAGCCCCGACCAGGAGCCCAGCGACAATGGCCCCGGGAATCGATCCCAGGCCACCGATAACGGCGACGATGAGTCCTTTCACAGTGAGCGGCACAGTGACGAGCGGCGATATCACTCCGACAGATGCTGCCATCATTGCCCCAGCCACGCCACCGAGCACTCCGGCGATGACGAAGGTCTGAGCGTTGGTCTTATGGACGTCGATACCGCAGAGCTGGGCGGCGACGTTCTGCTGCGAGACCGCGCGCGTCGCTAGCCCGAGGCGCGTACGGTAGAGAACGAACAAAAGAACCAACATGCTGAGTAAGCCGACCACAAACACGAATACCAAATCACCGCGGATTGAATAAGGGGGTATGTCGATGAGAACGTCGTCGAAAATTGCCGGATAAGAGAGGGGGGAGGCATTGGTGATCTGGATGATCGTCTCGTCGATGAAGAACAGCCCACCTATCGTGGTCATCAACGCCGCCAGGGGGTTGTCTACGGGTATAAAACGGAAACATGCGATGTAAACGGCGTAGCCGATCGCCCCCGAAGCCAGCGCGGAGACCAGGAAAACAATGATTGCTGGCGCATCGAAAAAGGCAAGTATCGCAAGCCCGGCGTAGGCGCCAGCGATCGACGCCGCGGCATAAGCCATGTTGAGCTTGTGCATGGTGCCGAAGATCAAGGTGAAGCCGATGCCGATCAGCGCATAGATGGAGCCGAACAGCAGCCCGTCGCTGATGGATTGGGTGATCTCGACGAACTCGAACCAGAAGTCTTCCATGCTTACATACCCGAGAGGCCCCCCCGGCCGTCGAAAGAACGGGCCGTGTCCGCGTCAGGTCGTGGGCCGCGAACAACCGTGGCCGCTCATCGGAAGCGGCCACGCATCGGAAGCGGCCACGGCCCTGAATTTCCCGCACTACGCCCTTATCGAGGATCGTAGACGACTTCCCACTTGCCCTTTTGGGCCTGAACGAAGACGAAGGGCTTCAAGGCCTCGCCTTCGTCTTGCACGCGATTTACGGTTCCCATGAGTCCCGACGTGGTCTCAAGCCCTTCGAGGCCATCGCGCATTTTTCGGCGATCGGCCCTCAGGGTCTCGGGCTTGCCGATGATGCCTTGCTTCTCGATGACGTCCTTGATGATGAAGATGTTCTCCCAGGCTGCCGCGGAGTGCAGATCGGCACTGCCGCCGAATTTCGCAGCCTGTTCCGCGACCATCTTGGCTTCCGCGTTAATGGGCGCGAAGCTGGTCGGGATGTACATACCCTCCACCTGCTTGGCGCAGCCCTTTAGAGTCTCACTGCTGGAGGAGCTCGTGAGCCCGACCAGAAGTTTGGGCTTGATCCGCTGGCGGGCCATCTCCTTCAACACGCCACAGGTTGTAAAGGGATGGGACGAGACGATGAGCATGTCGGCACCCGACTTCTTAAAGGCACGAACCTGAACGCTGAAGTTGGTGTCGGCCATCATCCAGTTGGAAGAGCGATCAAGCAGTTCCTTCCAGCCTGCGCCAATCTTTGTGCCCAGCTCCGGAATGCCGCCGTTCACCCACACGAACCCGTTACGCTTGGCGGCCTGGGCGATGACCTTGGCATAGGTTCCCTTGGAATGGCCCTGGTCGGTCTCCGTTCCGCCGAACATCGTCTTCACGTCGGGATTATTCTTGCGCAGCCACGCGAACAGCTGGTCATACATATCGGGCTCGTTCGGTGTGTTGCGGAAGGTCCACTGGGAAATCTTGGCTAAACCGTTGCGCACTGCCGTATCTGTCAGGATGGGAAATTGGAGGCCCGTGTCGTTGGCATCACCCACCTTTTTCTGGAATACGCCGAACATGGCTGCCGCCACGCCCGAGCATGTAGGCCCCATGCCGATCAGTGCTTCGCTTCCGGTTGCAACCTTTCGCGCAATCGCGATGCCTTGTTCGGCGTTACAGGCGGAATCGAAGTAGGCTAGTTCGATCTTTGCCATGACACCGTCACCCATCTTGACGCCACCCGCGTCATTGACAGCCTTGACTGCGGCGTTCAGAACGGCCTCGGAATTGACACCGAAGGAACGCAGCGGTCCCGACTTCGCTCCCCAGCCGGCAAGTTTCACAGTGCGTTCCGCCGCGTAACCGGCGGTCGCGACGAGAGCCATAGCAGCGATGACGACGCCGCCAAGGCCAAATCGTAAAATTCTTGCTTTTAGCATTGTATTCCCTCCTGATTTACTAGTCGTCAGAACGATAAAGTGCCCAAGCGGTTCGTTGGCGCCTGAGCGAACATGGCGGCTCCGCCGAGGGAGTCATGCGCATGACTTCCGTTTCTTAATTCTTCAAAAAATATTTCGGGCCAGAAGGCGACAACACCAAGCGTCCAGATGGTCCAAAATGAAATAGGCTGGAACCTACAAACCATCTTTAACCCGCACCTTGAGCCGTTTCGGTGGCGTTCACCAAGCACGCCATGTTGCCATAGGGATGCTTGTTCTCGTGCATCAACTGATGGGCATGGCCGATCTCGTCGAAAGAAAGCGTGTCCGAAAGACACGGATCGACCTTCCCATCAATGACCATTTGATTGACCGCCGCCGCCTGCTCGTCGTTGGACAGGTGGCTGCCTTGGAAGCGCTTCTGCATCATCCAGTGGTAACGGAGATCCATGGTAACGTTGTAGCCGGTCGTGCCAGCGCAGATCACCACCATGCCGCCGGTGTCGCAGACGAAGTCGGACGTCGGCAGCGTCGCTTGGCCGGGATGTTCGAACACGATGCGCGGGCTCTTGCGCTCACCGACACACTCCCAGATCGCCTTACCGAAGGCCCGCCCGCCTTTCATCCATTGGCTCCAATCCTCGCTGGCGGTATCGGGCATGGGCCCCCAGTGGTCGAAGTCTCGGCGATCGATGACGCCGACCGCGCCGTGGTCGAGGCAGAACTGACGTTTGTCCTCGTCGGAGACGACGCCGACCGGCTTGCCGCCCCGGGCCGCGACGATCTGCAGCGCCATGCTACCGAGACCACCGGCGGCGCCCCAAACGAGCACAACGTCGCCCTCCTCTACGGTATGCGGCGGCCAGCCCATCAACATACGGTAGGCGGTGGAGGCGCAAAGCATGTAGCAGGCCGCTTGTTCCCAGGTCAGGTGCTTGGGTTTTGGCTGGCACTGGTGGGACTGCGCACGGGCGAACTGACAGTAACTGCCGTAGTTGGTCTGGTAGCCCCATATGCGCGTGGACGGCGCGAGCATCGGGTCCTTGCCGGACAGCACCCAAGCGTCGTCCGGTTCCCACCAGCCGCTATGGATGACGACCTCGTCGCCAACCGCAACCTCGGTAACCTCGTCACCGATGGCCCAGACGATACCCGAGCAGTCGCTTCCGCCGGCGTGAAAATCCTCAGGCTCGCCCTTCTTCTGGCGATCCGCGATGACGTCAACGGGATAGCCGAGGGCCGCCCAGACATTGTTGTAGTTGATCCCCGTCGCCATGACGTAGACGAGGACGTCCTTCGGCCCCGCGACGGGAGTCGCGATTACCTCGCGCTGCCACGCTTTCTCGGGTTCGCCGAAGCGGTCCTGGCGAACGCAGAAAGCATGCATGCTTTCGGGAACGACGCCTAAGGGCGGCCGCTCACCAAGAGCGACGATATCAGGGCGCGAACCATCCCCGTGCGTGGCGCCCGTGCTCATGAATCGTCCTCCCTCAGTGTTTCCGCCCGATACGGGGCGTTTCTTATGGTTAGCTTTGCATATATTGCAATATTATGCTATTTGTCAAGCTAATTATTCAATATGGTAATAGTCTTTACTCTAAAGAGAGGCCGCGCGGTTGGAAAAAGTGGTATGACAAACTTGGCGAAGGTAAGGTCTTCTCTCGTCCCAATTGATCGACCTCATCTGAAGGAGAAGTGCGTTTGGAGTCTCAGAAGTTGAAGTATGAACCGCTAGTCACGGCGTCACTGGCCAAGCAGATCGCCGAGAGGATTCGCGAATCCATCACCGACGGCACGCTGAAAGCGGATGATCAGCTCCCCACGGAGGACGAGCTGGCGAAGCAGTTCCAGGTTTCACGCCCGACGATCCGGGAAGCGCTCAAGCGGCTTGCCGCACAGAGCCTCATCCGGTCCCGGCGCGGACCGGCGGGTGGTACGTTCGTTAATCGACCGAGCCATGAGGAAGTAAGCTCCAATCTGGCCACGGCGACGGCGCTGCTCGTTAGCCTCGGCGAGTTCGAGGTACCCGAGGTTCTGGAGGCGCGGCATGAGCTGGAAGTCATATGCGCGCGGCTCGCCACCAAAAGAATCGCCGAGGCCCAATTGATTGTCATGGCTGAGGAGATCGAAACACAGAAGACCAGCGCGCTTTCGGACATCGATTTCTGTGCTGCGGATGTCCGCTTCCATCGCACCATGGTGGACGCCTCCCACAACCCGGTGCTTCAATTCGTCATGTCCGCGGTCATCGAGGCGCTGCAGCCAATCGAGAACATGGCCGTTTTCCGTTTTCGTGAACGCAAAGAAATTGTCAAGCAACATGAAAAGATGCTTGCGGCCTTGAAGGCGCGGGACACTGAGGCAGTCGTCGCTGCCGTGACCGAGCAGACGGAATACCTGCGCGAGCGTTTCGACGCGGCGCAAGAATGGAGGCGCCAGCAAGCGACAAACTGAGGGTAGTCATCCGGTCCTCGGCCCTGTGCTGGCGTGTCGAGAACATGGAAACGGACTCCAGCATCGCCGGCGGCGGGGGGCGGAAGCGGGATGAGCGCCAGCTACGAAGATGTTTATGATCGGTCACTGAGAGATCCCGAGGGATTCTGGAGCGAAGCGGCCCAGGAGATCGATTGGATCGAGATCTGGAATCAGGTCATCGATACGTCAAATCCGCCGTTCTGCCGCTGGTTCGTCGGCGGTGTACTGAATACATGCTATAACGCCCTCGATCGGCATGTGGAAACCGGCCGTGCCGACCAAGCCGCTCTGATTTACGACAGTCCCGTCACCGACACGATCAGGACGTTTACGTACCGCGAGCTTCGCGATGAAGTGGCGGCGTTTGCCGGCGCTCTTGCCAGCTACGGCGTTACCAAAGGCGAGCGCGTTCTCATTTACATGCCGATGGTTCCCGAGGCGGTAATTGCCATGTTGGCATGTGCGCGGCTGGGGGCCGTCCACTCGGTGGTGTTCGGTGGGTTCGCAGCCAAGGAGTTGGCAGTCCGTATCGACGATTCCAATCCCAGGGTCATCGTCTCCGCTTCCTGCGGGATCGAAGTCAACCGAAACGTGCCGTATAAGCCGCTATTGGAAAAGGCCGTCGACTTGGCCAAATACAAGCCCGAAATGTGCATCATTCTTCAGCGGCCGATGGAGGAATGCGCACTCATTCCCGGCCGGGATGTCGACTGGAAGGAGGCTGTCGATGCGGCCGAGCCCCATGACTGCGTGCCTGTCGCTGCGACGGATCCTCTGTACATTCTGTACACCTCGGGAACCACAGGCGAGCCCAAAGGCGTAGTTCGCGACAATGGCGGCCACGCGGTGGCGCTTAAATGGTCAATGAGGAACATCTATGGCGTGGAGCCTGGTGACGTGTACTGGGCGGCCTCGGATGTGGGTTGGGTGGTCGGTCACTCCTATATCGTCTACGCGCCCTTGCTTAACGGCAATACGACAGTCCTGTTCGAGGGCAAGCCCGTGGGAACACCGGATGCCGGTGCTTTCTGGCGGGTCATATCGCAGCACCGCGTCGGGGTGCTGTTCACCGCGCCGACAGCTTTCCGCGCCATCAAGAAAGAGGATCCGGAGGGTGCGCTGATCAAGAACTACGACCTTTCCCGGTTCAAGGCGCTGTTCCTGGCAGGCGAACGGCTGGATCCGGACACGCTTAAATGGGCCGAAAGCAACCTTGGCGTTCCGGTGATCGATCACTGGTGGCAAACCGAAACCGGTTGGGCGATCTGCGCCAACTTCCTTGGCATCGAACAGCTACCGATCAAAGCGGGTTCGCCCACCAAGGCGGCGGTCGGCATGGACGTGCGCGTCGTCGACGATGCCTGCCGCGAGGTCAAACGCGGCGATATTGGCGCACTGGTCATCAAGCTACCGCTGCCGCCCGGGACCTTCCCGACACTGTGGAACGCCGATGAGCGCTTCATCGAAGCGTATCTTTCCGAGTTCCCGGGTTATTACAAGACTGCCGACGCGGGCTTCATCGACGAGGACGGCTATGTGTTCGTGATGTCGCGCACGGATGACATCATCAACGTCGCCGGCCACCGTCTGTCCACGGGTGCGATGGAGGAGGTACTGGCCGACCACCCCGACGTCGCCGAGTGCGCGGTCATCGGAGTCGCCGATCAGCTCAAGGGCCAGCTTCCACTCGGCTTCGTGGTGCTTAACGCAGGTGTTAAGCGCGATCACTCGGAGATAGTCACGGAAGTGGTGCAAATGGTGCGCGAGCGGGTCGGACCGGTCGCCGCCTTCAAAACTGCCACCGTGGTGCAGCGCCTCCCCAAGACGCGTTCGGGAAAAATCCTGCGCGGCACCATGCAGAAAATTGCCGACGGTGAGGAATACAACGTACCCGCGACCATTGACGACCCCACTATTGTGTCGGAGATTTCCGTCGTTTTGGAGCGCCTCGGTTACCCAAGACAATCTTCCTAAACGGAACGTGGCGAGGATGGGGGCGGGTTTCACGTCATATTGTCACTGATAAGCTAAGCTTCTTATCGGTGGACTTATCGTGAGAAATCGGGGTATGACCCTTCCAGAATTCTACCAGCAGATTTCACGGAGACTCAGACATCAGTTCGTCGGGCGAGTACGAACTCCCTGAAGAGGCTTTTCCTGGCTCCAGAAGCCGAACGTTCGCCCTACTTTGGAAGACCTGCCGCCAACAGGGAGTCGACAATACGATTAAGCGTGGAAGGGTCCTTATAAGGCTGTGTGGTAGCCCACTTCTCCACAGAGAAGTCAGGACTGATCGCAGGGATTTCCTCGGCGATCTCATTTGCCCGCGCGTTGCGGCCAGCAGACTGATAGGCGTCAACCATTATGAGGAGCGCATCCAGATCATTGGGCTTGAGACGCAGCGCTTCCCCCGCTGCTGCGATCGCACTGTCGAGTTGCCCGTCCTCTTTGTAGCTGGCCGCGAGGATGTCTACGAACCAGGGAGGATAGACGGGCGAGTAGCGAATCGCCCGTTTCACACGGTCAATCGCTTCCGACGGCCGCCCGCAGTAGTAGAGTATGTTTCCGAGGTGACCGTTTGCGTGGACGCAGTGAGGTCGCAAAGTAACTGCCTGTTCGGCGACCTGCAATGCCTGCTCGTGCTCGCGCCTCAGTAGCAGAATATGTCCCATGACGACGTGCGCCTGCCCGTCGGCATCTTCCATGGCCATCGCCCGTTCTGCCCATTCAGCCGCTGCATCCAACGACTGGGATGGCGAATCGCTCCAGCTGCGAAATGCTTCCCACCAGTGTGAGAAGGCAACGTAGGTGGGGCCAAGGGAGCTGTCGGGAGCAAGCCGGACCACACGCTCGAACATTTCCCTGGCAGCGGCCATTGCATCCCCTTCGCCTTTCATGAACTCGTGTAATCCCCGGTAAAAATACTCGCGGGCTTTCGCATCTGTAAGTGTTTTGCGCCAAACTTTCGCCTGCTCACCGCTCGCCAGATTGACATCGAGCGCAGTCACAACTCTTTCGGTGATCTCGTCCTGGATCGCGAGAGAATCATCCAGCACCCGATCGTATCGCTCCGTCCACACATACTGCTTCTCGCTCGTGTCAATCAACCCGACGGTGATTCGAGCACGATTGCCTGACTTCTGCACGGTGCCTTCGAGGATGTAGCGTACGCCCATCTCGGCGGCCGCCTGTTCCGGAGCGATATCTTTCCGGCGGTAGGTGTTAGTCGTGCCCGGCGCGATAATCAGCAACCCGGCGAGCTTCACCAAAGCCGATTGAATATCGATGCGTAGCCCGTCGGCAAGGCATTCCTCGTCGAATTCGCGGCTCACGGTCTTGAACGGCAGGATAGCGATCGACGGCCTGCCCGGAAGCTTGATCGCCGGCCTGGCCAGGGACGACGCGCCGGGTGAATCCGCCGGCGTCAGGCACACCCGGTAGGTCCGCACCGGGTCGGTTATGTTCTTGACCTGCTTCTCGCCGAGATACTCGTACTCGAAAGGCAGCTTGTTCCCAATCGTCCCCTTGACGGACTCCGAGATGCAGATCCCGCCGGCGTCTGCCAAACCTTCCAAGCGAGCGGCCACATTCACGCCGTCGCCATAGATGTCCCCGCGATCCTGGATAACATCACCTAGATTGATGCCCATACGGAAAAGCAGCCTCTCGTCGGCAGGGAGGTCCGCGTTTCGGGTCCCGAGTTGTTTCTGGATACCTGTCGCGCAAGATACTGCGTCGATTACCGCGTCGAACTTCGCCAGTACGGCGTCGCCCGCGTAATGCATCGTCTCGCCTCTATGGCCCTCGATCTCCAGATCTATCAAGTCGAGATAGTCTCGGAGGATTGTGTGAGTCCGATCTTCGTCGATACCCATCAGTCGGCTGTAACCCGCCACGTCGGCATACAGCACGGCGGCGAGTTTTCGAGGTAATCGCTCTTCAGTCATTGGCGGCAAATTGGCGGTACGGAAAGCGGGACATGATACGGCAAGCCGTCAAGTCTGCACACCGCACTAACGCGGGTAGTAAGGGGGCTATCGTGTCTAGTGGTTTTCGCGCAGCTCGAGAGCAGTACCCGCCAGGTCCAAGCCGATGCAATGGCCCGATACGACAAGCAGCTCGAGTCTCTACGGGAAATGCGCGATGAGGCTCAGAGGAAGTACAGCGAGATGCAGAACACCACCGCCGAAGCATGGGACGTGATGTTACAGGGGACCGAGAAGGCCTGGAAGACGTGGACCAACGCCTTCGCGGAAGCACAGTCCAAGTTCACGTCCAAGGACTGAAATCTCGAGCTCGATTTCTCCCGAGTGGAAGTCTAGGACTACTTTATACTCGACGGAGGCATCGAACAGTCCATTCTCGACCGGGTCTCCTGAGATCTCGATTCTCTCGAATCTGGATGATGCGCCTACGCTCGCCTTACCGCCGCAGCCGGCAGCAACGGCGAGGCCAACGCCAGCAACCAGCACGGTAACCAGTCTGAACAATTTCTGCATCGCCAGGAATCTACCAGGAAAAAGCCGAAATCTCGGCCCACGCACCCACAATTCTGCTATCATCCGCCGGCCTCCTGCGTAGCAGACGCTAAATTTCCTTCCTAATCAGACCCTTGCCGGCTGATGGCCGGCGCATACGGGCCGCCGATTCAGCCGCCAACCAACCTGGAACATACTCTTGATCTCGACCGCAAATCTCTCGATTCAGTTCGGCGCAAAGCCTCTGTTTGAAAATGTCTCCGTCACTTTCGGCAATGGCAACCGCTATGGCCTGATCGGCGCGAACGGTTCCGGCAAATCGACCTTGATGAAAATTCTGGCGGGCGAGCTGGAATCCAGCGCCGGGAACGTATCGACCGATCCCCACGTACGGATCGGCCAGCTACGCCAGGATCAGTTCGCCTACGAGGACTACCGGGTCCTCGACGCGGTGATCATGGGTCATGAAGAAATGTGGCGAGTGATGCAAGAACGCGACCGCCTGTATTCGCTGCCCGAGCTGAGCGATGCAGAAGGCATGCGCGTCGCCGATCTCGAAGTCGAGTTCGCACAGATGGATGGCTACTCCGCTGAATCGCGGGCCGGCGAGCTACTGGAAGGTATCGGCATCTCCGTGGAACAGCACCGAGGCCCGATGAGCGCCATCGCACCGGGCTGGAAGCTCAGGGTGTTGCTGGCCCAGGCGCTGTTTTCGGATCCGGACATTTTGCTCCTTGATGAGCCGACCAATAACCTCGACATCAATACCATCCGCTGGCTGGAAGCTTTTCTGAACGAAAGTAAATCCACCATGGTCATCATCTCCCATGACCGGCACTTCCTGAACAGCGTCTGCACGCACATGGCCGACCTTGATTACGGTAAACTGCAGGTGTTCCCGGGCAACTATGATGAGTACATGACGGCTGCCACACAGGCACGGGAACGCATGCACTCGAACAATGCGAAAAAGAAAGCCAAGATGGCCGATCTGCAAGCCTTCGTCAGCCGATTCTCTGCCAACGCCTCGAAGGCACGCCAGGCAACCTCTCGCGCCCGCCAGTTGGAGAAAATCCAGCTCGAGGACATCAAACCGTCGAGCCGGGTCAGCCCCTTTATTCGCTTTGAACAGGAAAAACCCCTGCGGCGCATCGCAGTAGAGGCTACTGGTCTCGGCAAGAGCTTCGACGAAGGCCCCCTGTTCGAAAATCTGAACCTGGCCATCGAAGCAGGGTCTCGGGTTGCCATCATTGGGCCAAACGGTATCGGCAAGACCACGCTGGTTCGTTGCCTGTTGCAAGAACTCCCCGCCGATAGCGGTGAAGTAAAATGGGCAGAGAATGCCCAGACCGGTCATTTCGCCCAGGATCACGCGGCAGAATTCGACAAAGACATGACCCTGTTCGAATGGATCACGCAGTGGCAGCCCCCACGCTCGGACGAGCAACTGCTGCGTGCCACGCTCGGCAGGATGCTGTTCTCCAGAGATGACAGCGAGAAGTCGGTGAGAGTAGTGTCTGGTGGCGAGGAAGGCCGTTTGATGTTCGGCAAATTGATCCTGCAAAAGCCGAACGTGATGATCATGGATGAACCGACAAACCACCTCGACATGGAGTCGATCGAGGCGCTGAACCTGGCACTTGAAAACTATCCTGGCACGCTGATCTTCATCAGCCATGACCGGGAGTTTGTATCATCCCTGGCGACACGTATTATCGAAATGACCCCCGATGGAGTCATCGACTTCACCGGCACCTATGACGAATATCTGCGCGTGCAGGGCACTAGTGAGAAATCGAAAGTAGCGTGAGGAGGAGCGACATGACCAGCCGAGACGAAAATCTGGATGGGCAAACGCCTTCGAGGATGCGCGTTCCAACTTCACTTCCAAAGACTGACGTCGACGTGATATAGCCGCTAGCTCTTGCGAGCCCGGGAACCCAGCGCCCGCATCAGCGGGAAGGCCATCGCGAGCAGGGCGATCAGGAATAACGGCCAGTTGAA